>ENA-ORRN01001859-ORRN01001859.1-human-gut-metagenome-genome-assembly--contig:-NODE-1859-length-14089-cov-3.142155_pt1 | contig 14089 bp, 10 predicted proteins | sample MGYA00242174_ERZ509132 | MGnify/ENA primary metagenome ERZ509132 (study PRJEB26280, sample SAMEA2338671) | human gut metagenome | biome: human gut; feature: human-associated habitat; material: faeces... | reverse complement strand
GAAAAAAGTGCTGAAATGCAGCTCCTGAATTCAAATATTCCGCAAAGTGCGCAAACCACAAGATATAGCAACAAAAAAGCACAAGACCTACTAAATCTTGTGCTTTTTTGTTGTGTAGCTTTTTCGTACTACAAAGATGGCGGAAAGAGTGGGATTCGAACCCACGATGCGTTGCCGCATACCTGATTTCGAGTCAGGGCCGTTATGACCACTTCGATACCTTTCCGTAAAAGCATTATTATTTTATATTATTATTTGCGTTTTGTCAATGATTTTCGCGCCGTTTTATAAAATAATTTGAAACAAATTATTTCTTCCTTGATTTTTTTATCGATAAAGTGTATAATCTTATGGTTAATGCAGCTTATACATCGGGAGTATAAAAAAATTACGCTATGCAAAACAATTTTTTAAAACCAATTGCAAAAATATATACCGATTTCAAGGATAAATTCGGAATCCCGAGACAAAGCGGACGAGTTCCGTCTTTAACGGGAAAAATTGTCTTCGAACCCGAATTCAGAGATATCGAAGCGATTCGCGGACTTGAAGACTTTAACTATATATGGCTTATCTTTGATTTTACGCTTGCTCACAGAGACAAATTCTCCCCCACCGTCCGCCCGCCGAGGCTCGGCGGAAACAAAAGGATGGGCGTTTTTGCGACAAGGTCGCCATACAGACCGAATAATTTGGGGCTTTCTTCCGTTAAACTTGAAAAAATCGAAATGACAAACGAAGGCGCATGCCTTATTGTTTCGGGCGTAGATATATTGAACGGTACGCCGATTTACGATATTAAGCCGTATATTCCGTATTCGGATTGCCACACCGACGCGACGGAAGGTTTCACGGAAAACACCAAAAACTACACATTACAAGTTGTTTTTCCGCCGGCACTGCTTGAAAGATTACCCAAAGAAAAAAGAAAGGCGGCAATCGACTGCCTTGCAGAAGATCCCCGCCCATCCTATACCGAAGACGGCAAAAAATTCAGAATGCGCTTTGCCGAAGTCGATATTGAATTTTATGTTATCGAAAAGATACTGACCGTTTCCGACGTTATACCGCTTCCGTGAGATTGCGGCAAGAGTTAAGGAAAACAATAAGGTCGCCCAAAGCGTTAACAAGAATAGCCCACACGAAAGCATAATAATAGCTTAAAAGCAAGCTAAGCATAACGCCGAGCGTCAATGCAATCGCTTTAAACGCAAAACAAATGATTTTGTTTTGATTTTCAATCTTTTTCATTCTTCTTACGAGCTTCAAAAGATAAGGCACAACCTTGATGTCTCCGTTTTTGACGCATGCGCACTTTCTGCCTTTATTTTTTCTGCAGGTGTCAGCGTCGCCGAGCGTTATCGACACGTCAAGCTTATCCAAAGCCGATTTGTCACCGTTCTCGTTACCGACGTATAATATACCGTCTTTTTGAGAATATTCAGCCTTATACGCCGCGGAAGCACCCGCGACGGCACTTTCAGCGCCTATAGCGTTTTTAGCGTTTTCAACGATTTTTACCGTATCCGCACTCACGATACAGCTACTTACTCCCAAATCTTCTCCGAGTTCGGTTACAACGCCTTCGGCATCGCTTTTTATCGGGAAATCGATATAAATCGTTCCTATGATTTTTCCGTTTTCGGCAATATGCACAGCCGAATGTTCGCTTTCGTCCGCAACTTCGATATCGTTCTTGTTTAAATATTTTTTACTTCCGACAATATAATTTTTTCCGTCGGATTCGAAAGATACGCCCCTGCCCTCAACGTATTTTTTGTTTAAAATCGTCATAGGTTCGACATCTTTAAAACGATTCAGGATTGTTTGCGCCACAGGATCTTTCAAGCCGTTTTCGGCAGAAACCGCTATTTTGGCAATAAGTTCTTTATCTCCCGAAATTTCGACCACTCTGCCTTCGGTTTCTGTTATTACTCCCGTTTTTCCGAAACATACTTTATTCTTTTGGGATAACTTATCCAAAACGGAACAGTCCGATAAATCCGCACCCGCTCCGTATGCGTTTACCCGTGCAAAAACGACACTTGTTACAACCGATTTTGCTCTAAATCCCGCAAAAGCTATAATAATAAAACCAATTCCGACATTTAACCATTTTTGAGTTAAAACATTCCAATATTGCTTAATTGACGTGAGCGGCAATAAAAAGATTATCAAAAGCCCGATCGCAACAATAACCACGTCATAAATAAAGGCTTTTTTCTTTACGCAATAATCGCTTTCTTTTGTTTCGCTTTTGATATCGTCTTTTCCGACGCCCAGATCGCTAAGCCTGTCGGTTATATTTCCGAATGCGGAATATAAACACGAAATCAAAGAAAATCCGAATAAAACAACGGACCCAAGCAATCCGTTACCCATAAACAAGAGCAAAAACGAAGCCGCAAGAACGATTATTTTTTCGCCCGCATATCTTTTTTCGGCGATATCGGTTATCATCGAATACAGTGTTTCATAACCCGCAAACGCATAACCGAACATATATACCCATCTCGCCGCCGAAAATCCGAGTTTATCAAAAATAAAACCCAGAACGATAAGCACGGCAGATAAAGACAGAACAACGATATTTTCTATCTTTTCGTATTTTTTTTCCTTCTTTTCTGATTTTTCCTTTTCTTCCGCGGAAACCTCTTCGGTTTCAGGATCGATCTCATTAACTTCTTCGGGAACGATTTTTTCGTCTTCGAAAGCCAGATCGACGCCTTCGTCTTCCAAAAGATGCATAACCGAGCTGAAAATTTCATAATCGCCCGAGTTTGCGTCAACGATATAAATAAGCGACTTATTCTCTTCGTCGATTTTCGCATCGAGAACGCCGATTATCTCTTTTATTTTTTCAACGATGATACGGCGTTTTTCGTCGCCGACGGTTTCAAAGTCGCAAATTTTATATTCAACTTTTTTTATTTTATCTTCCATATTTTCACCTATATCGCCCATTCGCCGTTTTTAAACACGTCGAACGTTTTTCCGTCCTCGGTTTCGCACACTATCGAAAGATCTTTCGTCCCGACCATAAAATCGACATGCTCCACGGAACAATTAAGCCCCGCGGCTTTAAGTTCGTCTTCGTTCATATCTCCGCCGTTTTTTACGCAATTCGGATAACTGTCGCCAATCGCGAAATGACAACTTGCGTTTTCATCGAACAGAGTTTCGTAAAAAAGCACGCCTTGATTTCTGATCGGAGAAGAATAACCGACCAATGCGATTTCCCCGAGATAATGCGAACCTTCGTCGCTTTCGATTATGCTTTTGAGATTTTCATAACCTTTTTCGGCTCCGTAGCCGATAATCTTTCCGTTTTTGAATTCTATCCAGAAATTATCAATGATTTGTCCGTTTCGGCAAAGCGGCATTGCCGAAACAAGCTTTCCGTTTGCCGATAACCTTTCTGGTGACGAAAACACCTCTTCGGTGGGCATGTTTGCCGTAAACATAACGCCGTCAAGCGCGCCTTCCTCCGCTCCGCCGCAGAAGAGATAATTCTTCGGCATCGAAACGGAAAAATTCGTTCCGATAGAATTTTTATAAGTTAATTTCTTAATCTTTGCGCCGTTTAAAATTTTGCATCTGCGCTGAAGATTATTCTGATGTTCTTCCCACGCCTTCATCGGGTTATCGGCGTCCAATCTTACCGACGCAATAATTGCGTTCCAAAGTTTTTTCATTGCAACCGACGAAGAATCTTGCGGGAAAACCTTTTTTGCCCATGCTTTGTTGGGATAAGCGGCTATAGTCCATCGTATTTTGTTAGACGACGTATAATCTCTGAATTTTGCAAACGCAAGATTTTTTGCTCTTCGCGCCGTAGCGATTTTTTCGGTTTTAACCTTTTTTAATGCTTCGGGATCGTGCGATGCAATCACAATATAACACACTCTGTCTTCGATAAATCCGTCGCGTTGCAATTTTTCACATTCGGGAACGGCGGCAAGACTTTTCATACTTCTGTATTTATAATCAAGCCGCAAAAGAGACTCGTCGTTCCAAAGCACCTCAACCTCTCTCGCACCGTTTTTATATGCCTTATTTGCAATTTCTCTCACAAGGTCGGCGGCGATAACGGGTGCGGAAATAACCAATTTTTCTTTTTTTTGCAAATTCACCCCGACCTTAATTAAAAGGTCGGCGTAATTCGATATGATTTTTTTTGTCATTTTTGCTCCGTGTTATTCCCGATCGATATGGAATAACTTTGATTATATTTTATCAGAAATTACAATCAATGTCAATTATCGTCCTTTTATTCTTATGAATATTTGAAATTTTTAATTTTTTATCTTATTTCAGTTTGAAATACCATATTTATATGATATAATTTAAATATATTTTTGGCTTTATGCTTCTTTTACGTATTGCTGAAATTATAAAACTACAATGCAAATACATTCAAAAGGTATACATGGATAATAAAAATAACGACAACCTGACGGATAATATAGCCGATAAAGTTATCGACGGATATATTAAACCTCACCTGAAACACAACCGAAGGCGAAAAGGACAAATTAACGTAAACGACGACGATCGTTTTTCGCCGGATATAGGCACCGGGTTATCAGGCGATCAGATCGCACTGAGAATTGCGCAAGGACTTACAAACGAAAAAGAAAAAACCTATTCAAAAACTTATTTGCAGATAATAACTTCAAATTTGTTTACCTTTTTCAATCTTTTATGCGTTCTTTGCGTTGTTGCGCTTGTTGTCGCGCGAGAGAGGGTTCTTTCAAACTATTTCTTCGTAATAGTTTACGCTATGAATCTGATAATCGGCATCTCTCAGGAAATCAGGGCTAAAATTTCCATCGAAAAACTTTCGATATTAAACCAGCCTACAACAACGGCGTTAAGAAACGGAAAATTGTCTAAAATCCCCGTTACCGACGTGGTTCTCGACGACGTTATCAATGTATCCGTCGGTGATCAGATTTGCGTTGACGGAACGATTTTAAAAGGTTACGTCGAAGTTAACGAATCTATGCTTACGGGAGAATCGAGACCCGTAAGAAAGAAAAACGGCGACGTTCTTTTGTCGGGAAGTTATATCGTCGGCGGCAACGCCTTTATGGTTGCGGATAAAGTAGGCGAAAAAAGATATATCCAGAGGCTTTCCGCAAAAGCAAAAAAATACCAGAGTCCGCACAGCGAACTTATGATAACGCTGAACTGGATAATAAAAATAATCGGTATATTGATAGTTCCGATTACGGCAGGCGTTTTATATACGAATTATCGGGCAATCGCCGAACACAACAATCCGCTGTTTTACCTCAACGGTAAGCTCACGGCGGATGGTATCGTACAAATGGTAAGCAGTACGACGTCCGTCGTTATCGGAATGATTCCTTCGGGAATGCTTTTGCTGACGACGCTTGCTTTAGCCGTAGGCGTTATCAGGCTTGCAAACAGACATACTTCCGTTCAGGATATGTACTCGCTCGAAATGCTCGCAAGGGTTGACGTTCTTTGTCTCGACAAAACGGGAACGATTACCGATGGCAGAATGCAGGTCACCGACTATAATCTTTTCGACACGACTTACGAGTTCACGATAAACGATATAGTCGCGTCGATGCAAGCGGCACTCGGCGATAACAACACGACGGCAAGAGCCTTGAAAAACTATTTCGGAAGCACACCGAAGCTCATAGCAAAAAATATTATTCCGTTTTCTTCCGAAAAAAAATATTCGGCGGTTTCGTTTATGAGCGGAATGAAAGACGTCGGTACTTTTATCCTCGGCGCACCCGAATTTGTTTTTGAAGGAAAAGGCTTAAACGAATCAATCGCAAAACAAATCGATCACTACACTTCTATGGGACAACGAGTTCTGATGCTTGCAAAGTCGGACAAAATGATTTCAGACGATCGTATTCCGAAAAACATCGAGCCGTTTGCGATAATAATGCTGAGCGACAACATCCGGCGAGACGCTATTAAAACAATCGAATGGTTCAAGAAAAACGACGTTGCAATCAAAGTTATTTCGGGAGATAACCCGTTAACCGTTTCGGAAGTCGCAAGGCGCGCCGGAGTTGACGGCGCAGATAAATTCGTTTCTCTGGAAGGGTTATCCAAACGCGAAGTTATAAACATTGCAAATAAATACAACGTTTTCGGCAGAGTTACTCCCGATCAAAAAGCTCTCCTTATAAAATCGATGAAATCCGCAGGTCACACCGTCGCAATGACGGGAGACGGCGTAAACGACATACTCGCAATGAAAGAGTCGGATTGCTCGATTACGGTTGCCACAGGCAGCGACGCGACGAAAAACATCGCTCATATCGTGCTTATGGATAACAACTTCAATTCTATTCCTTACGTTGTCGGGGAAGGTCGAAGGGTTATAAACAACATCGAAAAATCGTCGTCGTTATTTCTTATGAAAACCATTTTTACAATGGTTCTTGCAATTGTATCGATTATCGGCGGAAACTTATTCCCGTTCAAGAGCAACATGATGACGTTGCTTGAATTCGTAGTCATCGGCTTCGGTTCTTTTGCTTTATCGATGCAACCGAACACAAACAAGGTTAAAGGAAAATTTATCGGATATCTTTTCTCGCATGCTCTACCCGGCGCAACCATACTTCTGTTTAACGTTCTTGCGTTTCAGCTGATAAAGTCGTTCGGGATTAACTTCAACGAGATCACGCCAAAAATGTATGACACGCTTTTGGTTGCCGCGCTTACGTTCGGCGGAACGGCATATTTCGTAATCATCTGTAAACCATACGATATGTATAAAACAATCGTTACGGCGATTATTATGACTTCATGCTTTGTTCTTATGGTATTCGTAATGCCGACGCTTTTCAAAGACTTACCCAATCTTTTAACGGGTTTTAAAGAAGGAAACTGGAAATTTATCGCGATATTGATATGTCTTATACAGTTCGATTCGATAATAGGAAAAGTAATGACGTTCTGTTTTGAAAGAATAAACAAATTCCTCGAAAAAAACCACGTCACCGTATTATCTCCGTTAGATTAACGAGATATATAAATGAATACAAAACCCCCTCTCGCTTGAAATACAAGCGGGAGGGGGTTTTAAAAAGAGCCTGATGCGTTATCAAGCTCTTTTTATATAAATCTCTTTAATTATTTTATTTATTGATAAGATCTCCGAGAGAAATGCCGCTTACGCCGCCTTCATTCCATGCTCTGGGTTCATCATCGTCCTGAGCAGGCCTTGCGTCTCTTCTTCTCTCTCTTCTGGGCTTCTCACCTTCGGCATCGCCTTCATCGTTTCTTTCTCTTCTTCTCGAAGTTGCGCCTTCGGGAGCGGGAGTAAGAGCCTTGATGGAAAGGTTCATTCTTTCCTTTTCTACGTCCATATCAACGATCTTTGCTTCGACTTCATCGCCGACTTTAAGAACGGACGTGGGATTTTCAAGCCATTCATGCGAAATCTGCGAAACGTGAACAAGCCCGTCGATTCCTTTTTCAACTTCAACGAATGCGCCAAAACTTGCGATTCTTACGACTTTACCCTTGATAACGTCGCCGATAGCATATTTATCCGCAGCAAGCTGCCAGGGCTTCGGCTGAAGCTGTTTATAACCGAGCGAAACCTTCTTGGTTTCCTTATCGCATTTAAGAACTTTAAATTCGTACTGCTTGCCGATTTCAAGAACTTCGGCAGGAGTTTTAGCGTTAGTCCAGCTAAGGTCGGAGATATGAGCGAGGCAATCGAAACCGTTAACGTCGACAAACGCGCCGAATGCAGCGAATCTTACGACAGTACCCGTTACAACGTCGCCTTCGTTGATAGACGAGAAGAATTCCTCTTCTTTCTTAGCTTTTGCAGCGTCTCTTTCGGCTTTTTCCGCTTCGAGAATTACTCTCTGCGAGCCGACGATCTGCTTTCTTCTGCCCTGGTTTTCAACCTTTTCGGCTTTAAGTCTCAAAGTTTTGCCGACATACTTGTCGAGATCTTTAACAAAACCTATTCTTATCTGAGAAGACGGAACGAAAACTTCGTAGCTGCCGAGCTTAGCGGTAAGACCGCCTTTGTTCGAACCCGTGCATGTAACGGTGAAAATTTCGCCGTTTGCGATTTTGGCGATAGCTTCTTCCTCTTCTTTCTGAGCTACTATTGCTTTTTCGGACAATTTGACAGGGTTAAGTTCAACTATCATAACTTCGATGTCTTCTCCGACTTTAGCCGCGTAATCAGCTTTATTATAGTTCTCGCAAACCATTTCGTCCTTGGGAAGCATGATCTCTTTCTTTGTGTTGTTGATATACAACGCGAGACCGTCGTCCGTTGCCGCGGAAATTGTAGCGGTTATCTTCTGACCGATTCTGAATTTGGGTTGGCTATCGCCCATAGCGGACATAGCTTCTTCCATAGTGTTTGAACTTTTTACTTCGTTAGTTTCTTCCATGTTAATGAAAACCTCCATCGATTGTTCGTTGGGCGTCGATGCCCCAGCAACAATACCTACCTTTTTATAGTTTCTAAAATTTTTATAGTTGAGCTCATCAGGATTTGAAATGAAATATACGCTTTCGCAATTTCCTTGACAAATTCTCATCAGTTTCTTAGTATTGCTACTATGCTTGCCACCGACTACTACCATTGCATCACAGGTTTTCGACAATATTTCTGCCTCTTCTTGACGCTCTCTTGTAGTATAACAAATTGTTTCAAAAACTTCAAGCGTTTTGAGGGTTTTTTTACTAAAAAATTCTAAAATTTTTTTAAAACGCGTTTCCGGGAAGGTTGTTTGGGATACCAGACAGATTTTTTCGTCTTCATCTAAGCTTACAGACTCATAATCTTCGTCGATCACGACAGCCGAATTATCGCACCAGCCGTTTATCCCCACAACCTCCGGATGATCCTTTTCGCCGGTAATAATTATCCTGTAACCATCCGCGTGGTATTTCTTTACTATATTATGAATTTTCAATACAAACGGACACGTGCAATCGATTATTTTTATGCCTTTGGCTTCGAGTTTATCGTAAACGTCCTTTCCTACCCCGTGAGAACGAATGATAACGGTACCGTTATCGACCTCGTCGGGGCTGTCGATAATTTTCGTGCCGAGACGTTTTATTTCGTCGGTTACCGATTCGTTGTGAATAATCTCTCCGAGGATATAAACGCCTTGCCCGTAAATTTTTTTCGCAGTCTCCACCGCGCGCCTTACGCCCATACAAAAACCGCTGTTCTTTGCAAAAATAACCTTCACTTCCGTTTACCCTCTGCTTCCATTTTTCGGGCTTCGTTTATGCTCTCGTTCATTTTTTCGCGCATGATCGCGGTAAATTCATCCGAAAGTTCGGATGTGAATTTTTCGTTTTTAAATTCGTCCAGACTATACGGTTTTCCGATATACACGCAGTTTTTCCCGAATTTTTTAAATTTTTTATTCATTCCTACAGGAATTATCGGAACGCCGGCTTTAAAAGCAATAAGGCTTGCTCCGCCGTGAATATCCTGCAGTTCGGTGTTAACCTTATTTCTCGTTCCTTCGGGAAAAACAACAAGCGGCTTATCGTCCTTCAAAACTTTCAGACAAGCCTTGATCGAAGAAAAATCGGGTTTTTCTCTGTCCACGGGAATAGCTCCGAGCGAACGGAATAACCAATTTTTGAATTTGCCTTTAAACCATTCCTTTTTTGCCATAAAATTTATTTTTTTATTGACAAGATCGACAGCCATCAGCGCGTCGATTTTTGCAAAATGGTTACAGACAAGAACATACGCGCCCTTTTTCGGAAGATTTTCCTTTCCCTTTATTTTCGGTCTGTATAAAAGCCTGTAAAAAGGTTTTATTATGAATAATAATAATTTAAACATATTATCTGCTCTTTTTAACGTCGTTTAAAATGATACCCGCGACCTCTTCTATGGTAAGATCGGACGTATCTATAAGTTTAGCGTCTTCAACCTGTTTTAAAGGCGCGAATTCTCTGTGCGAATCGTTATAATCTCTTTGTTTTATCTCTTCGTGAAGCTTGTCGAAATCGACGGGAGTACCTCTTTCGATAAGTTCTTTATATCTTCTCTCCGCTCTCACTTTGCTGTCTGCGGTTATGAAATACTTAAATTTTGCGTCGGGAAGAACATATGAGCCGATATCTCTGCCGTCAAGCACGCAATCCATACTTTTTGCAACCCGACGTTGAAGCTCGACCATTTTTTCGCGAACGGTTTTGTGCGCGGAGACGTCGGAAGCAAGCATCGAAACTTCGGGCAATCTTATATCTTTCGAAACGTCTTTGCCGTCAAGCAACGTTATCTGCGAACCGTCTTTGTATTCAACGCGCACGTCTATATTCTTCATAAGATTTCCGACGGCTTTTTCGTCTTTGACGTTTACGCCCGATAAAAGGCATTTCAGAGCGCAAGCTCTGTACATCGCGCCCGTATCGAGATATAATATATTAAGTTCGTTCGCGATTTTTTTCGCTACGGTGCTTTTTCCGCTCCCCGCGGGACCGTCCAACGCGATATTTATCATTATTCGTTCTCCTTTTCGTGTGTCAAAAATAAATTCGTTCAAAAAGCAACAATTAAAATCAGGCATTTCCTGCGGCGTATGCCGTAAAAGCCGCAATCGTGATATTGAACCCGCCCGTCAGAGCGTCCGTATCGATTACTTCGCCTGCGAAAAACAAGCCTTTTACGAGCCGACTTTCCATTGTTTTGGGATTTATTTCCTTGACGGATACACCGCCCGCGGTTACGATGGCTTCGCTTACATCTCTGAGCGAATAAGGATACATTCTCATATCCTTTATCGTGTTCACGAGTTTTTTTCTGTCTTCGGACTTCAATTCATTGTTTTTTACGTCGCCGTTTATTTTCGCGAGCTTTATAACTTCCGGGATAAGCGATTTCAAAAGCAAATCGTCGAGCGAATTTTTCAACGCTTTGTTTTTGTATTTCCCGAAGTCTCTTAAAACGCGTAAATCAAGCTGCTCGAAGCTCAATGCGGGTTTTAAATCTATAGAAACAGATACGTTACTTAGTTCGAGCCTGTTTATATAACTCGATGCGGAAATAACCGTGGGACCCGATATTCCGAAATGCGTAAACAAAACCTCGCCGAAATCGGAATAAACTTTCTTTTCGCCGTTATACATGGTTAATGCTACGTTTTTAAGGGTTACGCCTTGCAGATTTTTATAAAAATCGCCCTTTAAATTCAAGCCCGAAAGTGCAGGGACGGGTTTTATTATCGTATGACCGAGCTTTTCGGCAAACCTATAACCGTCGCCGTCCGACCCCGTCGAGGGGTAGCTTATTCCGCCCGTACAAACAATAACGTTGTCGCAAACAATTTCTTCTTTATCGGTCGTCACCAAGTAAATTTCGCCGTCGCGAGAATTTACGGATAAAACTTTTTCGTTAAGCCTTATTTTCGCTCCCGCTCCTCTCGCATACGATTCGAGACAGCCGGTTATATCGCTCGCTTTATCCGAAAGCGGAAAAACTCTGTTTCCCCGTTCCGTTTTAAGTCTGACCTTTTCTTCAAGAAATTCCATGAATTTTTCGGGAGGAAACCGCCTTATCGCGCCGTTTAAAAAGCGCGGATTGGAAACGACGTTTGAAAGGAATTCTTCTTCGTCGCAATCGTTCGTTACGTTGCATCTGCCCTTGCCCGTAATGTATAACTTCTTGCCGAGTTTTTCGTTTTTTTCTATAAGCAGAACATCCTCGCCGCGATTCGCGCGGAAATAAGCGGAAATAAGCCCGGCGGGACCACCGCCTATTACAACTGTTTTCATAAGAAGTTATCTCCGTTCAGTTTTTCGATAGCGTCGAATGCGGTTCTGTCGTAAGAAATGGGAGTTACGGTAACGAATCCTTTTCTCGCCCACTCCACGTCGCAATCTTCGTCCTGTTCGTGTTTTATCGGATGACCCGTAAGAATAAACGTTCCGTCTTCGTTTTTCTGATACTCATCGGAATAAAGCTGTCTGCCGAGCTTTGCGATTTTAACGCCGTTTTCTTTCCCGTCGGGCATATTTACGTTCAAAGTGTACGCACTGTTTGCAAGACCGAAAAGCCTGTCGAGATTTTTTTCTATAAAATCGGCGTTTAACGAGAGTTTTTCGGGTTTGTGCGAGACGTTTGAAAACGCGATCGATTTTATACCGAAAAAATTACCCTCAAGTCCTGCGGAAACGGTGCCGGAATAACACGTGTCGCTTCCGAGATTATTGCCGAGGTTAATACCCGAACAAACCATATCGAAAGGCTTTTCCGAAAAATAATGACACGCGAATTTAACGCAATCGGCGGGCGTTCCGCCGAGAGTGTACGCTTCGTATTTGTCGGACAAGCAGTAAGACTTAAAGACGAGATTTTTATAAATACTCAAAGAATGAGAAAATGCCGAACGGTTTCCGTCCGGCGCAACTACGGTAACAATATGACCTTTTTCAGACAGAACGTCCGCGAGGGTTTTTATGCCCTCGCTTTCGATTCCGTCATCGTTTGTTACCAAAATTCTCATACGGGATATACCCCGTTGTTGTTTTTAGCCATATCTTTATCTACGCCCTTCTCGTTTGCAAGTCTCCACTTGAAGAAATTGACAGCAACTTCGTTGAAAAGCGCGTAGGAAAGGATATCTTCCGTTTTGTCGGAATATTCGGCAACTTCGTTTTTATACTTCTCGTATTCGGGCTTGATAAGATCGGCGGGACGGCAAGTTATAATCTTCTCGTCCTTGACAACCTTTTTGATGACTTCCGGATCGGGATTAGCGGGAAGTTTGCCGTATTCGCCCTTTAAAAGACCTTTAAATTCCTTCGTTACCATTTTGTATCTTTCGCCCGAAAGAACGTTGAGAACGGCTTGCGTTCCGACGATCTGGCTGGAAGGAGTTACGAGCGGCGGATAACCGCAATCTTTTCTTACGTTGGGAACTTCCTTCAAAACGTCGTCGAGCTTATCGAGTTTGTTCTGCTGTTTAAGCTGATTCATAAGGTTGGAAAGCATTCCGCCCGGAACCTGATATACAAGCGTGTTAACGTCTACTTTTCTTACGTTCGGGTTAAGATATCCCGCTTTTTCGAGATCGTTTGCAACCGTCTTGAAATAGTTCGTTATGGGGATAAGCTTCTGAAGATCGATACCCGTATCGTAAGGCGTGCCTTCGAGGGTTTTTACGAGAGCTTCCGTCGTCGGCTGAGAAGTACCGTTACCGAGGGGCGAAAGAGCCGTATCTACGATATCGCAACCCGCTTCGATGGCTTTGAGGTTTACCATATCGCCCGTACCCGTCGTATTATGCGTATGAAGGTGAACCAAGGTGGTGGGCTTCAACGCCTTTTTAAGGCTCGAAATAAGGTCGTATGCGGTGTACGGCAACAAGAGGTTTGCCATATCCTTTACGCAGATATTGTCCGCACCGAGAGCTTCGCATTCCTTTGCAAGGTTTACGAAATATTCGTTCGTGTGTACGGGGCTTGTTGTGTAAGAAATCGCGACTTCGCAGATTCCGCCGTATTTCTTGATTGCCTTTATAGACGTTTTAAGGTTTCTCACGTCGTTCAACGCGTCGAAAACTCTTATTACGTCTACGCCGTTTTTAATCGAATATTCGATGAATTTCTCAACGACGTCATCGGAATAATGCTTATACCCGAGAAGGTTCTGACCTCTTAAAAGCATCTGAATCTTAGTCTTTTTGAGGTGAGATTTCAGAATGCGAAGCCTTTCCCACGGATCCTCGTGAAGGAATCTGAGGCAGGAATCGAAAGTCGCTCCGCCCCACGCTTCGAGAGAATAATACCCTATATCGTCCAATTTATCGAGCATCGGAAGCATCTGCTCCGTCGTCATACGAGTCGCCGCCTGCGACTGATGCGCGTCGCGGAGAATCGTTTCAGTTATCATTACTTTTTTTGCCATAATTATTTCTCCTTATAACTTAGAAACACTTATTTAGCCGAAGAGGGCAAGAAGAACGCCCGCGGCAATCGCGGAACCGATAACGCCCGCAACGTTCGGACCCATCGCATGCATGAGAAGGTGGTTGTCGGGATCGGTTTCTCTGCCTACGTCCTGAGAAATTCTCGCCGCCAT
>ENA-ORRN01001857-ORRN01001857.1-human-gut-metagenome-genome-assembly--contig:-NODE-1857-length-14101-cov-4.464759_pt1 | contig 14101 bp, 10 predicted proteins | sample MGYA00242174_ERZ509132 | MGnify/ENA primary metagenome ERZ509132 (study PRJEB26280, sample SAMEA2338671) | human gut metagenome | biome: human gut; feature: human-associated habitat; material: faeces... | reverse complement strand
TCCAGCGGCAAGATGGAGCGCACCCTGGCCGATAAGATCGGGATGCTGGCAACGGTGATGAACGCGCTGGCCGTCTCCGACAAGCTGGAGCAGCTGGGTGTGCAGACCGAGGTGTTTACCTCCATCACCATGCCGCAGGTGGCTCCGGCTTTTACCCGCAAGGATGCTCTGCGCGCCATGGAGGAGGGCAAGATCGCCATTTTCGGCGGCGGCACGGGCAACCCGTTCTTCTCCACCGATACCACCACGGCTCTGCGTGCCGTTGAGGTCTCGGCGGACATTATGTTCAAGGCCACCATGGTGGATGGCGTCTACGATAAGGATCCCCACAAGTACCCCGACGCCAAGAAGTACGATACCCTGACCTTTACCAAGGTGCTGGAAGCCCGGCTGGCCGTTATGGACGGCACGGCTGCTACCCTCTGCCGGGACAACAAGCTCCCCATCCTCGTGTTTGACCTGGCCGACCCGGACAACATTGCCCGCGCCGTGCAGGGCGAGAATGTGGGGACGCTGGTCTACGAGGGCTGAGATAATATCCCGAACGCCATCATAGAATGAACCAGCCGCGCTTTGGCTGGTTAATGATAAGAAACAGGAGACTAGGACAATGAGCAGCAACACCAAGGCATTTGAAGAGAAAATGAAGAGCTCTGTGGAGCATCTGAACCGTGAGCTGGCCGCTGTGCGTGCAGGCCGCGCAAACCCCGCTGTGCTGGATAAGGTCAGCGTGGATTACTATGGTGCGCCCACTCCCATCCAGCAGGTGGCATCCGTGGCCGTCAGCGAGGCCCGCACCCTGACCATCACCCCCTGGGACCGCACCCTGCTGCGTGCCATCAGCAAGGCCATCATGGCCAGCGACGTGGGCATCAACCCCATCGACGACGGCCAGACCATCCGCCTGAACTTCCCGGCTCCCAACGAGGAGCGCCGCAAGCAGCTGGCTAAGGAAGTCTCCAAGCTGGGCGAGGAGGCCAAGGTGGCTGTCCGCAATGTCCGCCGCGAGGCCATGGACAAGGCCAAGGCTATGAAGAAGACCGGTGAGCTGACCGAGGACACCCAGAAGACCATGGAAGAGGATGTCCAGAAGCTGACCGACAAGTATATCAAGAACATCGACGCTGCCGTGGAAGAAAAGCAGAAGGAGATCATGTCCGTCTGATCGGCCGCGGTAAACGAAAAACAGGAGGTGCCGTGCGCTTGGAACAGGTGCGCGGCACTTTTTTCCAGACCCGGGGAGGGGAGACCCTCTCCGCAAACGCAGGAGGATCTTTCATGAACCATCCCAAAGAATTTGCCGAGGGCCTGTCCATCGGCATCATTATGGACGGCAACGGCCGCTGGGCCAAGCAGCGGGGCCTGCCCCGCACGGCCGGGCACAAAAAGGGCGCCGCCGTCTTCCAGGACATCGCCAACTACTGCGAGGAGCTGGGGGTTTCGTCGGTGTATTTCTACGCGTTCTCGACGGAAAACTGGAAGCGCCCGCTGGAAGAAGTCAGCGCCATCATGAAGCTGTTTGGCGAGTACCTGCTCAAAGGCTTCAATTATAAGGACCGCAACATCCGCATCAAGTTCCTGGGTGACCGCGCCGCGCTGGATCCCAAGCTCCAGAAGCTGATGAACGAGCTGGAGGAAGACTCCGCTCACAAGACGGGCATGACCCTGAACATTGCCGTCAACTACGGCGGCCGCCCGGAGATCGTCCGCGCTGCGCAGCAGCTGGCGGCCAGAGTGGCAGCAGGGGAGCTCAAGCCCGAAGAGATCACCGAAGAGATGATGTCCGATGCCATGTACACCACCGGCCAGAAAGACCCGGATTTCATCCTCCGTCCCTCGGGCGAGAAGCGGCTGTCCAACTTCATGCTGCTCCAGGCGGCATACGCCGAGCTTGTGTTCACGGACGTGACATTTCCCGAGCTTACGGACGAAAAATATGCGGACTGCATAAGGGAATACCAACGGCGCACCAGAAGGTTCGGCGCGGTGACGGAATAAATCATCAAAAAGGAGAAGCGGCATAATGGATAGCGGCAGGAAAACCAGAGTAATAGTAGGCGCGTTGCTGGGGTTGCTTTTCGTGGGCATAGTGGCTCTCGGCAGCATATTCCGCACCGTGGTATTTACCGTGGCGGCGGTGATAGCGGTATATGAGATGTCAAACATGATCTATAAAAAGACGGAAAAGAACATATTCGCGGCGCCCGCATACATCTTTGCGGCGCTGTGCTTCCCCGTAGCCTCATTTCCGGCGGCCCTGGCGGCGAGGATGAGCGCCGCTACCGCCATAATGCTCCTCGGGGCGCTGTGCCTGATGCTCATCGCGGCGGAGAGGATATTCAACAGGCTGCGCACCACGGAGGAAAGCATATACTCAGCCTTTATGCTGATATATCCCATGTCACTGTTTGGAATGCTGGCGCTGATAATGCCCGCCGACGGGCTCGTATCGCCCAAAAACGTGGGTCTGCTGCTGGTATTCATATGCCCGCTCATGGGCGACATGCTGGCCTATTACATAGGCTCCTCCATGGGCAAGCGAAAGCTGTGCCCCGAGATAAGCCCTCATAAGACGGTTGAGGGAAGCTACGGAAGCTTTCTCGGCGGGCTGCTGGGCGGCTTTGTATGCTTCCTGCTGCAATTCATATGGGGGCTGCGCCTGCCCATACTTCCCATGCTGCTCGTAGGTATTATCTGCGGAGGAGTAGGGCAGATAGGCGACCTGTTTGCGTCCGTCATAAAACGCTGGGCAGGGGCAAAGGATTACGGCAATATATTCCCCGGCCATGGCGGGGTGATAGACAGGTTGGACAGCGTGCTCATGTGCGCACCGGTGGTGCTGTGTTACGTATGGCTCAGCATGCTGGTCTAAAGGAATGCAATAGATAATGAAGAATATAGCTGTTTTGGGCTGCACAGGCTCCATAGGCAGGCAGACCCTTGACGTTATCAGGGCTAATCCGGATAAATTCCGGGCGGCCGTGCTTTGCGCGGGCAGAGATGCAGACGCCATGTTTAAAGCGGCGGAGGAATTCCGCCCGGATTATATTGCCATGGCGGACGAGGCTGCGGCGGATAAGCTCAGGCAAAGCGGAATAAAGGCAAAAATAGCCGGCGGTGAACAGGCGGTGCTGGAAGCGGCGGCCTATGAGGGCGCCGACATAATAGTAAATGGCATAAGCGGCTTTTCAGGAATGAAGCCGCTGCTTGCAGCGCTGGAAGCGGGCAAAACCGTTGCCCTTGCAAACAAAGAAAGCATCGTCTGTGCCCACGACCTGGTAAATGCCGCGCTGAAAAAGGGCGGTGCCATAATACCGGTGGACAGCGAACAGAGCGCCATATTCCAGTGCATGGCGGCGGGAAACCACGGCGAGATACAAAGGCTCATACTTACGGCCTCCGGCGGTCCCTTCAGGGAATATACAAAGGAACAGCTCAAAACCGTCACGCCGGAGCAGGCAGGGCATCACCCAACCTGGAAAATGGGCAGAAAGATCACTATAGACTCCGCCTCCTTTTTCAACAAGGGCCTCGAGATAATGGAGGCGAGCTATCTTTTCGGCATACCCGGGGAAAGGATAAGCGTATTGGTACACCCGGAGTCCATAGTGCATTCCATGGTGGAATACACGGACGGATGCAATATGGCACAATTATCCAGGCCCGATATGCGGCTTGCAATACAATATGCGCTGACGTACCCGGAGAGGACTCCCGGCGAGTTTGGAAGGCTTCGCCTTGAGGACATAGGCAAAATAAGCTTTTATGCGCCTGATACCGATAAATTTCCGGCGATACCCATGGCGTATGAGGCGCTGCGCGAAGGAAGAAACCTGCCCATAGTGTATAATGGCGCAAACGAGGCGGCGGTGGATATGTTCATACGGGGCAAGATACGCTTTGACGAGATAGCCGACGTGGTCGGATACGCCGTGAGCAGGGCGGACAGGGGGAATATACTCTCCCTTGAGGACATAATAAAAACAGACAGGCAGGCGAGAAGGCTTGCATTTGAGAAAGGAAACGCATAAATGACGCTGTTGTCAATTGTTGGCGCGCTGCTGGTGCTTACGGTGCTGGTATTCGTACACGAACTTGGGCATTTTTACGCGGGCAAAAAGCTTGGCTTCAGAATAGACGAGTTCGCCATAGGAATGGGCCCTGTGGTGTGCAGCAAGGAGAAAAACGGTACCCGCTTCGCGATCCGGGCGCTGCCCATAGGCGGCCTATGTGCCTTCCACGGTGAGGATGAAGGTGTATCCGATCCCGAGTGCTTCAATGCGCAGCCGATATGGAAGCGCATGATAGTGGTGCTGGCCGGCCCGTTTATGAATATACTTCTGGCAGTGGTGCTGGCCGTGATCATACTTATGACCTACGGCGAGTATATGCCGATGATAAACGACTTTACCGCAGAGAACACCCCGGCGGAGGCCGCGGGCATACAGGTAGGCGATATCATAACCGAGATAGACGGCAAAAGCATAACCTACTATGCGGAATGCACGGATTACATACAACAGGCTGATCCTGCGAGAATAGAGGTTACCGTACGACGTGACGGCATGGACGCGACGCTTACCGCTCGCGACATATACGACCCCGAAAGCGGCAGCAACAGGCTGGGCATATACATCTCCCCCGAAAGGCTGCGCTACGGCCTGCTTGAGGCTGCGACAAATTCGGTACGTTACACCTGCTATATTGTAAAAGAGATGTTCAAGGTGCTGGGCGGCCTGTTCACAGGAAGCGTTACCTCGGACGACGTCGCCGGGCCGGTGGGAACCATAAGCATAATAGGTCAGGCGGTGAGGGCCGGCTTTGAGGTGGTGCTGCGTCTCGGAGTGCTTATCAGCATCAACCTTGGCATAATGAACATACTGCCAATTCCGGCGCTGGACGGCGGAAGGTTTTTGTTCATGGTGATAGAGGCGGTTCGCGGCAAGCCCATACCTCCCGAGAAGGAGGGAATGATACATATGGCGGGGCTGGTGCTGCTCTTCAGCCTTATGATACTGCTTACGGTAATGGACGTAAGAAAGCTGTTTTAGCCGTATAGCGGCAGACCGATTTGTGGGGGAAGGATGAAAAAAACAAGAAAAGTTATGGCAGGGGCGGTGCAGATAGGCGGCGGCGCCCCCGTCACCATACAGTCTATGACCAATACAGACACGGCGGACGCAATAGCCACCGCCGATCAGATATTGGCCCTTGAGGAGGCGGGCTGCGAGATAGTCCGATCTTCCGTGTACAATGAGGCATGTGCAAAGGCAATACCCGAGATAAAGAGCAGGATACACATACCACTCGTCGCGGATATACATTTTGATTGGAGGCTCGCCATAGCCGCCATGGAAAACGGCGTGGACAAGCTGCGCTTCAATCCCGGCAACATAGGCGGAGAGGAAAACGTAAAAAGGCTGGTGGATTGCGCCAAGGCCCATCATGTTCCCATGCGCATAGGGGTAAACGGCGGCTCTGCGGAAAAGGAGCTTCTCCGAAAGTACGGAGGCCCAAAGCCGGAAGCGCTGGTTGAGAGCGCGCTGAAGCACGTCCGCATGCTGGAAAAACAGAGCTATTATGACATGGTCATATCTATTAAATCCTCCAACGTGCCGAATACAATTGAGGCTTACAGGCTTATGAGCAGGGAGTGCGATTACCCCCTGCATATAGGTGTTACGGAAGCTGGCGGCGGTGAAATGGCCCTTGTAAAGGCTGCGGCCGCCATGGGCGCCCTTCTTGTGGACGGCATAGGGGATACCATGCGCGTATCCATGACCGGTGACCCTGTACAGGAGGTTTACGCAGCGAAGGAGATACTGAAGGCCATGGGCCTCAGAAAAGAAGGAGTGGAAATAGTCAGCTGCCCAACCTGCGGCAGAACTTGCACCGATCTTCTCAGCGCCGCCAACAGGGTGGAGCATGAGCTTTCCAGCCTGATACCCAAGGGAAAGTACCTTAAAGTAGCCGTGATGGGCTGTATTGTAAACGGCCCCGGAGAAGCGGCTGAAGCCGATATAGGCGTGGCCTTCGGCAAGGGCGGCTGCGCCCTGTTCAAGGGCGGCAAGCTCTTCAGGACAGTTCCTCTGGAGGCCGCCGTAGACGAGCTGATAGCCGAGGCGAAGGCCATGATGGAATAGACTATGGAACAGAAGCTTTTGACTATATTTGAAAAATACGGCCTTGGAGACGGCGAGATAACAGATGCCGGACTGAACAAGCGTGAAAATCTGCTGACCGTTACCGTGCGGTGCGGCCATATAACCAGCGCCGAAAACATAGCCTGTCTTGAGAGGGAGCTTTGCGCCCTCATGCCGGGCTGCCGCACAAGGGTAATAATCAGGTGCGGCGGGCTTTCGACGCTGCTGTCCGCCTGCGACGAGGATACGCTGAACATACTCAAGAAGACATGGTGCGACATACTTCCGGTATGCCGCCCCGCGATACACAGCTCCGTCTGGGATTATGAGAGCGGCACGATCAAGGTAAAGATACCCGGGCAGGTGTTCGAGCTGGTCTCGGATCCGAGGCATAGGGAAACGGTAAAATCATATTACCTCGATCGGTACGGCATAGAGACTGACATAGAGCTTACAGCGGACGATACCATGGAGCTGACGCTGCCCAAGGAAGAGGAACGGCCCGCCTGGCAGCCTAAAAAGGCTGCGGAGGCCAAGAAAAAGGCACTCACCGACAGTGCGGATGCGATATATGGCAAGCCCATAAAAAAGACCGCCATAATCCAGCAGCGCGACGTGGACGAGACTATGTGCTACGTCACAATAAAGGGCGAGATACTAACCCTGGAGACTACAAAGCAGAAAAACGGCAGGACTATACTGACATTTGCCATAAGCGACCATACAAACACGCTGCCCTGCAAGATGTTTCTCGAGGAGGGCGAGAATGGCATCGTCGATACCATAGCCGGCATACAGAAAAAGAAGGATATACTTATCGTCGCCGGAAAGTATATGATGGATCAGTGGCTCAGGCGAATGTGCGTATTCCCGCGGGACGTGGGCTGGGAGCCAAGAGCGGTGCGCACGGACAAGTCCGAGGAGAAGCGCGTAGAGCTGCATCTTCATACCAAGATGTCCAGCATGGACGGCCTGACAGACGTTAAGGAAGCCATAAAGACCGCAGCCCGCTGGGGCCATAAGGCAATAGCAATAACGGATCACGGCGTGGTACACGCCTTCCCGGATGCGGTGGCACAGGCAGACAAGCTGAAAAAGGACGGCAAGGACATAAAAATACTGCTGGGCGTCGAGGGATACCTCATGCCCGACAGCGAGCTTATAAAGCGGCCGGAGCAATACGTGGCGATAGGAGTGGTAGCATATCCCGGCGTAAAGGAGGACGACGTATTCGAGATAGCCGCGCTGCGCTTTGACGAGAGCGGCGAAAAGGAAGGCTTATCCATAATAGTCAACAGCGGCGCGGCGCTGACCGATGCCATGGCCGAGGAGACAGGGCTTACACGCGAAATGATAAACGGCGGCGTGAGCCTGAAGGACGGGCTGAAGCAGCTGTATGACTTTATAGGCGATGGAGTGAAGGTGATACACGACCCGCTGGAGCTGAATAACCTCAGGCAGCACGGCCTGCGCTTTGATATGGAGCTGGACGCGCACTGCGTAAGCACCTCCATGCTGTTTCATTACCTGCACAGGGAAAGCAAACAGACGGATATGAGGACTGCGGCGGAGGCGCTGGGCGTGGAGCATTGCGGCGGCAGAGCTATGGAAAGGGCGAGGACTGCGGCAAAGATAATGAACGCCGTACTGTCCGAGATGACCGCAAAGAACATAGAAAAGCTGCCGCTCATAGACGCGGTCCCCAAGGAAAAGGGAAAGGGCCGCAGGCTCACCTACCATATAATCATAATGGCCAGGAACCACGAGGGCCTTATGAACCTTTACCGCCTCGTGTCATATGCTCACCTCGAGCACCTGCGCAAGGTGCCGCAGATACCCAGAAGCCTTCTCAATATGCACCGTGAGGGGCTGATAGTAGGCTCCGCCTGCGAGGCAGGAGAGCTGTTCCGGGCGGTGCTAAGGGGGGAGAGCGAGGAAAAGCTCATGTCCATAGCGGATATGTACGACTATCTCGAGATACAGCCCATAGGCAACAACGCCTTCCTTATGCGAAACGGCACAGTGGACACGGAGGAAGGGCTTCGCGATCTCAACCGCAGGATAGTAGCCCTGGGCGACAAGATGGGCAAGCCTGTGGTGGCCACGGGGGACGTACACTTCCTGGAGCCGGACGACGCGCTTTTCCGCAGCATAATAATGCACGCAAGAGGCTTTGACGACGCGGAGCAGCAGGCTCCCCTATACTTCAAGACCACGGATGAGATGCTGGAGGAATTCTCCTATCTGGGCGAGGAAAAGGCGAGGGAGGTAGTAATAACCAACCCCAACATGCTAGCCGACAGCTGCGAGAGAATGAAGGCATTCCTGTCAGAAAAGGGCACCTATGCCCCCACGTTCCCCGGCGCAAACGACGAGCTGAGGAATATGGCGCTGAAGAAGGCTCACGAGATATACGGGGACGAATTGCCGGAGGTGGTGCAGAAGCGCCTTGATAAGGAACTGAATTCCATCATAGGCAACGGCTATTCCTCGCTGTACCTTATGGCACAGCGCCTTGTACACAAGTCAAACAGCGACGGGTATCTCGTCGGTTCCCGAGGCTCAGTAGGCTCTTCCTTCGTGGCCAACATGGCGGGCATAACCGAGGTAAACGCATTGCAGCCCCACTATGTCTGCCCCAACTGCCGGCACAGCGACTTCGACATAGACCGTACCAAGTATGCCTGCGGCGTGGACATGCCGGATAAGGACTGCCCCGTCTGCGGCGCAAAATACAAAAAGCTCGGCTACGAGATACCCTTCGAGGTGTTTCTGGGCTTCAAGGGCGACAAGACCCCGGATATAGACCTTAACTTCTCAGGGGATTATCAGCCTGTAGCGCATAAGTACGTTGAGGTGATGTTCGGGGAGGGCCACGCCTTCCGCGCCGGCACCATATCCGGCGTAAAGGACAAGATAGCCTACGGCTACGTCCGCTCCTACTGTGAGGCAAACGGCATAAACGCCAGCAAGGACGAGATGGACCGCATGGTGCAGGGCTGTACAGGAGTTAAGAAGACTACCGGCCAGCATCCCGGCGGCATAGTCATAGTGCCAAAGGAAAACGATATAATGGAGTTCACCCCGGTGCAGTACCCGGCGGACCGCAGCGAGGGCGATACCATAACCACCCACTTCGACTTTCACGCCATGGACGACAGGCTGGTAAAGCTGGATATACTGGGCCACGATGATCCGACGGTGCTTAGAATGCTGAAGGATATTACCGGCTTGGACCCCCAGACAATACCCCTTGACGACCCTGAAACCATGAAGATATTCCGCACCAGCGAGCCTCTGGGCGTTACGCTGGACGAGCTGGACTGCGACGTGGGCAGCATAGCAATACCCGAGTTCGGCACCACCTTCGTCCGGCAGATGCTCAAGGATACGCGCCCGACTACAATGGAGGAATTACTCAGGATATCCGGCCTTTCCCACGGTACCGACGTATGGCTGGGCAACGCTCAGGAGCTGGTATTGAGCGGCACCGCGACGCTGTCGCAGGTAATATGCACCCGAGACGATATAATGAACTATCTTATACTCAGAGGCGGCGACCCGTCCATGTCCTTTAAGACTATGGAGAGCGTCCGCAAGGGCAGAGGCCTTACCCCTGAGATGGAGGAGCATATGCGCTCCATAGATACGCCTCAGTGGTTCATAGACTCCTGCAAAAAGATAAAGTACATGTTCCCCCGCGCCCACGCAGCGGCCTACGTCATGATGGCCTTCCGAGTGGCCTACTACAAGGTGCATATGCCCCTCGCCTTCTATTCCGTTTACTATACCGTCCGAGCGGACGCCTTTGACATAGCCCAGGCGGAGGGCGGCGCCCAGAAGGTGCTTGCCAACATAAACGCCATAAAGAAAAAAGGCAACGATGCGGATAAAAAGGAAGAAGATCTGCTGACAATACTGGAGGTGGTCTTTGAAATGAACAAGCGCGGCATAGAGCTGCTGCCTGTGGACCTGTATAAATCCAAGGCCAGCCAGTTCATAATAGAAGACGGCAAGATACGCCCGCCCTTCTCATCGGTGGCGGGCGTGGGAGCCAACGCCGCCATAGGCATAGCCGAAGGCGCAAAGGGCGGCGAGTATACCTCCATAGAAAATTTTCAGGCCCGCACCGGCGCCAACTCCGCAGTGATAAAGGCGCTTGCGGAAGCCGGCTGCCTGAACGGGCTGCCCGAGACGGATCAGCTCTGCCTGTTTTAAAGAAGCCGGTATGTGCGGCGCTTTGATGCGAAATAATATGCTTGCATTATAGTGCCGCATATGGTACAATTTTGCTGTTGGTATATGGCAGGTTTGCTGTATTTTAGTTTTCAAGTAAGAGTGGGCGCGTCCTGCTCTTTTGTTTTGAATAGCGGAGGAATATAATGAAAACCACCCAAACAGTGGAAGCTCTTCTCCGGCCGGTAGTTACAGGCATGGGCTACGAGCTGGATGAGGTAGAGTTTCAGAAGGAGCAGGGTAATTGGGTGCTGACCCTGTACATAGAGCATCAGGACGGAAGAAGCGCCACCATAGATGACTGCGAGGCGGTGAGCCGGGCCGTAGACCCCATATTGGACGAAGCAGACCCAATAGAGCAGGCATACTACCTCAGTGTGTCCTCCATAGGTATCGACAGGCCGCTCAAAAAGGATAGGGACTATCAGCGCAGCCTCGGCAGCCCCATTACGGTAAAGCTCTACGCCCCGCTCAAGGGCAAAAAGGAATATACGGGCGAGCTTTTGTCATATACGCCCGATTCCTTCACCATAAGCGTAAAGGGCGAGGAGATGACCTTCCAGAAAAAGGACGCTTCAAAGGTGCAGCCCTATATAGACTTCAAGGCTCTGGAAAAGGACCTTGACGAATTAGAAGCAGATTTTGAAAATATAGAGACAGAAGAGGAGAATTGACAATGAATGCCGAATTCATAGAGGCACTGAATGCCATAGAGAAAGAGCGTGGGATAAGCAAGGATATACTGATAGACGCATTTGAATCCGCATTGATAGCGGCATACAAGCGCAACTACGGCGCAGTGGGAAACGTCCGCGCCACAGTGGATAGGGATACGGGAGAGGTGCAGATATTCGCCTCCAAGACCGTCACCGAGACGGTGGAAAACCCCTATGCGGAAATATCCCTTGCCGAGGCGAAGAAGATCAATTCCCTCTATGAAGTGGGCGACGTTCTGGAGGAGGAGGTAGACCCCCGCAAGTTCGGCCGCATAGCGGCCCAGACCGCCAAGCAGGTGGTGGTTCAGCGCATTCGCGAGGCCGAGCGCGGCGTCATATTCGATGAATTCGTAGAGAAGGAAAACGAGGTTCTTACCGCCATAGTCCAGCGGGTAGAGAAGAACGGCATCTATGTAGAGCTGGGCAAGACAGACGGCTTCCTTGCCGCCTCCGAGACCATAGCGGGGGAGACTTATAACACCAGCGACAGGCTGAAGGTTTACGTCCTTGAGGTGCGTAAGACCAACAAGGGCCCGCAGGTAATAGTTTCCCGTACCCACCCCGGCCTTGTTAAGAGGCTTTTCGAGCTGGAGGTTCCCGAGATACAGACCGGCATAGTCCAGATAAAGTCCATAGCGCGGGAGGCGGGCTTCCGCACCAAGGTGGCCGTTTATTCTTCCGACCCTCAGGTGGACGCCGTGGGCGCCTGCGTGGGCCAGAAGGGGATAAGGGTAGAGCGCATAGTAAACGAGCTGCATAACGAAAAGATAGATATAATAGAGTGGGATCCCGATCCGGCAGTATATATTGCCAAGTCCCTTAGTCCTGCCCGTGTTATGATGGTATACATCAACGAGGCGGAAAAGGCCGCGAAGGTGATAGTGCCAGACAATCAGCTTTCCCTTGCTATCGGCAAGGAAGGCCAGAACGTCCGCCTTGCCGCCAAGCTCACAGGCTGGAAGATAGACATAAAGAGCCAGAGCCAGGCCGAGGAGGACATGGATATAGCGGACGCCGACAGCGAGGCGGACGGCGGCTTCGAGGAATAGTTTTGGAGGATCAGCAATGCCTGCTAAGAAGGTGCCTATGAGAATGTGCGTGGGCTGCCGCGAGATGAAGCCAAAGAAGGAGCTGCTGCGCATAGTCCGCTCTCCCGAGGGCGAAATAAGCGTGGACCGCACCGGCAAGGTCTCCGGCCGCGGCGCGTACATATGCGCCAACGCGGAGTGCCTGAACAGGGCACGCAAAATAAAAGCGCTGGAAAGGGCTCTGGAGCACGGAATAGAGGACGAGGTTTTTTCAAGGCTCGCTTCGGAGATAACCGGCGATGCAGAATGACCGTCTGCGTACAGCTCTGGGCTTTGCGGCCAAGGCCGGGAAGTGCATATCCGGCGACTTTGGCGCGGAAAGAGCCGTTAAGGACAAAAAAGCCCTCGCAATAGCTCTGGATAACGGCGTGTCCGCCGCAACGCGGGAGCGCTACGAGGGAATGTGCCAAAGAGCCGGCATACCCTGCGTGTATCTCGAAGACCTTGGCAGGGCGATAGGAAAGGATAACCGCATGATAGCCGCGGTGACAGAGGCGGGCTTTGCCCGCATGATAGAAGAGACGTATAAGACTTCACAGCAAAAGTAACATACCGGGGGGTAATATCTATGGCAAACAAGACAATGGATTCCGCACGGGAATTTGAAACCCAGGCAAAGGAGCTTCTGGAGCGAGTAAAGCGAATGCAGAACGATCTGGGAGCGGCCCTTCAGTCCGTAAAGCGGGCGGAAAGCGAGCTTATAGATAAAGAAAAGCGCGCCGAAAAGGAACGCATGGAAAAAGAAAGGGCAGAGAGACTCCGAGAGGTCCTCACCAGCGAGGGCGACCTTGCCTTCCACGTAGGCGACGACAGGGCGGAGGAGCAGCCAGCCCCGGCAGAGAGCAAGAGCGAAGTAAATGAGAAGCCGAAGCCGGAGCCGGTGAAGGAGCAGAAGGCGGAGGAAAGCGTACAGGCAAAGGCGGAGGAACCTGCAATGGCGGATAGGAAGCCTGAAGAAAAGCCCGAGACAAAGGCGAAACCCGCACCGGCAAATAAGCCTGTCCAGCAGCAGCGCCCGGCCTATGAGCGCAGGGAACCTCAGCGCAGAGAGGACGGCAGGCAGCAGAAGCCGCGCACTGACAGGCCGCAGCGGCCCGCAGACCGCCCGGAGCGCACAGACAGACCTCAGCAGCGCCCCGTACAGGGAGGCTACCAGCCTAAGCCGACGGCCCGCACCATGGAATCCGCTGCGCCTTCCGTAAGGGATCAGGGCAAGGGCCGGAGCCAGAAACCCCAGACAAGAGATGAGGAGCGCAAGGCGCCAAAGAATAAGAAAACCATTATGAAGGAAAACACCAGAGCAGCAGGCAGCTGGGACGACGACGCCCCAATGAGCCGCAAGCAGAAGCGCAAGCAGCAGGCGTTACATAAGCCGGAGCCGGTAAAGATCGACAAGGCCGTGCTGACTACCGAGACCATAACCGTAAAGGATCTTTCCGAAAAAATAGGCAAGCCTGTAGCCGAGATCATCAAAAAGCTGTTTATACTCGGCATAATGGCTACCATCAATCAGGAGATAGACTACGACACCTGCTCGCTCATCGCCGCCGATTACGGCATAGAGCTGGAGCTCAACATAGCCAAGACCGCCGAGGACGTGCTCAACGAGAGCGTTGAAGAGGCGGATTCCGAGGAGAACCTCGTACCACGCCCGCCGGTAGTTACCATAATGGGCCACGTGGACCACGGCAAGACCTCGCTGCTTGACGCCTTCCGTGAAAGCAGCATAACCGCAGGCGAGGCAGGCGGCATAACGCAGCATATAGGCGCGTATACCGTATCCTGCAAGGGGCGCACCATAACCTTCATAGATACCCCGGGCCATGAGGCGTTCACCTCCATGCGCGCCCGCGGAGCCCAGGTTACGGATATAGTAATACTGGTTGTGGCGGCGGACGACGGCATCATGCCGCAGACC
>ENA-ORRN01001854-ORRN01001854.1-human-gut-metagenome-genome-assembly--contig:-NODE-1854-length-14121-cov-2.648799_pt1 | contig 14121 bp, 14 predicted proteins | sample MGYA00242174_ERZ509132 | MGnify/ENA primary metagenome ERZ509132 (study PRJEB26280, sample SAMEA2338671) | human gut metagenome | biome: human gut; feature: human-associated habitat; material: faeces... | reverse complement strand
TCATCTAGCATATACTCATTTGTATATGTTTTTAGTAGCAGAAATGATATGAGTCAAATTTTAATAGTTGCTATTTTCTTAATTTCATTAATTTTGTTAAATATAGTTTTGATAATTTTATTATTGAAACCCATGAGTAAAAAGATTGAATCCAGTAAATATATATTAAACAAATTCGAGCCAGACAATACATCTCCAAAGCTTACGGAAATGATAGAGTTTCATAAAAACAATAAAGACTTAAATAAATATAATATAAATTGAGAGAAAAAGATGGAAGAAATAAGTAATTTTAGTTATATATGGAATGAATGGATAGTTCCATTGATAGATGACTTATACTCTCAGTTAGATGTTAAATTCAAAGACTATTGCAACGTTCGCATTAGAGATTTAGATGCAATTTATCGGAGTGCTGAGAAATTCTATCAGAACAAAAGGGAAGAAGCGAAAAGAAATTTTTATGGAGAGTATCGTAAAGGGACATCGGAAACAGAACATCGTATGGATTTCCATAAAATAAGTGCTGTATTATGCAGAACGCTTATTGAGTATAAGTGCTTCGATTATGACGAAGATCTGTGCAAGGAATATGTAGATAAGTTTATTGATCCATATAATACAGACTGGGTAGTTAGAAACGCATTAATAAACTTTAGATTGGCATTTTATGGTAGCGTTGTATTTTTGTATCATTCCATGCAATTCATGTACAATGAAGAAAATAAAGAACTGTATGATGCCTTGAAAGATAAAGATAAGCTGGACTTGTATACTTCAGAAGTTCAACATATTGGAAAAGTAAATGAATCTTTTGAAAATTGTGTTATTCTGGATTTAGCTAAAAGGGATGTTGGAAATCGATCTTTTGATTATTTTATGTATGCAATAATTATGTATCAGTTAGAGGAACATAATAAAGCATTATTAATAAAAGATAAGTAGGGGGAAGACCACGACATATGTGTGTTGTGGTCTTACTTTTTTTGGTGTACAATCAATGTATCATAGGATAGTCATGTAGCACCGTACCTACATTGACAAATATACCATTCGTGGTATACTATGTTTATAGATAAAAAGTAAACGAATTAGTAAATATATTTGGAGGGAAAATTTATGAAGAATAAATTTAAAAGATGGCTTGTAGTAATGTTAAGTGTATTTGTATTGGCTTCTGTGAACACGGACTTTTTTGCTTCTGAAAATCCGTATTATGATATTTATTTGAAATACGCTAGTTCTCTTAATGAACAGCAGCAAATTCAACTAGAAACATGGAGTGCAGCTATGTATTTTGGTAACTACCAGGGCTTTTATGATGATTGGATTTGTTCTGGAGCATTAGGATCAAATAGCAAAGTTGCGGAAATTCTGCTTAACGAGGGCTATTACACGGAACATATTGAGGAAATGAAGCAAATCGGTGTTTTAAGAGCAGACTACGAGCTGCCGTCTAAGACGTCTTCAAAATCGTCAAACAATGTATCCGCAGTGGTTTCTCCAGAATCGATTACCACAACTAAATGTGAAGAAAAAACCATGTGGGCGAAAAGTGAAGTAAATGTTCGAGAGAATGGTTCTACTTCCTATAAAAAAGTAGCATCTCTAAAGAAGGATGAGCAGGTAACTGTAACTGGTGTTGACTCAACAGGATGGTATGAGATCCGGCTTGCTGATGGTACAGTAGGGCATGTAAGTGATAAGTATTTGACAGAGGTTCAGCCCTCTGTCAATGCTGTGTCTACAGATACAGAAGGAAAAGTACCGGAAGAAACTCCGGCAGAAACAGTAACACCACAGAGACAGAGTAAAATTATTAGTATTGATGGACGAACTGTGGTTTGGTACAATGCAGAAACAGGGCGCGAAGAAGAAGTTACGTTCAGTGATAGTACGCCTTTAGATGAAGTAGAAGAATTTGCGAATACATACTTAATTAATGGAGCAGAACTGGTTGAATCTACTCCGGAACCAACAGAAGAGCCAGAAGAAACACCTGTCCCGACAGAAACGATAACTCCAAAGGAATCTCCAGTTGCAAGTCCAACTGTTGATCCGTCAACAGAGCCGGAAGATAATGCGGTTGAGCAGTTTGTACAGGGACCGGTATTTATATTCGGTTCAATAATTATTGGAGTAATTGCTCTAACCGCAGGAATTGTGATGCTGGTGAGAGCAAAGAAGAGAAGGTAAGTAGAAAGATCTTGTCAATTTCAGAACAGGTGTGCTATCCTGAAATTAGGTAGTCAATCTGCTGGGTGGTTTCCATCTCCGAAAGGAGGTGGTGCTATGAGTACATATGAAGAACTGAGTGTCATACTCGGAGTTGCAATGCTGATTGTGACAATTCTGATATATACCAATAGCAAGAACAACAAAAAATAACCACCCAGCCGCCAAGTAGGGTAGTTATTTTTAATAACATCTCATAATTGGAATCCACTCCGTGGAGTTGGCTACCTTTTCTATAATTAGAATAAATCAAAAACCATAAAAAGTCAAGATAGTGGGCGCAGCTCCTGTGTCCACTTTTTTGGAATTTTAAGTATACCATAAGTGGTATATTATACCGAAAGGGGTGGCGAATTGGAAAAGAAACATATCAAATTACCTAAATGGGCGGTGCCAATAATGGCGTGTTTTATGGTGTTTGCGATTGCGGCAGGTGGAATCTTTTTGGCTGATATTGATGATTATGAAGAAGTTTCACAAGGTATTTATAATGAACCAGTACAAGGTAGTGTTAAGATTATCACTGAGGATAAGACAAAGGTTTCGAACTATTACTATCGAACCCAGGGCTTCACAATTACTGATACAGAGACTGGACAGACCATACGAATATCTCTAGGTAATGCAGATGACTGTACATATAAGCAAACGGAATTAAAAGGGACAGGAAGACATCAATCGGAATGGACCATAGGGTATGATACGATTATGAACAAAATTGCATCACAATATCCGGATTGGGCGCAGCGAATAGTCAATAATACTGCTGGCAAAATCCAGTTTGATGCAATTATAAATGTATTTAAAAATGGAGTCCCGGCAGGACAGATTAGTTCAAATGGAAGTACAGAGTATGGAACCCTTTACGACAAAGATAACTGGGAACAGTTGGTAAAAGATTATCCTGAACTTGCACATTTAAACAAAGACATTAAAAACCATTATGATAAACTTCTCGAAATCCTGCAAGGTGAATGGGTACTGGGGCCAGATGGAAAATATACGTTCAAAATCAAGAAACCAAATCCCAGTGCAAGCCCATCAGGAAGTGCGGATCCAAATCCCTCTCCGACACCACCATGGGATGAAAATCCGGAATTTGTTAAATGGATTGGAAAAGATGATCCGTATTATGCCACTTATAACTATGATCCGACCGGTAAATTTGTCATTGGTGCAAAATTCCGCAGTGGAGATAAGACAGGCGGTATCCCCACCGATGAAGATATTACAAATGGATATGAAGCAAATAAGTGGTATGGAACATTCGATATCTGCAGAAGAGAAAATGTAAGTAATTCATGGACCTTTAAGGGAGATGTATCCTTAACGGTCCACACAGGACAGTACCGAGACGTACCATATGATCCAAATGATCCATCTAAAGGAACCTATCAGGAAGAGGTTACGTACAGCTCCAGTATTCCCAGAAGTGACACAAACGGCATCGTAACGAGAACCGTGCGTTACTGGTATATTGGTGAAGATGTTATCCGCGGGCGGGGAGAGCCACGTGTCTATGGATTAAAGAATACAATAACGGAAAATACGGTATTCCCTGGAGGAAAACATGAGTATACAAATACGGAAGCACTTTCCATTATCTGTACCGCAAACGGCATGGATTTAACAGCGATTAATTCCTACGAATTTAAGCCGGATGATTCATACCATATCGACTGGGATCGTGCAAAAGTATATGGTGCAGCGGAAGACTTCATTATTAATGGAGCATCCGCAGACGTAAATGCATCCGATGATTACGGAACAAGATGCGCAAAGGCATCCGCAGCCGTAGCATCACTGGCAGAATCACATATTGAACCAAATGAAAATATCTGGGTTAGAAATGATGAAATAACCATTGAAGGGCATACCTATATGTCCAGCCAGTATTATCAGTTTAAAGATTTCCATGTAAACTTTGGAGAAGCTAATACGGCAACCGATATCGCAGAGAGTGATTACGGAATGATTACCGATGAACAGAACGGTAGGATCCCGGCCAATATTGCAAATGGAGATTATGATACCACCATTACGACCATCTACCGTAGAGAAGTACTGGCAGTACACGATATGGTAAATAACGGTCCAAATAATAAGATTAAGGATGGAAACGATAAGTTTGGACATCATTATGAGAGAGATAATGAAGCAGTCCGGATACACACACCTACCGTTTCACCGGTGGAAGTAGTTAATCCGGATACCGGATTAAAATGGGAACTGAAAGATATGAAGAATCAGCTGTTGCCGAGTGTGGTAAATCCGAATGCCGATTATCAGTTCTTGTTGGATGGAACCTATAAAATTAAATTTATTCCGGAAACGCATTTTGAACATATTGGATATGATGATCCGGAGCTGGTATCTTCATTGTACCAGAAGTATTGTCAATTCCGAGAAGTCTGCTTCCCGTTCACAGTGCAGATCAATGGACGAATTTACGAACCAACACCGGAAAGTGTAGGAATTTATCAGGATGTTGACTTTGCCTGTGGAAGAAAGAAACTGCCTGGCTATACCGACTGGATCCGGCTGCCTGATGGCGCACAGGAAGTAGAGTTTTATATTCCTACATGGGCGACAGAAGGAAATGAATATGTGGTGCAGTTCCGTGTGGCTCCGATCAACGTAGTGGATCATAAGAAAGTGGATCATATTGAAGACTATACGGCATGGGATTATGACTGGGAGTATTTGAAAAATATTTCCGTAACCATACCGGGACACGGATCTTCTGATTTATATGAATATGTATCTACTTATACATTCACCAGTCAGGTAAGTGGTATTATTTATGACTTCCAGGCAGTAGGTATCGATGACAAAGACCGGTTTGAAGGCTATAAGGAAAACAATTACGGACATGAGGTATCGAATGGTATGGGTGAGATCAGTCATTTCCCATTCTGTCCTACAAAGCAGGAAAAGAGATCCGGCATTTATAACCGGTTTGGCAATGTATCTGTCCGGTATTCCTTTGACGGCACTCTGACGAATAACTGGAACGAACGAAATACCTTACCATTCTCTCTTGGACGGTCCATTAAGTACGAAAAAGAGGGTGAATTGAGAAAAGGTAATACCTTTGCCTTTACCGTCAAAACGATTGCAAATCTGGGAGATGAAGACGGGCTGCTGGATAACAGTACAACGGGTGATTGCATTATCATTAAGCCGACTTTCCGTTATATTAGTGTAGATGGAACGGTAAATAAAGATATTGATGTTTACTATGATGTGGACGACTCCGATGGCAAAACAACACATTATTTTGTTCAGTATGGAGAATCAAGAGATCTACAGAATAAGCAGGAAGTAAAGATTGCAGACATCCGTTTCAATGGTTCTTATTATCATAAGACAGGATTATATGAACCGGATATGCGGAAGATTGTTCAGAAAGAGATGCTGAATCCACTGTATAAAACGGAAGAAAATGTTGCATTATGGAGATATCACCATGATGATGCAGAATACTCCCGCGGAAAAACAAACGAATTTTTAAAGACAGAAGCAGCAAAAGCAGGAAACAAGGACTTCCCGGATGAAGCATATTCTACAGACAGCGTATACCTGGAGAGAAAGACAGAAAGCCAGTGTTTATCAGAAATTGTTTTAAACAGCAGACTGCGTTTGCTTACTGGTAATGTGGAACAGTTAAAGAGGAATGAAACTTATCAGGGTGGAGAACTTCAATATCTGGATGATCGGCTGCCGAATGGAACTTCTTATAAAGTGACACCGGAAGAATGTGATCTTTATGATATAGATTACTGGGATAAGCACAGAAAATCCATGCAGACTTGGTTTGGAACATACTGGATCCCGAACCAGTTATATGTAACCGATGACGTATTCGAAGCAGATGCAGATGGAGATGGCGTAAAAGAAAAATATGATACGGTAAGGGATTATGCCGAAGCAAAAGGTTACATTGACCCCAGTGATCCAATATTTAAAAAGGATGGTTATCTCGTTGTCAACTTTGCAATTTACACAAAGAATAATGGACAGGATCATTTGGTATATTCAGGTGGAAATGCGGATATGTGGGGAATTGAGGGACAGGTAGACAAAGTACAGGTAGGTGACGGCGTACCGAAATCGCCATATATTGATGTAACTGTTGAACATGGTGACGTTGCGATTATTAATCTCAGCAGAAGTATCATGGATGGATGGTCCGTTGGATTTAACAGAATTAATTAAGAAAGGAGCGCAGGTGGAAAGCCTGCGTTTCTTTTTTAGCCATGTGAGGCTTCACAAATGAGCAATTTTTGATATAATATAGTTGTAATAATATTATTGTTTATGTTTTATAATATGGTAATGATAAAACATTTTTAAAGTTTAGGGGAACTAAAATGATTCCCTGTATTGTTAAGGTTGTAATATAAAAAAGGCGGTTTCCGTCTATGCAAACAGGTATTTGCAGAGAATGTAACCGCAGTATGAGGTTTCTTTCTCTGTTAATATAATATTAAGAGAAAGGAGCGAAGAGAGGAAAATGTTTATGAGAAAAAATAATACTCTGATTCTTAAAGGGAAAAAAGGCAAGGAAATCTTTGATTATATTGTCAATAATGCCCCACAGATTCCTTATGAAAAATTGAAAAATGATTCAGAAAAATTCAAAAAAGAACTTTGCGCAGGTAAGGTATCACGATGACAAAATTTGTTTGTAAAACTATCAAGGAAATATCTGTAAAAGATATTCAAAAATTTTCGCTTAAAAAGGAAACATCCGGCTATCTTGAGTATTATCTCAAGGACGATGCAATCAAAGATGAAATTGACAATACAATGAGAACGTATGTTGTGCTAGATTCGGATACGGAAGAGATTGTCGGGTACTTTTCATTAAAAACAAACATCATTGCTATTGATGATGGAAAAAGATACGACTCCCTTCCGGCAATAGAAATGGCCAATTTTGCTGTCAATGATAATTATAAATTGGCACATAATGATGCTAGTGGTCTTGGCAAAATGATAGTATCTGATTTTGTTTTGCCGATAGTAAGACAGATATCTGAACTGGTTGGAACATGGGGTTTATGTATTTACGCACTTCCTCAGGATCGGTTAATTGATTTTTACCATTCCATAGGATTTAGTCGGTTGCCAGTAAGATATGAAAGAAGGCTTCATCGACGAGTAAAACCGACCTATGATAAGGATTGTATTTTCATGTTCCAGAAAATTTAAAAAATAATGCCGTAAATCGGCCGAATGATAGACAAGATCAAAAGAGCTTTGCATATAGCAAGGCTCTTTTTTTTGCACCAAATAATTTTACCCATTATGGGTAAAATTACCGCATTGAGACAAGTATACCAACTATTGACAGATATACCATGTGTGGTATACTATACCCATAAAGAAATGCGGAAGGGGAAATATATGAAGTCAAGTAGGAATCATAGAGCCAGGCCGGGGCTATGGCTGATCTTATTTTTAATCACAATTGTTATAGGATTGGTTTTTACCGGAGTAAGTATTCCAATGCAGCGCAACGGAAAACCGGCCTACGAATCTTATGGCGAATCTTCCGAAAAAATCACATCAGAATTAGCAAAAGATTTTAAAAATACCGTAAATGTATACTCCGATCTTTACAACGTCATTGTAAAGGGAGAAGACTCTCAGTATGAGAGTGGCTACGACGCGTTGACCGGCAGAGAAACGGTCAATGAAAATACCAATAATGAAGCAGATATTTCAATCGCAAAAGACGTTTCAAGGCCTGTTGTTGTAGAGCAAAGCGAAGATAACAATGGCCTAGCCTTAATAGAAGCAACAGTGGTCAGTGTTATCGATGGAGATACATTAGATGTAAATATCGGAGATACCACATGCCGCATTCGCCTTATTGGGGTTGATACTCCGGAATCGGTACATTCAGATCCAACAAGGAACACGATTTGGGGAACTTATGCAAGCGACCATACAAAAGAGATCATGAATAATATTCCGACGGTTTATCTGGAGTATGATAAGGAACCGACAGATAAATACGGAAGAACGCTTGCTTATGTGTGGCTGGTAAACGACACGTTAGATGTAATGTACATGCTGAATGCCAGAGTTGTAGCAGATGGATATGCAATGAACAAAGTATTTGAACCAAACACGAAATATGCAGCACAATTTCAAGAATTGCGGGAAACTGCTCAAGAATCTGGGGCAGGATTATGGAGCGAGGAAGGATTTGTAGAATTATGGCAAAACGAATCTTAAAGACTTTTTCATTTTCCTTGGTAGTAGTACTTATGATTTCAGCAATCAGTGTAATGCTTTATACACAGGCGCATAAGAATAAGGTCGTTGTTTACGAAGATAATGCTGTACAAGTGGATAATCAGCAGCTTATTCATTTAGAGGATCCGGACACGCTTCCGGCTCAAGATGAGTATGAAGTAAACAACGATGATACCAATAAAAAAGCAAATCAGTTAGAGGATGCTATTTCAGCATTAACAAAAGAAACGGAGGACAGAAAATGGTAAGGTATATCGCAGTAGATTCTGGTAAATTTGCAACAAAATTTGCCGAGTACGACATAAAGAAAAAATGCGTACATAAGTATTCCATCCGGACAAGAGTATCCGATGGTGATTTTCGTGATGATGCAATCGAAAAGGCAACGGTTGTAGCTGAAATTGATGGCAAGACTTATAAAGTTGGAAATGGAGCACGCGGAGCCGGAGTGAATCTGGATACGGATAAAAAGAGCGAAGATCACAAGATCAGCATTTTAACAGCCATTGCTATGTTGGCATCTAGTAAGGAAAAGGATGAAATTTATGTAGCGGTCGGACTTCCTGCGCGTGAATGGGCGAACGTCTCTAAGCGTATGGATTTCAAAGAATATATTCTTCCTGATGGTGATATTACCATAACAATTAAGAAGAATAATAAATCCGAAGCAGTGACGAAAACATTTGTGATTAAAGGAAAATATGTATTTCCGGAATCCATCGGCGCATTGTTCATGGATGAAACAATCGGCATGATCTCTTCATCCAGTATTATTGGCGTTTTGGATATCGGAAATCTTGATCTGAATGCGACTTTATGGCAGGGAAAAGAGCTGTTGCTAGATATGTCAGCGACAGAGGAACTTGGCGGTTCTATTTTGATCCAGTCGCTGGCGCAGGAATTATCAACGATTACGGCATGTGATGAGTTGGTTGTAGCAAATATCCTGAAACAGGCACCAGGGGACCGGTGTTTACCGGATACAGGAACTTTGAAAGAAGAACAATTAGAAGAAAGCAGAAAGATTATTAAGAGGGTACTTAAAACCCATGCAGACCGGGTAAAGAAATGCTGTCGATCAAGGCAGTGGTCTTTGGATGTTATTCCAATTATTGCAATTGGTGGAACATCAAAGGATATTGCAGATGAACTTAAGGAATCTTTTACCAATATCATGGTTTTGGAAGACAGCCAGTATTGTAATGTACTTGGTTATTTACGAATGTTGTGTGCAAGAATCCCTGAAATTGGCAAGATTATTCCGATTAAGGAAATCAAAGAAGAAGATAAAGAATCGGAAGAAAAAGATGTGAACAAAGCAGAAGATGTTGCTTAGGCTAATAAGCGGGAATCCTCGGTAATTGAATTACCGAGTAGTTCACTGGAGGTTTTCTATGAATCCATATCTGTCGGAATTAATTAATAATTACTATGAGCTTACAGGAAAACCAGTAGCATCTATGACCGTCACGGAATATTTACAGTTTGCATCCTCTGCATCCGTGATTCATCCAGTATCGGTGCCGGTGCCGGATTCCAGGGCGTACAAAAATGATATTTCCAGAGAGATTCAGAAGAAAACGGATGTAATTTCGGAAGAGGCACAGACAACAACCTGTATTAAGCCGCTTCCATTAGAAAGATCAGAAAAAAAAGAATCGGAAAGATCAAAATCCTCAGAGGCAAATAAAGAAAATGCAGCTCTGGAAATACTCCAGTCAATTAGTGGATAGAAAGGACGATCAATGATTAATTTCTTGTTTTTTGCAGGCGGTATAAGCGTAGGATCATTATTTGGATTCTTCTTGGCAGCCATACTGTCGGCAAATGATAATACGCAACACAACACAGGTGATTAGAGGAAGTCCTCATCACATATAAAGCAGACATATCGGTAATGCCGTGGTCATGTAAAGAAAAGGAGAGAAGGTTATGAGAAAAATCACTTTACTTATGGCTGCGGTATTAACCCTCTGTCTTCCGATGAATGCGTTTGCATTGGAAAGCAGTCCGGAGTCATACAACAACATTAAAGGAACGCTAGTGTACACGGATCAGTCTACTAATCGCTCAGAACAAGTGGATTGTGTGAATGCTTACAGTATGATTCCTGGCTCTGTAAGAAATACTTTTGCAGCAAATGGAGTAAAAATATATCTGGTCGGGAATAGTGAAAATTCAGTAAAAATTGTGAATGGACAAAAAGTGGCCGGGAATACGCCTCCAGATATTTATGTGGGGATGCATCCAAATGATTTTTCTAAAGATCCATACGGGCCAGCTTATATCGAGGACGATCCATATGATCTTAACAATTTGAAGCTTGTTGATCATAACGGTAAAAAATGTATTTTGTGGCACGGATCTTTTTTGCCAGTGATAGATGAAAATAATATCAATTGGGAACGTTATCGACAGTCATACATAGAAGAAGCTTCCTGTTTTGGTCCAAACTACAAACCGGAAGGTGGCGATAGTGGTTCTGAAACAGTACAACGTATTCAGGCTACTACGATTGGTCCTACTGTAGAATACGATGGTGACAACAACATGGCCTATTGCCGAACCGTATCGGTAGGAAGAATTGAGTATTATTCTAACAATGAACTTTATACACCTGAAGCAATTATCCACGAAGCCGGACATATGCTTGACTTCCTTGCTCCTATCATCGAAGGGCATTATTCAGGAAATGTATACGGTATCTCATCTCGACAGGAATGGCAGTCCTTATATGCAGCAAACAAAGACCGGATGGCAGATATCGATTATGTAAGCGGTGTGAATGTTCCAATGAGTGCTTATGAGGCTTTCGCAGATGCTTTCCGGCTAACCTATCAGAAGCCGGCAGAACTGTATCAGGCATGTCCGGACGTATATAACTTCATCATTCAGATGGTATCACAGTATTGTCCGTGTGATGATTATAACGCATTCGATTACGCGGACTATGCTATGAGATACCCAGATGTATATGCCGCTGTGGGAGCTGACAAACAGGCGTTATGGAATCATTACCAAGCACATAAAGCGGATGAGGGGCGAGTCGCAAAATTTAAGTAAAAACGAGGATATGTCATGAAGTGTGGAGATTGTAGCTTTTGCAAATACGATAATTCTATCAAAGAATTCGTTTGTTCAATAGGATCCGAATCATCGGTAGTTTTCGTAGATCATGAATGGCAAAATGTATGTGGAAATTATGAAAAGAAACCAGATTTGGAGTGCGTAGAGGTCAGAAAAAATCATAAGAAATACACTAAGGAAGATTGTGAGAGAGCAATTAGTTCTTTTCTAAGAACTTATGAAGAATTGGATGATCTGTGGGAAGCATTGGAACGGTTTCCATGTGAATCTACAGAAATCGGCAGAATGTTAAAAGGAGATCTGATCGAACAATTGGCAGATGTAAATCTTCAGCCAGACGGTGTTGAGGATCCATATCCATTAATCATTTTAAAAACGGAACCAGAAGTTTATTTGGAACTATTCCGTAAGTTATGCATCTATCATCACTATCATGGTGTATTTCAAAGAAATACAGAGATCAAGCATTATGATGTGTTCTTTGATTCTGTATCACAACTTCTGAAATTTATGAAGAAAAACTAAAAAAGCTGGTGCGCTGAGAGTCCTTGAGTGCTTAATCGTTTCGGGAAGAGAAAGGCCAGTAGCAAATTTACATTACCCAGTGGTGCATCTTTCCCCGAAGATGCACCGCACCCCAGGACCATCAGCTCAGTGGTGAGAGCGTCCGGCTCATAACCGGATGGTCAAAGGTTCGAATCCTTTATGGTCCATCACTCTTCCATAAGAAAGAGGTAACAGATCAAGTTTTGTAATTAACTACTTGATCGACGTAAGAATCATTAGCTCAGTTGGTAGAGCATACGATTTTTAATCGTAAAGTCGGAGGTTCGATTCCTCCATGATTCATTTGGGGAATGGATGAATTGTGACGTTTCCAACAGGCCGGCAGCTTTCCGGTGTCAAAAATGTATTGTCGAAACGAGTGCGCACGAATCACAAGACATCCGTAACCCAGAATCATTTATTGGAGGGATTGATCTTTTATGGCAAAAAAATCGATAGATAAGGATGCAATCGCAAAATATGTATATCAGCGAAATGAAGAGAACTATCAGAATGAACAGCAACGCAAGGAGAATTTGAGAAAGCAGGTTGTCGTAAACAGGCCGTCAAGAGAGCATAGCACACTTAATAATGTGGCTACGCATTCCAGAATGCCAGCTTCTTACTTTGCTATGCGCTGGGTAAATTCAGATCGCACTATGCGAAATGCTGCAATCAGTGGAGTGAAACCACCTATTATCACTTCATCTGGGCGAACATTTACATGTTAGAGAGATTTCTATTTTCATAAGGGAGGATAAATTTTATGGAGAGTAATTTTAGAACCGGTTTATTAATTCTAGTAGTATCAGTTGTTACGCTTGTTATTGGTAGTATAGCCTTTCTTCCAGTAGCGATGAAATATGCAGCAAACAAAGAATCCGAAATAAAGTCTAAAGTGGAATCGGGCGATTATACAGTTTATTATAACGGCCAGGAAGTTGATCCGGAGTCAGTCGATATATTTATGTATCAATACAAGGTGGATGATGAAAAAAAGACTATATATCTTACAGACAAACAATCTAGTGCCGGTACAAGTACAAATACATTTCCTGTAATTATTCCAATATATCATTAAAGCAGGAATGAGAATAGTGGAGAAAAACAGAGAAAATAATCAGATCAATGTTGGTTCAGTTATCGGATCATCTGTATTTCCAAGGTGTGATGTCTTAATTACAACCGATTGTAAAAGAACCATTGTGGCATGGGATAGAAACTATAACAATGATGGTTTATTGGACAATTCTGACGGCTCTGCATTTTTTATTGAAGGGGACCGGCTTAAAGAAATTGGATATGCAAATTTGGATCTTCTTAAAGGAATCCTGTCAGTATATCCGGATCTCTTGAAATTCTGTATTCCAGAGGCCTCTTGTGCTTCTGAAGAAAGGTGTTCCATGGATGGCTATGAATTAGTATATGAATCTAATGAAAAGATCTTATATGCCAAAAGTGACAGCCATGGATATTGCTCATATGCAGAAATTGCTGGATGATCATAAAGGTAGTTACATACAAAAAGAGCCGGCATGACCGACTCTTCCGTATGATAACTACAATACACTTTAAAGGAGGTTCCCATGAAAGAATTTATTCTTTCAGTACTCGCTTCTATTCTGGCTACTTTGATAGTTGACGCTATCAAAGACCACGATGAAAAGAGATAGTACGGGAAGGGCGAAAGCCTTCTCCTTTACGGTTATTGCAACACCTGATAATGAAAAAACAAGAACGAACTTGAAATAAGAAAGTGAGAAAAATATGAGTATAAAAGATTGCACAGACATTTGCAACACCGGGGACAAGAACACCGGAAACGGCAACACTGGGAATAAGAACACCGGGGACGGCAACACCGGAGACAAGAACACCGGGGACTGGAACACCGGGGACAAGAACACCGGGGACTGGAACAGTTGCAACCAATCTACAGGATGTTTCTGTACAGAACAGCAGCCGATTATGTTTTTCAATAAA
>ENA-ORRN01001846-ORRN01001846.1-human-gut-metagenome-genome-assembly--contig:-NODE-1846-length-14148-cov-19.570283_pt1 | contig 14148 bp, 10 predicted proteins | sample MGYA00242174_ERZ509132 | MGnify/ENA primary metagenome ERZ509132 (study PRJEB26280, sample SAMEA2338671) | human gut metagenome | biome: human gut; feature: human-associated habitat; material: faeces... | reverse complement strand
CCGCCGGTGAATTCGGATTGCGGATCAAGACCTGATGGAAGAAAGTGGCAAACGCTTCATTGATCTGGTAGAGCCGTTCACGTTCATTGGCGCGCCGTCTTCCCTCCCCCGGATCACCGCCGCCGGGCGCATGGGGGCTGCGGATCTGGCCGCGGACCTTTTGCAGGAGACCGATCCCGCCAAAGCGGAGGAGCTGGCCAAGCAGCTATGCGACCTGAACCGGGAGCGGCAGGCGGTGGAGCAGTCCATCTGCGCCGATGCCATCGCCCAGATCGAGCGTGCGTATGGCAAAGGTTCTATCATGCGCATGAGCGACCGACCCAATATGCAGGTGGACGCCGTCCCCACCGGTTCCCTGTCCCTGGACTTGGCGCTGGGCATCGGCGGCCTGCCACGCGGACGCATCATTGAGGTATATGGGCCGGAATCTTCCGGTAAAACCACCCTGGCCCTGCATGTTCTGGCTGAAGCCCAGAAGCTGGGCGGCGAGGTTGCCTTTATCGACGTTGAGCACGCCCTGGATCCCACCTATGCCCGCGCCCTTGGCGTTGACATTGACAGCCTGCTGGTCAGCCAGCCGGATACCGGCGAGCAGGCCATGGAAATCTGCGAAGCTCTGGTACGCTCCGGCGCGATTGACGCTATTGTTGTGGACTCTGTTGCTGCCATGGTGCCCAAAGCCGAAATTGAAGGCGAAATGGGCGATTCCCACGTTGGCCTGCAGGCCCGCCTGATGAGCCAGGCTCTGCGTAAGCTGACCGGCATCATCGGCAAAACAAACACCGTCTGCATCTTTATTAACCAGCTGCGCGAAAAAGTTGGTGTGATGTACGGCAACCCTGAAGTGACCACCGGCGGCCGCGCCCTGAAATATTATTCCTCTGTACGTATTGATGTGCGCCGCATTGAGGGCCTGAAGGACGCCAGCGGTTCCTTTATCGGCAACCGTACCCGCGCCAAGATCGTCAAGAACAAAGTGGCACCCCCGTTCCGTGAGGCCGAGTTTGACATCATGTTCGGCGAGGGAATCTCCAAACTGGGCGAAATGATCGATCTGGGTGCTAAGCTGGGCATTGTGCAAAAGAGCGGCGCATGGTTCAACTATGGCGATATCCGCCTGGGCCAGGGCCGCGATAACGCCAAGCTCTACCTGAAAGAACACCCTGATGTGGCTGCTGAGATTGAAAAGCAGGTGCGCGAAAATGCGGACCGTCTGCTGGCGGCCGGCAAAAAGGGAACCGTGAAGCCGCTGGAGAAGCCGGCTGTTACCCCCGTTGCTGCTGAAGATGCCCCTGCCGCTCCCATGGCGGATGCACCCAAGACCACCGGCAGCGAGATGGACCTCGACATCATGGTTGACGAATAAGCGATGCCGAAGCTGACACAGGTAAAAGAAACAAAAAGAGGCCGCTATGCGCTGTTCTTTGACGGCGAGTTTGCCTTTTCGCTGGACGAGGACACCTTTGCCATGGCGGGGCTGCATACCGGGGATGAGCTGGAAGAATGGCAGATCCATGACCTGCAGACCAAAAGCGACACCCGCAAGGCTGTGGATAAAGCCATGGACCTGCTGGCCCTGCGGGACCATGCAGCCGGGGAGCTTTATCAAAAGCTCTGCCGCAGCTTTGACCCCCACAGCGCTGCCGCCGCCGTGGCAAAAATGCAGGAGCTGAACCTGCTGGATGACGCCGGTTTTGCCCGCCGCCGTGCGGCGGAGCTACTGCGCAAGCGCAAGAGCCGCCGTGCAATTCTGGATGACCTGCACGCCAAAGGTATTGACCGCGGCACGGCCGCCGAAGCGGTGGAAGCTCTGTTTGCCCAAAGCGAGGAGGACGAGGAGGAAAACCCGGAGCTGGCCAATGCCCGCGCACTGGTGGAACGCCACTATGCCGCAAAGCTGGCACAGGGAAAATGGCAGCAGGTAGCTGCCGCTTTGGCACGGCGCGGGTTCTCCCACAGCGTGATCCGCCAGGCATTGGCAGATGCCGAGACAGAAGAAACCGAAGCGTAACACAAAAAAGCACACACCGCAGGGGCAAAAAATGCTCCTGCGGCATTGTGGTATCAATGCACCGAACGGATAGCTTTGCCTGAATTTTGCCCAAGCAAGCGGCAGAGCCCAACATAACATACTGAAAAGAGAGACAGGAACAACCATACATGAATATTGCAATTATTTCCCTTGGATGCCCCAAAAACCAGGTCGATGCTGATGTATTCTGCCACGCGCTGATCAAGGCGGGCCACCAGACGGTTGCGGACCCCGAACAGGCGGACATTATTATTGTCAACACCTGCGGCTTTATCCAGTCCGCTAAAGAGGAAGCCATTGAAAACATTTTGATGGCCTGCCAGTATAAGCAACAGAACCCCAACCTGAAGGTGATCGTGACCGGCTGCCTGGCTGAGCGCTATAAAACCCAGATTGTGAGCGAAATGCCGGAAGTGGACGCCGTTGTGGGCATTGGCTCCAACGCCGCTCTGCCCGCCATTGTGGAGCGCCTGACCGCCAACGGCGCGGGCCAGGTGGAAAGCTATGGCCCCAAATGCGATATGGAGCTGGGCGGTGCCCGTGTTATCAGCACGCCGCGCCACTATGCTTACCTGAAAATTGCCGAAGGCTGCAACAACCGCTGCCATTACTGTGCCATCCCGCTCATCCGCGGCCCGCTGCGCAGCCGCCCCATTGACGACTGTGTTGCCGAAGCTCGCTGGCTGGCCGGGGAGGGCGTGAAAGAGCTGATCCTGGTGGCGCAGGACCCCACCGCTTACGGCGAGGACTGGGGCAAACCCGGCGCAGTTTGCGAACTGTTGGATAAGCTGAACACCATTGAGGGCATCCGCTGGATCCGTGTGCTGTACGCCTACCCGGAGCGTATCTCCGATGAATTCATCGCAGCCCTTGTGCGCAACAATAAGGTTGTGCCGTATCTCGATCTGCCCATCCAGCACTGCGATGACGAGGTGCTGAAAAACATGAACCGCCGCGGCGGCCGCAAAGAAATTGAGGATGCCATCCGCCGCCTGCGCGCGGCCATCCCCAACATCACGCTGCGCACCACCCTGATTGCAGGTTTCCCTGGTGAGACCGAGGAACAGTACAGCGAGCTGTGCGACTTTGTCAAAACCGTCAAGTTTGACCGCCTGGGCTGCTTTGCCTATTCCGCCGAGGAAAACACCGTGGCCGCCAAGATGGACAACCAGATTGACGAGGAAGTCAAGCAGCGCCGCGCAGACCACATTATGGAGCTGCAGGCCGAGATCAGCGCGGAAAAGGAAGCAGAAAAGGTCGGCAAGACCTATGAGTGCATCTGCGATGGCGTGGACGATGAAACCGGCATGTACCTGCTGCGCTCCGCAGCAGACTGCCCGGAAATTGATGGCAGCATCATGACCCCGGCAGATACCCCGCTGGAAGCCGGCGCGTTCTATAACGTTACCATCACCGATGCCGATACTTATGATCTTTATGGTTATGCGGAAAGCAAAGTGGAGGAATAAACCATGAATCTGCCTAACAAATTAACGATGATGCGTGTCATCATGGTACCGTTCTTTATGGTATTTGCTGCCATGAGCCACATGGGCACGCCCCAGTTCAATGCAACGTATGCCTTGATAGCGGGTATTCTGTTTGCTGTGGCCAGCTTTACGGATTTCCTGGATGGCTACCTGGCCCGCAAGAACCACCTGGTAACGGACTTTGGCAAGTTTATGGACCCGCTGGCTGATAAAATGCTCACCACCGCCGCCATTATTTATATGGTGGTGGACGGTGTCTGCTCCCCCGTGGTGCTGGCCATCATCATGTTCCGCGAGTTTGCTGTGGCCGGTGTGCGCATGATTGCGGCAGAGTCCGGTACCGTCATTGCCGCAAACATGTGGGGCAAGGTCAAAACCGTGCTGCAGATGGTCACCATCATCTTCTATTACTTTGCCATGGCGCTCGCCCCGGCGGACGGCGTTGGGGTTATCAGCTTTACCACCCAGGTGCTGTGCTGGGCCGTTGCTGCCGTTACCGCACTTTCCGGCTGCATCTACCTGTGGCAGAATCGTTCCTGCTTTATGCAGGCAAAATGATGCTGCCCCCTTGCAACCGCTTATCAGGGCGGCTATAATAAATCTGAACGGTTTGCAGGTTTAGCCGCGCCGTACCAGCAAAGTTGGGAAAGGAAGTTCCTGTCCATGCAGATTTTTAATACCATGACCCGCAAAAAGGAAGATTTTATCCCGCAGGAGCCGGGCGTTTATCGCATTTACGTCTGCGGCCCTACGGTGTATAACTATATCCATATCGGCAATGCGCGCCCCATGATCGTGTTTGACACGCTGCGCCGCTATCTGGAGTACCTTGGCAACAAGGTGCTGTATGTCTCCAATATCACCGATATTGACGATAAACTGATCAAAAAAGGCCAGGAGAACGGCACCACCATGCAGGAGGTTGCCCGCAAGTTCGAGGCCGAGTACATCAAAGATTCCGAGGGCCTGAACGTTAAGACCCCCACCGTGCGCCCCCGCGCAACCGAGCATATCGGTGAGATCATCAAGATCGTCAAGGACCTGGTCGAATCCGGACATGCTTACGTTGCCCACAACGGCGATGTCTACTTTCGCGTTAAGTCTGATCCCGGTTACGGCAAGCTGAGCCACCTGAACCTGGACGACCTGGAAAGCGGCAACCGCGAACTGCGCAGCCAGATGGATGACGACCTGAAAGAAGACCCCGCAGATTTTGCTGTCTGGAAGGCCGCCAAGCCGGGCGAGCCTTCCTGGAACAGCCCCTGGGGCCAGGGCCGTCCGGGCTGGCACATTGAGTGCAGCGCCATGGCCCGTAAGCACCTGGGCAAGACCATCGACCTGCATGCAGGCGGCCAGGACCTGATCTTCCCCCATCACGAAAACGAGATTGCACAGTCGGAGTGCGCCAACGGCTGCACCTTCAGCCATTACTGGATGCACAACGGCTTTTTGAACATTAACAACCAGAAGATGTCCAAGAGCGCCAACAACTTCTTTACCGTGCGTGAAATTGCCGATAAGTACGGCTATGAGCCGATCCGTTATTTTATGCTCACCGCTGGTTACCGCATGCCGCTGAACTATACGGTGGACCTGATCGAGAGCTGCAAGAACAGCTTGGAGCGCCTGTACACCTGCCGCGATAACCTGGATTTTGCCATCCGCAATGCCCATGGCACTGACACTGCCCTGACTGAAAAGTGCGAAGAAGCACGCAAAAAGTTCAAGACCGCCATGGATGACGACCTGAACACCCCCGATGCTCTGGCCGCCATTTTTGAGTTCGTCAAGGACATCAACACCATGTCCGATGCTGCCGATAAGGCTACGTTGGAAAAGGCCGCCGCCACGTTTGACGAGCTGACCGGTGTGCTGGGCCTGATGTACAACCGCAAGGCCGAGGAAGCCCCCGACGAAGTGAAGCAGCTGGTGGAAGAGCGCACCGCAGCCAAAAAGGCCAAGGACTTTGCCCGCGCCGATGCTCTGCGCGCCAAAATCACTGAGCTGGGCTGGAATGTGATGGACACCGCCAAGGGTCCGCAGCTGACCAAGCTATAATTATTACTGCACAATCACGGCAAAACAAAGGAATTGGAAACAGGGAAGCATCTGCCTCTGCTTCCAGTTCCTTATTTTATTGCAGCGGCAAATACGCTGCATTATCTGGAGAGTTCAGAATGACAAATACCAGAACCAAACAGGAAGAGCGAACGCTGTATATTATATTGGCCGCAGCGCTTGCCGCGCGCCTGCTGCTGGCCCTTGTTACTGAAGGCTACACCTATGATATGAGCTGTTTTGTGGCCTGGGGGGATAAGCTGGCCAGCGAAGGTCCCGCGGCCTTTTACAGCGCCGATTATTTTGCGGATTACCCGCCCGGCTACATCCTTGTGCTGGGGCTGGTCAGCCTGGTGCGCAAGGCGCTCCAACTGAGCTATGAATCCCGCTGGACCTATTTTTTGCTGGCACTGATCCCCGCAATCTGTGATTGTGCCGCCGTGGTGCTGCTGGACCATATCAGCCGCCGGTATATGGGGCAGGGCAGGGCACAGCGCTGCCTGGTGCTGTTTGCGGCGTTCTGCCCGCTGACCTTGTTTGATACCGGCATCTGGAAGCAGATCGATGGGGCTTTTGCGCTGCCGCTGCTGCTCTGCTTCTGGCTGCTGGAAGAGCGCCGCTACCTGCTCGCTGCGGTGCTGTACGGCGTGGCGCTGGCCATCAAGCCGCAGGCACTGTTGGCTGGGCCGGTGCTGGCCGTCTGCTTTTTGGTGGCTATTGCGGATGCCGTGCGGGATGGCAAAAGCCCGCTGAAATCGGTAGGTCAGATTTTTGGTGGTGCTGCGCTGGCTTTGCTGCCGCCGCTGCTGGCGGGCCTGCCGTTTTACGGGGCAAAAAATCTGGTGCCGTCCTTGATCGATAAGTACATCACCACGGCGTCTGGCTACCAGTATGCCACCATCAATGCGTTCAACTGGTTTGCAGCGCTGGGCGGCAACTGGCAGGCGCTGGATGCTTGCCCGGTGTTTAACCTGAGCTGGAAAGTGCTGGGCATTTTCAACATCGCTGTTATCACGGTGCTGCTTGTGGTGCTGGCGGTCATCAGCTGGCGGGCGGGGCGGTTTTCCCCGCTGCTGCTGGCAGCGTTTTACACGGTGGGGATTTTTACCTTTGCCCATTGCATGCACGAGCGTTACCTGGTGCTGGGCATGCTGCTGGTACTGCTTGCTGCGGCGCGCTGGAATGACATCCGTCTGTATGGCGCCGGGTTTGGTCTGTCGATAACGGGCTTCTTGAATCTGGAAACTGTGTATACCCTGGTAGGCAGCGATGACGAGTGGCTCAGCAGCGATACCAGCCGCGAGTTTGCCATGGCAGTCGGTTTTGCCGAAACGGCAGCCTTTGTGCTGCTGGCTTTCACCGCGTGGGCCATCTGCCGCCATGGAGCGATTTCTCCACTGGCAAAAGTGGAAACCATCGAAAAGGATAAAACAAAAACAGTGCAGAAAAAGCTGGAACTGTGCACCCTGCGCATTGATCCGCAGCCTGCCTGGACGGCTAAAGAGAAGAAAGCCTTGGCAACGCTGACGTTGATCGTTGCTGTGGTGAGCTTTGCCTACCTTGGCAGCATGAAAGCACCGCAGAACCCTGTGGATGCTACGGACAGCACGGCAACCATCGACTTTACCCCACAGCAGGACGCGATGGAAATCTGGGTGTACCCCGGCATTTCCACCGGCGGCAGCCTGCGCATCACGGATGCAGCGGGCAATGAGCTGTACCGGAAGGAACTGAGCTATGCAACGCCGTTCTGCTGGACCAAAACGGCCATCACGGCTCCGGCAGGGCAGACCCTGACCGCAACGATTGAAAATGCGCAGATGTTTGAACTGGCCCTGCGGGATGCCACCGGTGCGCTGGTGCCGGTAACGGGCGGCGATGCCCTGTTTGATGAGCAGAGCGAAGTGCCAGATACCATCAGCCAGCTGAACAGCATGTATTTCGATGAAATCTATCATGGCCGTACTGGGTACGAAATGCTGCACCGCATGACGGCATACGAAACCACCCACCCGCCGCTGGGCAAAGATTTTATCATGCTGGGCATTGCTATTTTTGGAATGACAGCCTTTGGCTGGCGCTGTGCCGGAACGCTGTTCGGCGTGATGCTGGTGCCGCTGATGTGGTGCTTTGCCCGCCGTCTGACCCACAAACGCTGGGCCGGGGCCATGGCAGGTGCGCTGATTGCCGCTGGGTTCATGCGATTTTCCCAAAGCCGCATTGCCACAATCGATATTTACGGTACGTTCTTTATCCTGTTAGGCGCATATTTTATGGTATGGTATTGCCAGAGCGTGCTGCAAAACGGCGTAAACGGCTCGCTGCTGCCCATGACGCTGGGCGGCGTGGCATTTGGGCTTGGGTGTGCATCCAAGTGGACCGGAATTTATGCCGGGGCAGGGCTTGCGGTATTGTACCTGGGTGTGCTGTATGCCCGCTGGAAGCAAAAACAGCCGGGTTTCTGGAAAGAATTCCGGATGGCTGCTGTGGGCGGTGTGGCGTTTTACATCGTTGTGCCGTTCCTGATCTATCTTGCATCCTACCTGCCTTATTGGTGGAAAGACCCTACCTTTGGTTTGCGGGATTGGTGGGATTGCCAAACCTACATGTACTGGTACCATTCCACCCTGAAAGCAACCCACCCGTTTGAAAGCCGCTGGTACACCTGGCTGCTGGACCTGCGCCCAGTGTGGTATTACAAAAATTCTTACCTGGAAGCTGGGCTTCAGGGCAGCATTGCGGGTTTTTATAACCCGGTCATTTGCTGGGCGGGGCTGTTCTGCATTTTGCTGCTGCTGTGGCGCCAGGTTTCGGCTCGCGGCACGGCAAAGGGAGCGGGCGTTCTGATCTTGTACGCCAGCCAGCTGCTTTCCTGGATGCTGGTATCGCGCTGCACTTTCATGTACCATTACTTCCCCAGCTCGGTCTTTGCGTTGACGGCCATTGTGCTGGTTTTAACGCAGATGAAGCGGCAGGACCGCGCCAAAAAGATTGGCGCGGGGCTGTGCATTGCGGCGCTGGTGTGCTTTGCCTGGTTCTATCCCGTTCTGTCCGGCTTGCCCGTGCCGACCCTGTGGGCGCAGAGCACCAAGATTTTGCCGAGTTACGGGTTCTATTAAGGCAGTTACGGGGAGTCTTTTCGGCCTTTTTGAAAAAAGGCCTGGCGAAAAACTTTAATTATTTTCACGAATTACATTATATAAAATAAATGTGCGGCTCCGGGCGGTGAATGCAGCGGGGCCGCACATTTTTGTGTGCAGGCGAATTTGAAGAAAAAGCAATATTTTTAGAGTGCATCTCTAACCTGGCGCTCCGACTTGGCCGCCCTACTGACACTTTAGAAGATCCCCCAAACAAAAACCACCGCCCCAATCAGGGCGGCGGCCAATCAATATTCTATATGCGATAAGTACCGATCTTCACGCAAGGTAGAGGCTTACGCGGCAAAAATCAGGTTTCCGGCAGGTAGATATGGTGGGGCAAGCCCTCAACATAGATGGGGGTCAGCTCGGCCTGGATCAGCGGCATAGCATAAGCCAGGAACTCCGGCAGCATGGCAGTGTGGTCGGCGTTGACCCATTCCAGCGGAACTTTCTTTTCCAGGTTGGCAACCTCGCTGATGGGGTGCAGGCTGGTGGTACACTGATACGGTGCGTTGGAAATGCGGTCCAGTGCGACCATTTCGCCGGTGTGGCCCTCAAAAGCGGCCTTGGCGGCAGCACCGCCCACCTGGTATGCCTCGGTGATATCGGTACGGCTGGTCAGGTGGCCAGCGCAGCGCTGCAGGGTGGAAAGCTCAATGCAGCGGGTCTTGGTGTCCAGACGGCGGGCAACGGTGTTGGCCAAAAAGCGTGCCGTACCGGTCAGGGCTTTGTGGCCGAACGCGTCAACTGCGTGCACATCGTCGGCCAGCTCGCAGACATAGCGGCCATCAGCCAGTTTAACACCTTCGGAAACAGCAATCACGATGGAAGGCTTTTCTTTCTGCATCCGCTCCACTTTTTCCACAAAGCGGTCTACATTAAAGGGAACTTCGGGCAGGCAGATCATATCCACGCCCTCGCAGTCCTCACCCTTTGCCAAGGAGGCAGCGGCGGTCAGCCAGCCGGCATTGCGGCCCATAATCTCCACAATGGTAACGTACTTGGTGCCATATACGGTGGCATCGCGGATGATTTCCTTCATCACAACGCCAATGTACTTGGCGGCGCTGCCGTAACCGGGAGTATGGTCGGTCACCATCAGGTCATTGTCAATCGTCTTGGGAACGCCCATAAAGCGGATATCGCTGCCAATATGGGCACCGTAATCAGCCAGCTTGCCGATGGTATCCATGCTGTCATTGCCGCCGATGTAGAAGAAATAGCCGATATCCAGTTTGCCCAGGATCTCGAACAGCTTCTGGTATACGGCTTCGCCCTCGGCGGTGTGCCAGTCGGGCAGCTTGTAGCGGCAGCTGCCCAGATAGCTGGACGGTGTGCGCTTGAGCAGCTCAATGTCCATGGCACTTTTCAACTTGTCATCCAGTACGCAGACGCGGCGCTCCAACAGGCCGGCCACGCCGTGCATCATGCCGTACACCTTACCTGCACCGCGGCGCTTGCAGCTTTCATAAACGCCGGCCAGGCTGGAATTGATGACTGAGGTGGGGCCGCCGGATTGACCGACGATCGCATTTTTTGCCATAAAATAATCTCCTTCTCTTCGGCAGTGCCGTGCGCACTGCTGTTTGTGTGCCGTGCGGCAGGCGGGCCGCCCTATGCACAATTATGTCATAATTAGTGTAACATTTTTTAATATGGGATACCATTGCAGGGGTTGACAAAAGTAAGAAAGAATATTTAGCACTATTTTTGTTCCGCTTGCCGGAACCTGCAAAGCGTTGCGCTTTCCGTATTGAGGAAAATCATTCCATACAGCGGAATTGCATAGCCTTGTGAAAGAAATAACTGCGAGAAAACGCCTAAAAACATTGCAAAAATTGCATATACGTGTAAAAATAACGAAAAAACGGCAGGCGGAAAGAACACTTTTTGCACCGTAATAAGTGCAAAATTTGTATGTAGGCGGCAATAGACAGGCGCTTTTTATGTAAAGAGAAATTTCCGGAACAGAAAAGTGGAGAGTGAAGAAGAAACAATAAAGACCGGAGGAAAAGGTCCACAGAGATTCGAAGCCAACCATGATTTATATGGATCGGTTTGATTGAAAAGATAGCATGTCCCCAAAGTGAAAGAGGAAGGCTCCCAATAAGAAACAAAATATCCCGGAATGGGAGCCGCCCACAGCAGGCGGCACACCGTTCCGGGATGTTTTAATGCTATTTGATAAGATCCGGAAAAAACGCTCGCTTAGGGCAATACCGCATAATTCTAAGTGCCGATACGGCGAGCGAGGTGCGGCAGCTGCCGGAGCGGTGCTTAAGCCGCAAGGCGGGAATTGTGCGGTGTTGCCTTAGTTCTTTTCAACAATCAGCATACGCATGGCGTTCAGCACGGCAAGAATCATAACGCCAACGTCGGCAAAGACGGCCCACCACATATTGGCAATGCCAAAGGCTCCCAACAGCAGGAAGATGGCTTTGACGGAAAGGGCGAATACAATGTTCTGGTACACAATGTGCATGCACTTGCGGGAAATCTTCATAGCCAGGCTGATCTTGGCCGGGTCGTCATCCATCAGAACAACATCAGCGGCCTCAATAGCAGCGTCACTTCCCATGGCACCCATCGCGATGCCGACATCGGCGCGCATCAACACGGGGGCGTCGTTGATGCCATCACCGGCAAAGGTCAGGATATCGTTCTTGCCCTTGGTGGCCAGCAGCTCTTCCACGCGGTTGACTTTATCGGCGGGCAGCAGCTGGGCATGGTATTCATCCAGCCCCAGCTGGCCGCTGATCGCGCTGGCAACGGCTTCACTGTCGCCGGTCAGCATGATGGTACGCACGCCCTGGGCTTTCAGGGCGGCAATGGCCTGCTTGGAGTGTTCCTTCACTTCGTCCGCGATCAGAACAGAGCCAAGGAACTGGCCGTCACGCGCCACATAAACCACAGTACCGGTGCCGGTATTTTTGGTGTAGGTAATCTTGCTGTCGTCCATCATGCGGGCGTTGCCTGCCAGCACCACATGGCCGTCCACCATAGTGCGGACACCGTGGCCAGCAATTTCCTGAGCATCGGTCGCACGGCGGGCATCCAGCTCGCCGCAGGCTTCGCGCAGACTCTTGCTGATGGGATGGCTGGAAAAGCTTTCGGCCAAAGCAGCCTGTTCCAGCAACTCTTTTTCGGTGCAGCCGTTGGCCGGGCTGACCTGACTGACGGCAAAAACGCCCTTGGTCAGGGTGCCGGTTTTATCAAATACAGCAATGGAGGTGTTGGCAAGTGCTTCCAGATAGTTACCGCCCTTGATGAGGATGCCGCAGCGGGAAGCGCCGCCAATGCCGCCGAAGAAGCTTAGAGGAATGCTGATGACCAGCGCGCAGGGACAGCTGATAACCAGGAAGGTGAGCGCACGGCTGATCCAGGTCAGCCAGCCGCCGCCCAGCACCAGCGGTGGTAAAATGGCAAGTACCAAAGCGCCGATGCAGACGGCGGGGGTGTAATAATGGGCAAACTTGGTAATAAAGTTTTCAGCGCGGGCCTTTTTCAGGCTGGAATTTTCCACCATGTCCAGGATCTTGGCAACGGTGGATTCACCGTACAGCTTGGTGGTGCGCAGCTTCAGCAGGCCGTCGCCGTTCACGCAGCCGCTGATGATCTCGCTGCCGGGATGTACAAAGCGAGGCTTGCTTTCGCCGGTAAGGGCGGCGGTGTTCAGCGTGCTTTCGCCAGAAATGACCTCGCCGTCAATGGGAACTTTCTCGCCGGGGCGCACGACCAGCACAGAGCCGATGGGCACATCGTCGGGATCAACGGTACTTACCGTGCCGTCGGCAGTTTCCAGGTTGGCGCTGTCGGGGCGGATATCCATCAAATCGCTGATGCTCTTGCGGCTTTTGCCGACGGCGTAACTCTGGAACAGTTCGCCAATCTGGTAGAACAGCATAACGGCAACGCTCTCACTGAACTCACCCAGGCAGAGCGCTCCCACAGTGGCAACGGCCATCAAAAAGTTTTCGTCAAAAACTTCGCCGTGAACAATGCCCAGCACAGCTTTGCGCAGCACATCGTGGCCAATGATGAAGTACGGTACCAGGAAGAGCACCAGCTCCAGATACCAGGGGATAGCCACCAGTTTGGAAGCCAGAATAATGGCCAGATACAGCACCGCTGAAATAATGATACGTTTCAGCGTCTTTTTCTGCTTCTTTGTCATAAGATAAGACCTCTCTTTTTGGTGTTCGTCAGGAAAAAAGGGGCAAAAATAAGGGCGGTTGGAAACCGCCCTGAGCGTGTCACAAAAGCTCCACGCTACAAAGGTGGGGTTCGCCGCAGTGTGGCTGCGCCACGCTCCTGCACCCCTCCTTTGGAACCACCCTGCTGCAAAGAAGCATGTTCTCATGCCTGGACGGCACTCGGACCTGCTTTTTTGCTTGCAAGGTATTCCAAGCGTCGGCACATGTCCGCCGATTGGAATGGATTCCGAAACTTTCAGGCGGTTGGAAACCGTCCGAAAATGCTGATGCAAGGAGCTTACAGCTCGATCTCAAAGTCCGGCTCAACACGCTTGGCGGTCTTAACAACATCCTTCAGCACGGCATCGAACTTATCATCATCGACATCCAGAACCATCTTTTGGGCCATAAAGCTGACGGAAGCGCTGTTCACGCCGGGCAGCTTTTTAACGGCATCTTCAATTTTGGCGGCGCAGTTTGCACAATCAACTTCGATTTTGAATTTCTTCTGCATGATAATATCTCCTTTGGTTTTATGATCAATATTTTTTGAAAAATAAGGGGTAACAAGAGTTGGGGGCGTTTTATTCCTCCACATGCTCCATGCCAAGCGCAATCATGCTGCGCACATGATCATCATCCAGGGAATAGAACACCGTTTTTCCGTCCCGCCGGAACTTGACCAGCTTGCTGGCTTTCAGCAGACGCAGCTGGTGGCTGACGGCGCTTTGGGAAACATCCAGCAGCTGGGCCAAATCGCCTACGCACAGCTCGCTCTCAAACAGCGCGTACAGGATCTTGATGCGGGTGGTATCCCCAAACACACGGAACAGCTCCGAAAGGTCATACAGAACCTCGTCGTCCGGCAGATCGCTGCGCAGCCTGGCAACGATATCCGGCTCACCGTGGCAGTCTGGGTCACATACCGGAACATCAGGCAGGGCGTTGGCTAAGCCATCCGGTGCTGTGGCGGGCTGCGGGAACTTTTTGGTATCAGGCATTGGGAGTATCACCTCGGTGTCAAACATTTTATCATATGAATGATTGTTCATGTGTTGACATTATGATACTTCCAACAGGGGCGTTTGTCAATAGGGGAAGGCAAAAAATATCGGGAAATTTTTTATGGAAGGAGAGGGGCCGGGGGTGGGGGATGAGAAAGAATAATGAATAAATAATAAAGGCAATACCGCATAATTCTAAGTGCCGATACGGCGAGCGAGGTGCGGCAG
>ENA-ORRN01001841-ORRN01001841.1-human-gut-metagenome-genome-assembly--contig:-NODE-1841-length-14167-cov-8.801658_pt1 | contig 14167 bp, 17 predicted proteins | sample MGYA00242174_ERZ509132 | MGnify/ENA primary metagenome ERZ509132 (study PRJEB26280, sample SAMEA2338671) | human gut metagenome | biome: human gut; feature: human-associated habitat; material: faeces... | reverse complement strand
CCGCGCAAAAAAGCGTTTTTGAAAAATTCGCCGTATTATGGGTATGACCGGTCAAAAAAGGAACGAGGTGACGCCCGTGAAGGATGAATCATTGTTGATTCCACAGTTCTCTATATTGATCCTGTGAATGCATAAGCTCAGAATGCGTGCCGCTTCCGATGATTTTTCCGGATTCCATTACGTAAATCTTGGAACAACCCTCAAGTGTTGAAAGACGATGCGTAATAAAAATACACGACATATTGGAAAAGTTATACGACAACATTTCGTTGATCTTTTTCTCGGAAACGGAATCAAGGTTACAAGTTGCCTCGTCTAAAATGAGTATTTGTGGATTTGCGAGAAGCGCGCGTGCCAAAGCGATTTTTTGCCGTTGACCATTTGAGAGGTTCTCACCGTTTTCACTTAAGACTGTATCGTAACCAAGTGGTAGTGTCTCAATAAACTGGTTGGCTAAACACATTTTACATACTGCTTCGATTTGCTCGTCGCTAATTTCCTCGTTCCCATTTGTCAAGTTGTTACGTATTGTATCTGCAAAAAAGAATGGGTTTTGCGATATATAGGCAATGGAATTTCGCAAGGAGGATAAATCAAAACAATCAATGTTTGTTCCATTTATTTGGATGTGCCCGGATTCCGGAAGATAGAATCGGAGGAACAACTTGGCAAGAGTTGACTTTCCACAGCCACTTTGTCCAACTATAGCGATTTTTTCACCCTTTTTAATGGACAATGCAACATTTTCTAGAACAAGCAGACCATTCCCATAACGAAAAGAAACATTTTTGACTTCTAAGAGGTCGATTGCTTTCAGAGTGGTCGTGGACGAAGATGCTGAGTCTTCAATGTCCAAATCCAATATATCATTTATTCTTTCTGCGGCAATTACCGCAGCTTGGATTGTCGGCTGTAGGTTGATTATATTCTTTATTGGTTCAATAAAACTGGAAAGGAGAGAATAAAATGTGATTAGTTTGCCGATTGTAATAATGTTAGCTCTTACAGAGTAAAAACCAATCCATAGAATTACAGCAATTCCGATTGCTTCTACAGCACCGGATAATGCATCTAAAGAAAATGAGAGAACATTATAACGCATTGCTGAATCAACAAATTGCGAGAATTTCTCGGATGCAGTTTCTTTGGAATGCTCTGAAATATTGAGAGCCTTTATTGTCTCGATTCCATCAATGCTTTCTTTGACATAGGACTGGAAAATAGCATTTGACTCCATTAAATGACGATTATTCCGCTCTAGAGGGGAGCAGTATGCGCAGAAGATGAGGGCGTATAGAATAATCACAATAAGAGATACGAGAAACATCTCTTTACTTATATTGAACAGAATCAACCCGCAACCCAGTACCATAAGTGTATCCAGCATGAATGTTATAGTAGCGGTCGAAATTGCTTGCCGGATGAGTGATGCGTCAGATAGTCTGGAAAGGTACTCACCGGTTCTGCGTGAGGACACAGAATCGACAGTCGCATCCATTATATGGCTATAATAGCTTTCTACAATTTCTATATCAACTGATTTTGATACTTTTGAGAGCAAAATTCCGCGAAGAAAATGAATTATGCCCATAACAAGGTAAAGAAAAATAAGGGACACGAAAATTGTTTGCAATGGGTGAACTGATAAAATGCCAGAGAAGCCCTCTTGGTGTGGTGAGAATGCCAGACTTGTATCATCACTGTGGGCGTCTGTATGGACATCAGAACAGGAATCATTTTGCTCTGTTACGTCTGAGCTTGTACTGACAACATTATCAATAACAAGCTCAAATACAAGAGACCCGACGATTCCAATACAGGACACGATAATTGAAAGGAAAAATATACCAATGAGCTTTTTTCGCTGCACTTTTAGCAGAGAGAAAAAACTCAGCAGTGCATTAGGCATAAAATTGCCACGCTGAAAGGACTCAGTTGGTCTGAAAGAGACAACACATCCTGTCCAAATCGAAGAAAACTGTTCTGTGGAACAAACAACCCGACCATGAGATGGGTCTCCTATTAAGAAATGGCCATTGTGATATGAATAAATTACAACATAGTGGGGAAGCCTTGATCCTACAGAGACATGAGCAATGAACGGGAACGTCAATTTCCCGCTCTGTAATTCAGTGAGCAGATCATTTAAGTCTGACACAAGGGGTACAGTTTCGAAGCCTATCTTTGACCCAGCATCAACCAAGCCGTAAATATTGGAACCATTTTTATCCATTTTTGTCAATTTCCGATAAAAGGAAAGCGGCCTTTTCAACCCGTAGTACGCGGAAACCATGTAGAGACATGTAGGCCCACAATCACGTTCGTCGTGCTGAATTTTATACACTGGATGGCCCATTTTTTCTCCTTTACGTTATACATAGTAAATGTGGGGCAGCCTTAAAAGACTGCCCCACTCGGCAACCTATGGCATAGCTTTAAAATATCGTTTAGACACCATACCACTTGTCACCATTCCGGCCAAAAAATACGACAGTACCCCAGCCGTAGTGCTTGTGCGCGAAATAGAAATACGTTACGCCAATGGCGCTGGTTCCCCGACGCTCTTTTCCGCAATGCAGACATTTGACATTGTAACCGGCAGTTGTATTTCTGGCTTCGATTTCGGACATTGTACGCATAACATTTTCTCCTTCCTTGTAATATTATGTTTGAGTAGTATGCACTACGAAACACCTTACATGATTTGAACGAGTTATTTGCTGCCTTACGCAAATTATTTTAACATACATTTTCAAAATGTCAATCTAAAATATCAATATGATAATGAAAAATCATTTTGACCACATATAATTATTTGAGGAGTGGTTTAAATGATTGCTGAGAGAATAAAAGAACTGCGTGAAGAAAAAGCATGGACGCAGACAGAACTGGCCAAAATACTGGGAGTAACAAGGTCATGTGTAAATGCATGGGAGATGGGGATTTCTGTACCCTCGACGCAGTATGTTGTAGAACTTGCATCGCTATTCCATATTTCTACCGATTTTCTGCTTGGAGTAGAGGCAACGGCAAGCGTTAGTGTAGAAGGCTTGTCAGATGAGGACATTCAGCTGGTTCATACCATTATTGATCATTTGAGATCACATAGATAATCTAGAAGATAAGTAAAGTGTTCTTCTTGATTGCTATATTGCAAAATTATCTTTTATAATGTCCAAAACCATATATAACAGGCATATTTAACAGAAAACATCCCGGCACATTCAAAGTGCCGGGATGCTGCTATTTTTTCAGGACTTCTTTTACGGTCAGAATGTTTTCCTCCACGGTGAAGCGGATATCGTACCCGGCGAAAGACAGTCCGTAGACGCGCTCCGGGCTTCGCTGATAGGAGGGGCGGGGGTCGTGGGACAGAACGCCGAGGGCGGCGTCCCGCTTGTCCTCCGGGAGCAGGGACAGAAGCGCGGGCGGGAAGCTGACGTTCAGCAGAAAATCCCCGGCGGTATCCGTGAAGCCGCCGGTGGCGTCCGGGTGGCAGTCGCCGTAGGGAATGTAGGGCTTGATATCAAAAATCGGGGTGCCGTCCATCAAGTCCGCACCGCCCACATGCAGAACCGTGCCGAATTCCCGGGTCTGCTCCACACCCAGAAGGCGGACGCTGGACAGCCCCAGATTGTTGGGGCGGAAGGGGGAGCGGGTGGCAAAGACGCCCATCCGGGTGTTCCCGCCCAGCCGGGGCGGGCGCACGGTGGGCGACCAGCCCTGCCGGACAGCTTCGGAAAACTGCCAGATGAGCCACAGATGGGAAAAGTCCTCAATGCCCCGCAGAGCGTCGGAATTGCGGAATTCCGGCTCGAAGACGATGGTGGAGCGGAGGGCTTCCACCAGCCCGCTCTGCCGGGGGATGCCGAATTTGGTGGCAAAGTCGCTGTGCATCCGGGCAATGACCTGAATATTGACCGTATCCATTACGCTCTGACCTTTCTTAAACAGAAGGTGACCGCGAAAACCACGGCAAGCCCCAGACTGATGGCCGCGCCTGCGGAGCAGCCGGAATAGTAGGAAACCGTCAGCCCGACGACCCCGGCGAGAAACGCGAACAGCACGGAAAAACCGTGGTACTGTTTCAGATTCCGGGCGACGTTCCGCGCGGAAGCGCCGGGCAGCACCAGCAGGGAATTGAGAATCAGCAGACCAACGCTGGAAATGGACTGCGTCACCACCACGGCAATGGCGGCGGTGAACAGCGTCTGAGAAAGTCCCACGGGAATGCCCCGGGAAGACGCCAGCTGGGGGTGAATGGCGGTGAGGGTCAGACGGTTGCTGTAGAAAATCCAGAAAACGATCACGGCCAGCAGCACCAGCCCCAGCATTCCGATCTCCCCCGGCGTGACGGAGAGAATGTCGCCGATGAGATATTTATTGTACCGGGTAAAGCTGCCACCGCCCACGGTGGCAACGAAAATGCCCAGCGCAACGGCGGAGCTGGAAAACACGCCAATCAGGGTATCCGCCGCCTGATTGGAGCGGCTTCTGACAAAGGAAAACAGCAGGGCAAACACCACGCTGAAGCCAACCGCCGCCCAGATGGGGGCGGCCACGCCGCAGATAATGCCGATGGCGATGCCCGTAAAGGCGGAGTGTCCCAGAGCGTCGGAGAAAAAGCTCATGCGCCCGGTGACGATCATGGTGGAGAGAATGCCGAACAGCGGCGCCATGAGCAGCAGCGCCAGCAGGGCGTTTTTCATAAAGTCCCAGTGGAGCATTTCAAAGGGAAGTGCGTCCCAGATCGCGTACCAGATACTCATGCGCGGCCTCCTCTCATGTGGAAGGTGCGGTGGAATTCCTCGGAATCCAGCACGGTTTGCGGGTCGCCCTGAATCAGAACGCCGTGGTCGATGAGCACCACCTGATCGGCGTACCGGGGCAGCAGGGAAAAATCGTGGGTGGTCATCAGGATGGACAGGTCGTAGTTTTTGCGGATCTCGTCCAGCATGTCCATCAATGTCTCCATGCCCTCCACGTCCACGCCGGAAAGCGGCTCGTCCAGAATGAGAATGTTGGGAATGGGTTCCAGCGCCAGCGCCAGCAGCACCCGCTGCAATTCGCCGCCGGAGAGGGTTCCTACCCGCTTGTTGACCAGTTCCTCTCCGTGTACCCGGGAAAGGCACTCTGCCACCGTGTCCTTCATGGCCTTGCCGAGGCCGAGAAAAGCTGGGCGGCGGCTCATGCAGCAGGCGAACAGGTCGGACACGCTGACCGGGTCGCTGGGGTCAAAAGCGGGACTTTGGGGAACGTAGCCGATGCGGGGCTTTTTGCTTCGCTGTCCCGGCTCGGAAAAGGCGATGACGCCCTCGTACTCCCGTTGTCCCAGAATGGCTTTCAGGAAGGTGGATTTGCCCGCGCCGTTGGGGCCGATGATGGCGGCCATTTCGCCGCAGTGGACGTGAAGATTCACGTCCTTCAGAATGCAGTCGGTTCCGATTTTCACGGACATATTCTCTACCCGAAGGCAGCAGGAATGGCCGCAGGAACCGCCGTGATGTGATAGATTCATCCCAATGCCTCCTTGATGGTGTCAATGTTGCGGTACATGGCGTCAAAGTAGCTGTCACCAGCCATGGCCATGTCCAGCGAATAAACAGTCACGCCGGTTTCCCGGGAAATGACCCCGGCGGCGGAGGTGCTGCCGTTGCGCTCGGTAAAAATCGCGGGCAGATCATTTTCACGGACAACGCCGATCAGGTGTTTCAGCTCCTGAGCGGAGGCTTCACTGCCGGATTCTTCCTCCACCGCTTCCAGAATGGTCAGATCAAACGCCTGAGCAAAGTAGGAAAAGCCGTCATGAAACGTCACCAGTTCCCGACATTTAAGGCCGGACAGACTGGATTCTCCATAGCTTTGCAGTGCGTCCAAATCTTCCAGCAGGCTGTCCAGATTGGCGGAAAATGTGTCCGCATATTCGGGATATCTCTGGGAGAGTCCCGTGCAGATGTTTCCGGCCATTATCTTAGCGTTTTCCGGGGAGAGCCAGATGTGGGGGTCGTCCTCGTGGTGGTGATCTTCATGACCGTGGTCGTGTTCTTCCTCCGCGTGCAGGAGGGCGGTACCGTCGGAAGAATCGATGATATCCGAATCGTCCAGAATACTGTCCAGAAAATCCTCCAGCCCTGCGCCGGAGATCACGACGACCTCGGCGGCCTCCGCCGCCTTTACCTGACGGACGTTCAGGGAGTAGTCGTGCAGGCAGGAGACGCTTTCCGTCACCAGTCGGGTGACGGTGAGGGGCGTACCCTCGCAGAGCCGGGAGGTAAATTCATACACGGGCAGGGTCGTAGCGGCAATTTGTGCCGGCTGTGCCTGAGATCGGCAGCCGCTGAGCAGCATCAGCAGTGCCAGCAGAACCGGAAGTAAACATTTTTTTTGCATTAACGTTCATCCTTCAACGCTTATATCTGCTTCCATCATATCATCTTTGTCAAGAAAAAAGGAGCCTGCTTTCACAGGCTCCCCATCGGTATGTATCACGTTAATGCTTCTCCATCCAGTCTTTTACCTTGGTCTTTGCCATGCGGACAATATCCTCGGCAGGGTAGATGGAAGTCTCTCCGCCGCCTACGTGCAGGAAGTACAGGCCCTCGGGCGTCTGGTACAGGTCTTCCTCGTAACCAGCGGGATCGCCCAGCTGGCTGAAGGAATAAGCCTTGATCAGCGTTGCGGTCTCAGTGTCGTATGTTTTCTTGCAGATGACCTTCTTCATGGAACGAACCTCCTTTACTGTTGAATTCCATACAACTGGTATTATACAGTTTTTTGTCCAGAAATCAAGGGCTTATTCCAATATGTTACAATTTTTGCAAAAAGATTGGAAGGTATACTGTTTTTTTAATACAGTGAAAGTGTATTTCTATATGCAGATTGCACAATAGAATTTCCTGATTCTGGAAATGCTTCCCGCTTGCTCATAGACTGCTTCGGTGGTATAATGGGGCAAAAAAAGGGGGGCGGAGAAATGAAGGACTTTCCATGTTTTGCCACAGACGACGGTGTGGCCAGCCTGATCTTAAAGGAAATTCCCTATCGGCAGGAAGCCTATATCCGCTTTCAGGACGTACAGCCGGGGCGGTTCGCGCCCTTTTTGCAGGAGTGCGTTTCCTTCTGCCGCATGGCGGGAGCGGAGAAGATATATGCTCAGGGCCACGAGGAATTGTCGCAGTATCCGCTGCACGCCGCCGTTTACGAAATGCGGGGAAAAGCGTGGGTGGATACGAAGCTGCTGGAAAACATCTTTCCGGTGACGGAAGCCACGGCGGAAACATGGCGAAAGCTCTGCAGCGAGCGGATGCGCGGCGTTGACTGCGCCGCGACCCAGACCGCCGGGGATGAAAAGGAAATTCTGGAATCCGGCGGCGCGTATTTTGTCCACAGCGCCGGGGAACTTCTTGGTATTGGCTGGATGAAGGACACCGAACTTCTGGCGGTGTGTTCCGTGAAACCCGGGGCGGGGGAACGGGTGATGCACACGCTTATGTCGCTGGTGGAAGGCGCGGGAATGACACTGGAAGTCGCGTCCACCAATGCAAAAGCCATCCGCCTGTATGAAAAGCTGGGCTTTCTGCGCACGGCGGAGAAAGTGCGCTGGTACCGGGTCTGGTAGAAATCATGCGGCATCCCGTTTGACACCGGGGATAAAATATGCTATCGTATATTGGGGTCTATCTGAAAACCATCAACACGCCCAAACAGCGGGTCTTTTCCGCCTGCTGTGCACCATTTTTCCTTGCAATACACAAAGTATTCCTGCGAAAAAATGGCTTCATCAGGCGAAAAGTCCCTTGCTGTTGGTCATGTTTCCGGTTTTCAGATAGACCCCAGAAAAATAAAGCAGTATTTGTCGGTTGAGTAACCGGCTTCATCGGAGGAAAAGAATGCGGTTTGGGCGAGGATTTATCATATTGCTGTCGCTGCTGCTTGCGGGGCTGATCCTGCTTGCTTGGCACGAAGAACCGAAACAGGGGACGACCCCTTCTCTGGAAATTTCCTCCGGCAGCTCGAAGGAGAAGATCACCTGCTGGCAGTCGGATTCCGGGGAAAGCTACTTTTTCCTGCCGTCCTACGGGGAGCTGGACGAGGCCAGATTCCGGGTCAGCGGAAAGGGAACGCTGGCGCTGGACGGCACGGTGCTGACCGACGGCATGTCCTGCGGCGGTTTGGTTCTGGACAAGCCCTACAATCTGACGAACGGGGCGGGGGACAGCATGGGAAGCGTTACCTTTGTCCGGTCGGGGAATGTGGCGGCCATCTATCTGGATGTGGCTTCCGGCAGCATGGACTATATTCATGAAGATCTTGACCACAGCGAGTCCGGCCGCATCCGGGTCTACAAGGCCGACGGAAGCCCGGACTATTCCGGGCGGGTCAAATCCATAGGCGGGCGGGGACAGTCCACATGGGCGGCGGCCAAAAAGCCATACAGCATGACCCTTTCTGACAGAGCCGACCTTCTGGGCATGGGCAAGGCAAAAAAGTGGATCTTGCTGGCGAATGCCTACGATTCCAGTCACCTGCGCAATAAAATCGTACTGGACGCTTCCGCCGCCGTGGGGCCGCCCTACACGCCGGAATGCCGGTGGGTGGATCTGTACCTGAACGGCGAATATGCGGGGCTGTATCTGCTGACCGAGCGGAACGAGGTGGATTCCCAGCGGGTCGATATTGCGGGAGACGGCAGCTTTCTGGTGTCCAAGGACTGGGAGACCCGCTTTATTTCCCGGAAGCGAACCTATTTTACCACGGATTCCCACGCGGCGCTTCGCATTCTGTATGCGGATATTTCCACGGAGGAACTGAAAAGCACATGGCAGTCGGCGGAAAACGCCATTCTTGCCGAGGACGGCATTGACCCGGTCACTGGAAAGAGCTGGCAGGAATTGATTGACATGGACTCGTGGGTCAGAAGATTTCTGATCGAGGAAGTTTTTGCGAACGTTGATGCCGGAGTGCGCAGTCAGGCGTTTTTCCGGGACGGTGCGGACGGAAAGATCTGCGCCGGGCCTGTGTGGGACTACGATCTTGCGCTGGGGAACAGATATGCGTGGCCGAAGCCCAGCGCGAATATGGCCTTTGCCAGTATCGAGGGCATCTGGGGCTCCGAGTGGTACGCAAAACTTTACTTGAAAGAAGTATTTTACAGCCGCCTGACGTCAGTTTATGAAACGGAATTCCGCCCGCTGCTGGACTACATAGTGGGTGAGCAGATCGACCGGTACGCGGAGGAAATTTCCGCCGCCGCCGCTATGAACCGTCTTCGCTGGGGAACGGGAGACGCCGCATTGGAAGCGAAGTGGATGAAGCATTATCTGTCGGAGCGTATAGAATTTCTGGACAGCCTGTGGCTGAAAAACGAGCATTACTGCAAAGTCACTGTTTTTCTGGAAGACGGCGTCAGGCTGCGCTATTATGTCTGCCCCGGAGAGGTCATGCCAGAGCTTCGGGATTACATCAGTACGCCGTTTGTCACCTACGATGGCTGGTATAATAAAAAGACAGAGGAACCGTTTGATTTGTCCCAGCCCATATGGGAGGACACGGACATCTATCTGAAGTATACCCAGAACCAGCAAGCCGCGGAGGAGGAATACGCCACGGAGGAAGCTTCCATTCTCCGCTACGCACCGCTGGCGGCATTTATGGTGCTGGGGGTGCTGATCGTTGCGGTGGACATCTACCGCAGCCGAAAGGAGGGCAGACATGGGAGAACCAAAACCGGTCAACTTTCGTCATGAGCTGAAATACCTCATCAGCAGCGCGGAGGTGACCATGCTCAGAACCCGGCTGTCGGGGCTGATCTCTCTGGACGCCCACGCGAAGAACGGGCATTACACCGTCCGCAGCCTGTATTTTGACGACTATGACGATCGCTGTCTTCTGGAAAATGAAAACGGCACCGATCCCAGAGAGAAATTCCGCATCCGCATTTATAACAGCAGCGCCGAGCGCATCAGTCTGGAATGCAAGCGTAAGGAGCGGGGGATGACCCATAAGACATCCTGCCCGCTGACCCGGGAGCAGACGGAGCTTCTGATGGCGGGAAAGATAGTGCCCAATGTGGCCGATCGGCCGCCCCTTCTCCAAAAGCTCACGGCGCAGATGATGACCCGCCGTCTGCACCCCGTGGTCATCGTGGAATACGAGCGCATTCCCTTCGTTTACAAGAACGGCAATGTCCGCATCACGCTGGACACCAACTTAGTTTCCTCCAGCGATGTCAGTCAGTTCCTGCGTGAGCGGATACCCCACCGGCCGGTCATGCCGCTGGGACAGCAGCTTCTGGAGGTCAAATATGACGCCTACCTGCCGGACTTCCTGTACCAGAGTCTTCAACTGTCCGACTTAAGACAGACGGCATATTCCAAGTACGCACTGTGCAGAAGATATACAAGATAAGGAGAGAGTTATGAGCTTCAAAGATATTTTCAAGAAATCCTTTCTGGAGGGCTTTGCCTCCACGGAGATCACCACGCTGACGGTGGTCACGGCACTGGGCGTGGCGTGTCTTCTGGCGCTGTACATCTTTTTCGTCTATCGGGTCGTGACCCGGAAGACGTTTTATTCCAAGAATTTCAATATCACGCTGGCCGGTGTCACCGTGATCACGGCGTCGCTGATTCTCACCATGCAGTCCAGCGTGGTGCTGTCGCTGGGCATGGTGGGCGCGCTGTCCATCGTTCGCTTCCGTACCGCTATCAAGGAGCCGATGGATCTGATGTTCCTGTTCTGGTCGATCAGCGTGGGCATTATCTGCGGCGCGGGACTTGCTCAGGTGGCGGTTATTCTGTCCGTGGTGATGACCCTTGGTATCCTGATTCTGGACAGGCTGCCCGTGGCGCGCGCGCCCATGATCTTTGTGGTCAACGCCGATAACTTCGACGCGGAGGACGCTGTCGTAGAGACCGTGCGAAAATACGCGAAGCATTACCGCATCAAGTCCCGGAATCTGGCGGAGAATTCTCTTGATCTGGTTCTGGAGCTGCGGACGGACGAGGGCGGCAAGCTGGTCCGGGAAGTGATGGGGCTTGCGGGCGTGACTTCCGCGTCTTTGCTTGCTCACGACGGCGAAGTTACATTCTGACCACTGTACAGGAAAAATACTTGACAGGCAGAAAAGTCTGTGCTATAATACCCGACAGTCAAGGAAATGTACTTGACACGGGAGGTTCTGAATGGACGCGCTGGAAATGTCGCTTCTGTATGACTATTACGGTGGACTGCTGACGGGCAAACAGAGGCAATGCTTTGATCTGCGCTACAATCAGGATCTTTCTCTGGGCGAGATCGCTCAGGTGATGGGCGTGAGCCGTCAGGCCGTAAGCGACAACCTGACGCGGACGGAGGCGCTTCTCCGGAAAATGGAGGATAGCATCGGCTGTGTCGGCCGGGATCTCAAGAACCGGAATGCGCTGCGGACGATTCTGGACGCGGCGGAACGCCTGAAAACGTACCCGGATGAAACCGTTTCAGTTCTGGCAGGGGAGATCGTCGAAGCTGCTCAGGACTTTGAGGAGTAAAGTATGGCATTTGAAGGCTTAACCGAAAAGATTTCCGCGACCTTCAAAAAACTGCGCGGCAAGGGACGCCTGAAAGAGGCGGACGTAAAGGAGGCTATGCGGGAGATTCGCATGGCGCTGCTGGAAGCGGACGTCAGCTATAAGGTGGTCAAGGATTTTACCAAATCCGTCACCGAGCGCTGCATCGGCGCCGACGTTCTGGAATCCCTGACTCCTGCCCAGATGATCGTGAAGATTGTCAACGAGGAGCTTTGCAAGCTCATGGGCAGCGATACCAAGCATATCAACATCAATCCCAACGGCCCGACGGTGGTCATGCTGGTGGGCCTGCAGGGCGCGGGTAAAACCACCAACGGCAGCAAGCTGGCCGGACTGATGAAGCGGCAGGGGAAGAACCCGCTGCTGGTCGCCTGCGACATTTACCGTCCCGCCGCCATTCAGCAGTTGAAGGTCTGCGGCGAAAAGCTGGGCATTCCCGTGTTTGAAAAGGGAACGCAGGACCCGGTGCAGACGGCGAAAGAGGCCGTCCTCTACGCCCGTCAGCACGGCCATGACATGGTGTTTCTGGACACCGCCGGCCGTCTGCATGTGGACGAGGCTCTGATGAACGAGCTGAAAAACATCAAGGCCACTGTCAAGCCCGACGAGATCATGCTGGTCGTGGACGCCATGACCGGTCAGGACGCGGTGAACGCCGCTCAGAGCTTCAACGAGTGGCTGGACATCGATTCCGTGATGCTGTCCAAGCTGGACGGCGACGCAAGAGGCGGCGCGGCGCTTTCCGTCCGCGCAATCACAGGCAAGCCCATCAAGTTCGCCGGCATCGGCGAGAAGCTCGACCAGATCGAGCCCTTCCACCCCGACCGCATGGCCGGGCGCATCCTCGGCATGGGCGATGTGCTCACGCTCATCGAAAAGGCCGAGCAGAACCTCGACCAGAAAAAGGCCGAGGAAATGGCGGAGCGTCTGCGGCAAAACCGCTTCACGCTCACCGATTACTATGACCAGCTCCAGCAGCTCAAGGGCATGGGTTCCTTGCAGGATATCGCTGGCATGATCCCCGGCATGGACGCCAAGGCGCTCTCGGGCGCGAACGTCGACGAGAAGGCCATGGGCCGCATCGAGGCGATCATCCAGTCCATGACCCCCGGCGAGCGCGACAACCCGGGCATCCTCAACTCCAGCCGCAAAAAGCGCATCGCGGCGGGCGCGGGTACGAGCGTGGTCGAGATCAATAAGTTGCTCAAGCAGTTTGATCTCATGCAGCAGCTGGTGCGCCAGATGTCCGGCAACAGCAAGGCCATGAAGCGCATGAAGCGCGGCGGCCGCGGCGGACTGGGCGGTCTGGGCAATCTGTTCGGCGGCGGCGGTGGCCGTCCCTTCGGATTCTGAAACCGATTCCATGCTCCCGCAGGGAGCTGGAGATACAGAGATTATTGATGGAGGTGAAGATACATGGTCAAGATCAGACTTCGCAGAATGGGCGCTAAGAAGGCTCCCTATTACCGCATCGTGGTGGCGGATTCCCGTTTCGCACGTGACGGCAGATGCATTGAGGAGATCGGCACTTACGATCCGCTGAGCGCAGACAAGAAGATCGTCGTCGACGCCGAGCGCGCCAACTACTGGCTCGCCAACGGTGCACAGCCGACGGATACCGTTCGTGCGCTGCTCAAGAAGGCCCTCGCAGCCGAATAAGGAGAGACCCCAAAGATGAAAGAACTTCTGACCTATATTGTGCAGAACCTCGTGGAAAAACCGGACGAGGTCTCTGTGACCGAGCGCGAGGCCAACGGCGAGACCGTGTTTGAAGTGCGCGTCGCCGACGGCGATATGGGCAAGGTCATCGGCCGTCAGGGACGGATCGTCAAAGAGATCCGCATCCTGATGAAGGCCGTCGCCCAGAGAAAGGGCAAGAAAGTCTCCGTGGAGATCATGGATTGACGCAGGAAACGCGCTGCACCCGTGCAGTGCGTTTTTTGCACCTACACCCAAAAAGGGGGGCAATGCATATGCAAAAACCGTATCTGGAGGCAGGAAAAATCGTCAACACGCACGGTGTGCGCGGCGAGGTGCGCATCCAGCCGTGGGCGGATGACGCGGCGTTCCTGCTCGGCTTCCGGACGTTTTATATCGACGGCGCACCCGTGCACGTCGCGCACAGCCGCGTGCACAAGGGAATGCTCGTGGCCAAGTTTGCGGATTATGACGACGTGAACGCCGCCATGACGCTCAAAAACCGCGTCGTGTCCATCGCGCGCGCGGATGTCACGCTGCCGGACGGGCAGACGGTGCCCGCGCGCGCCATTCTCTTTACCACTTGCGCGGGACATTATGTCACCCTGACACTGCGCGGAGAGCAGAGCCTGCGCGTGCGCACGACGCAGAACGCGATGGCGGAGCGGCTGCTCGCCTGCCCCGGCTTTGTGGCCTGCAACAAGGGCACACTGGTTAATTTAAGCGCCGTGGCCCGTTTGGAAGAAGGCCGCTTGCTGATGAGCAACGGCGAATATCTGCCGCTGAGCCGACGCCGTGCCGCGGAAGTCAAAAAGGCTTATTTTGACTATCAGATTGACGATTTCAGGAGGGGGGAACGCTGATGCCGACGGCGGGCCGTGTTGCGGAAACCCTGATCTATT
>ENA-ORRN01001833-ORRN01001833.1-human-gut-metagenome-genome-assembly--contig:-NODE-1833-length-14234-cov-3.388180_pt1 | contig 14234 bp, 8 predicted proteins | sample MGYA00242174_ERZ509132 | MGnify/ENA primary metagenome ERZ509132 (study PRJEB26280, sample SAMEA2338671) | human gut metagenome | biome: human gut; feature: human-associated habitat; material: faeces... | reverse complement strand
TGCGGCATCGTATGTTTGGCTTGCTGCAACGTTCTGCCCGAGGGGCAGTGCCAGAAGTTGGAAATCCTGAAATACCACAGAGAATATCTTCATGTAGTCATCGTAACGATATTTTCGAATATTGATGCCGTTGAGCAGTATTTCGCCTTCGGTCGGGTCGTACAGGCGGCAAAGCAGCTTTATGAAGGTTGTTTTGCCGCTGCCGTTCATTCCCACAACCGCAAGACGGCTGCCCACTTTGAACTTCATGTTCACATGGCGGAGTGCATACGCTTCACTGCCGGGATATTTGAACGACACATCACGAAATTCAACATCATACTGAATATCGCTGCGCTTTTCGGTGGTGAGGCTGCCCTGATACATTGTGTTCGGAGTATCCAAAAGCTCAAACACTGTGTCAAGGAAACTTGAATTGATCCGCATCACGCCGATGCATTTCATCAGTTCCGAGAAGCCTCCGAAAAAGCTTGTTACCGAACCGATATACTGCGTTGCGGTGCCGAGACCGAATGCGCCCGCCCACGCCTTTATGCAAACAAGCAGATAAATCAGACCGGTCAGAAATGCGGACACGCAGCTTGAAAGCGCAATGAGCAGCCCCATGGGTCCCTTTGCATATTGTGCAAAGGTGGATTTCATGCTGAATGTATTGTTATTTTCAAGGTAATACTCGGCAATGGCCTGCTGCTTATAAAAGCGCATATCCGCCATTCGGGCTCTGTTGGAGGAGGCACTTGAAAAATAACCGAACACGCGGTTGCCGAAAGTGCCCTGTTCATCGTTGCGTTCCCAATAGGAGTTGCCTTTTGTTGCACAGACGGGTGCAGCAAGTGCAGCCGCAAACAGAAGGGCAATAAAACCGACGGTGAAGAGCGGGGAGTTCAAAAAGCCGAGCCCGGATGCCTGAGGAATCTTCGCAAAGAACAAACCGAGGGAAAGTCCGATGCCGCCGAGGATCTGAAACAGTGCATTGCAGCCGGAGCGAAAGATTTCAATCGATTGCCTAAGGCCGTATCCGGTGAAGTTCTGGCTCTGCCATATCTGCGATTGAAGCTCATAGACGCGCTGACTGTCAGCATTCGGAAAATCCATATCAAGTCTTTTTTTGCCGAATACGGACTGCATCTTGACAGAAAAAGTGGATTCCTCCGCTTCGCGCCAATGCTGCAAAATCGCATTGAGCAGCATTATCCCGGCGGTTGCGCCGAGCGTCAGCAAAACCCAATTGCGGAGTGCGGCAGGGTTTCTGCTGCCTGCAAGCTCATTCAGCAGCTGAGCTGAAAACCAGATCGTCACAAGCGGGCTTGCGGCGGCTGTGAATGCACTCAAAAATATCGAAACAAATGTTCCTTTGCAGGGTTTGAACAGTGTTTTCCATGCGCGCAAATTGTTTTTGAACGCAGCGGCGAAACTTGTTTTTTTGTTGGTATTGTTACTCATTTTCACTCACTCCTTTCATTTGATTGCGGCGTCGGGAGAACCGTCTGACGTGCCGTCCTGATTATCGCTGCGGTAGTACTTGCTTTGAACTTCAAACAGATAGGCATAGCCTCCGCCGTTTTTCAAAAGCTCGTCATGTGTGCCTTCCTCTGCAATTTTTCCGCCGTCAACAAAAATGATTCTGTCGCAAAAACGCGTTGAGGCAAGGCGGTGAGAGATGAAGAACGAGGTTCGTCCGTGCGTCATATCATTGTATTTTTGATAGATGTCATTTTCTGCAATCGGGTCAAGTGCCGCGGTAGGTTCGTCAAGCACGAGTATCGGTGCGTTTTTATACAATGCTCTTGCAAGCATGAGCCTCTGCGTCTGCCCGCCGGAAAACTCAACTCCGTCCTTAAACACACGCCTGCCGAGATGCGTTTCAATGCCCTTGGGGAGTGATTGGATTTTTTCGGTCAGACCTGCCTTATCAATGCATTGCCAAACGCGGGTTTCATCGATTCCGTCAACACATTGCGCAACGTTTTCCTTAACGGTGACGTCAAGCACGGAGAATTCCTGGAAAACCGCCGAAAAGAGCGCGTAATAGTCGTTGCGGTTAAACTTGCGGATATCTTCTCCGTTAAGCAGTATGCGTCCTTCGGTCGGGTCAAGGAAACCGCACACAAGCTTCACGAGCGTTGTTTTGCCTGCGCCGTTAAGACCGACAATTGCAAGCTTTTCACCCGGATGAACGGTCAGGTTAATGTGAGAGAGCGTGTCTTTATCCGCCTTCGGATACCGGAAGGAAACATCATCAAGCCTGATTTCATATTGCTTGTTCGGTTCAAAAGCGATTCTTTCGCCGCCGTTAAGGTCGAAAGGCTCATCCCAATCAAGAAATTCGCGAATCGTGGAAATATCAAGGCTCTGCTTGTGCATTACGGAAAGCTTATCAAGAATCTCAACGACCCACTGTGCAAAGCCGCTCAGTGCAGCAAAGTACAGAAGAAATTGGGAGGCGGGCAATCCGTTTTTGACGGTGATTCCGATAAGAAACGCATAAGCGATGCCGTTGCGCAAAAAAGTCAGAACGATATCAATGATATTTGCCCAAATATATTTGCGCTCGCGCTTTGCACAAAACGCACTGTACAGGCGCATTGTGCTGCCCCAAAGATCTTCCAGCCAGCCGCGCAGGCCGAACATGCGGATATCCTTAGCAAACTCGCGCGATGTTGCGGTTTTGTTTGCGTATTCGATCTTTTTTGTAAGCTCAAGCTCTTCGCTGCGATGGAGATAGCCCCATTCGTTGATGCGTTTGCTTGCAAAATAGCTGACAGCCGTTGTTGCGGCAACAAGTGCGGCAAGCCAAAGGTTAAGGTTCGTCAGCAAAGCAAGATAAACGATAAAGCCGATACATGACGTCATCAGATCCGTCAGAGTCGTCCAGATGGCTTCGGATGCCTCTGAGTTGGCGGAGCAGGCAGCACTTGCCTTTTCTCCGAGGGCAAGAAAATCCGTGTTCAAAAGGTTCGGATAGGATGTTTTGGCATATTTGCGGGAAATGCTGAGATAGATTCCCTGGCTCCGAACGGCGATTCTTCCGAACAGCGCATTCGTATCAACATAGGACCGAAGCCCGGAAAGCAGCATGAGCACAAAGGCAAATGCCGCAATTGTGAGAACAACACTGCCGAGGGATGCGGAAAGCTCGATTTTGTTCAGAATTGCAGGTGCAATAAGCAGTTCGGCAACGCTTTTGCCCGCGCTGAGCAATGCAAGCACGATGCAGAGCGGGAAAACACTCTTTGCGTACTTTCTGGATGTGCGCAGCATGAACCCCGTGTTCTGCCAAAGATTGTACTTCGGTTTCGGTGTTTTTTTTGCGCCGGGTTTGGATTGAGTTTCTTTTTTTGTTCTTTTGTCCATTGTATCAACCGCCTTTCAGCTTTTTGATGTTTGCATTATAGCCGAAATTCGTTCGAGCTGCATATTTCGGGGACGAATTGTTGATTGGCGGGGACGAATTGCAGTTTTGCCGCCGCAGAAGGCGGGCGGAGTAAGGCTCTGCGTGATGTGAAGCAAAAAACATTCGAATGCAATGCTGCATCGAATGTGTGAAAAAGATAAGTGAAAATACAGGCAATTATTCCTGCGGAAGAAGTATTTCCGCAGTGAACGCTCCGTCTTCGGAGTTAAAGCTCAAATATCCGTCATGCTTTTCAACGATATTTTCAATGCGGGAAAGCCCGAGACCGTGTCCCAAACCCTTTGTTGTTGCAAAAACGCGGCCGAGTTTGCCGAGCTTTTTTTGAGAGGTGAAATTTGTGAACGAGATATAGAGCCGGCTGCCCTTCATGTCCATATAAACACGGATGAGCCTGTTTTGCGGCGGAAGAGCCATGCTTGCATCGATTGCATTGTCGAACAGATTTCCGAGAATGCAGCACAGGTCAATTTCGGATATTTTAAGTTTCACGGGAATATGTGCATCAACGCGGACATCGATTTCCCGTGCTTTTGCAAGTGAAACTTTGCTGTTCAAAATTGCATCCGCCATGGAGTTTCCCGTTCGGATCGAACTGTCAAGAATCGAAAGGTTCGTATCGAGCTCGTTCAGATATTCCCTTATTCCGACAATATCATTGTTTGCGGCAAGAAACTTGAGCGTTTGAATATGGTTGTGATAATCGTGCCGCCATCCGCGCATTTTTTGATACATGTTTTCAACTTCGCGATAATGCGTCTCAATAAACTCATTTTGGTCGGCTTCAAGCTGCCTGTCATAATGCTTTTTTAAAATGCACTTTAAAAGGCTTTTCATCGATTTCACTCCGTATATATGGAAAATTTGTTTCACAAGTGCGCAATTATCGCACGGTTAAGCGGTTCGTATGCGCCGCGGGGAAGGGGAAGCACGGTTCCGTCCGAAAGCTGAACCTCGGTTTTTGTAACGTGTGCAACGAACTTAAGGTTCACAATAACGGCTCTTCCGATGCGGTGAAAACCGCTGCCGAGCTCCTGCTCAAACTCGCTTAATGTGCGCTTGACCGTGTATTCGCGCTTTGCGTGAACGGTAACATAATTGCGGAAAACTTCAAGGTAGCGTATCTCGTATACCGGAATGCGAAGCATTTCGCCGCCGCTCTCAAAGCATATGCAGCGTTCGTTCTGCGTGATTTTTTGAGCCGCCCGGTTCAAAACAGAGAAGAATTTTTCCTTGTTGAGCGGTTTCATGAGATAATGCAGCGCGGCAACATCATAGCCCTCGGCAATATAATCCGAATAGCCGGTGATGAACACGATTTGAACAGCTTCATTTTCGCGGCGAACCTTGCGCGCCGCCGACACACCGTCCATCCCGCTCATTTCAACATCAAAAAGCAGGATATCGAAAGCTTTATACTCGTCGTAACGAAAAAGAAAGCTTTCCGCAGAAGGGAAAACCTCAATCTCAACCTCCGTACCGCGCTGTTTTGCCCATTCAAGCAAAAACGACTGCACGAGTGCTGCATCGGTCTTACTGTCGTCGCATATTGCAATGCTGTATTTCATACGCATACCTCCGAGGAGCTCCGAAGCCACTGCATTTATTGTACCAAAAAGAAGCATCATCCGCAAGCAACCGTTGTTTGATATCCGAAAAAAACGACAACGGCAAATATATTTCACGGAAAGAAGGAGCTGCGCCGGTGACCCTTTTGCTCAGAGCATTCTTTCGCCGTCCATAAACACGGCTTCAAGGTTTAAATTCGCATCAAACACAGCAAGATCCGCAGCGCGGCCGCACTCAAGTCCAAACGGGGCGGAATCGCCGAAAACGGAGGCGAAAGGTGCATACGATGCAGCAAAGAATGCGTCGGACGGCGAAATGCCGAACGAAACAGCGTTGCGAACCGCATCGGCAAGGGATATTGCAGAACCCGCAAGCGTGCCGTCCGCAAGAGCGGCGCATCCGTCGGACAAAACGAATTCCTGCCCGCCCAAGCTGTACCGACCGTCGGGCATTCCTGCGCAGCGAAGCGAATCCGATATCAGGCAGGTTTTTTTGCCGAAGACCCGAAAAACTCCGCGAACCACGGCAGGGTGAACATGCAGCCCGTCACAGATAAGTTCAACGGGAATTCCGAGATCGGCTGCCGCGCCTGCAATACCGGGGGAACGGTGCAGGCAGTCGTTCATGCCGTTGAAAATATGCGTAACATGGGAAGCTCCGGCTTGAAATGCGGCAATTGCCGTGTTGTAGTCAGCCGCACTGTGGCCTTCCGAAACGGTACAGCAGCCCGAAACGCTGCGAATGAATTCAAACGCACCGGGCAGTTCGGGCGCAACGGTGACGAGTTTTATCCGACCGCCGCTTGCGGCATTAAGCTTACGAAACAATGCTGCATCGGGCGCAAGAAGATTGCATTCGGCCTGCGACCCGCGCTTACTGCTGCTGAGAAAAGGTCCCTCAAGATTTATGCCGATGCATTTTGCGCCGGCAAGGTGATGCAGCTTCTTCGGAGTGCGTTTGATAAATTCCGCGCGTATACGGCAGAACGCATCGATTGAATGCATGGCGGCAAAAAGCTCCTCTGCACATAAAGTCATTGTTGTTGCAAGGAAGGAGGTTACGCCTTGGCTGAGATAGTATCGTGAAAGGCGGAAAAGCGGGGAATTGAGCGGAAAACTATCGGCATCAAACTTATTGCATTTGTAATTGCTGCATTCGTGAATGCTGCATTCGTGAATGTCGTTCAATACATTTCTGTCCGAAAAATCCGCATCCGAAAAATCTGCGCCGTATGCCCCGTGCGTGTGGATATCAAAAAGTCCGGGAACAACAAAGCCGCCGTGCGCATCGAGCGTTTCGCATTCGTAATCAGGCGCACAGGAATCGTTGCTTCGGCGCAATGCAGTTATTGTGCTGTCAAACTCGATACTACCCGTTTGCAATCCGCAGGGGAGCAGCAGAGAGGCATTCTTGATAAAAAAACGTTTCATTATATTAAATACTTACCTTAGCCGATGAATGTCGAAATTCGTACGCTTAATTCAAAATAATTATTTATTCTGCATCATCTGTGCAAGTCCGATCTTTGCACTGTGCAGAAGCAGACGAAGTGCATGCGAAACGGATTTGCGGGTATCCTCATCCATATTTTTAAGCGAGCGGAGCATTGTTTTGACGCATACGAACCAATTGTCTGAAATATCTCGGAGCGTCTTTGCATTTGTATCCTGCATAACGGCGTAAACGGTATCGACAAATTGCTCACGCTGCCTGTTATCCATTCCTGCGAGCCAATGCTTGAGCGTGAAGTCGATAAACATGCTGCTGTTGTTGACCTTTTCAAGATAGGTGAACTTGTCGCACAACAGTTCCCATGAATAAATATCGTGCTGCATGATGCCGCTTTCGGTACTGTGAATGATTGTATACTTTTCTTCGTGACCGAGAAGCATGCCGACGACGGATGACTGCGGAACGAAAGTGTTCACAAGCACGCAGATGCTTTTGTAGCTGTCCGAATTCAAAACATCTTCCGTGAAGCCCGGGCCGTCATAATTATAAATATGAGTGATTCGGCGGCGGGCAGCCTGTTCGCAAAATGCTGAGGCATAAACGGCGAGGTTGCCGCCTTTTGAGTGACCGCCGACGGTTATATCGCCGCCGTTTGAAGCGGCAATACGGTTCAGATAGTCAACGGCATTGCTTTGGGCAGGAACGGGACAGACAAAACACATGTTGAAATCCTCCTTCCAACCGACAAGCGTGCTGTCGGTTCCGCGAAAAAAAACATACAGCTTGTTCTTGCTCGGACGGAATGTGACGGCGGAAAACTGAGTTTGCGTTGCGGCATCAAAAAGGTATGAGTAGCCGAAGAGCTCAATATCCCGAAACCGGCGGCTGTTTAAAAGCATTTCAAGCAGTTTTGCATCGTTTTCCTTGCGCAGAGAGCCCGGCTTTTTTATGTTCAGCGAAATAAGCGCCGCTGCGGCATCCGCAATGGTGACGGAAACAGGGGAGTCACAGGGCATGATAAGCTCAAACGGCAAATAGCTCAGCCGTGCAAAAACGGCACCGTCAACCTCGTTGAAAGGACTGACGGAGAGAGGAAGGTCGCCGCGCCATATGAGATAGTCAAATATGTTTGCCAATATTAATCAAAACCTTTCCAAGGATTCGGCAATAACCGCTTAACGGAGCGACAACGGATAAAAAAACGTATGAAATGTGAAACAACTGCAAACCGTTGCTCACTTCAGAACTTTTGGGTTATCCGCTGACGAATGTATTTCAACTGAACCATTGTCGAAACTCCGCAATTGAATTATAATGTAACCGACGGCAAAAGGTCAAGCCCTGTGCCTGAATTTGCCGCAAAACAGCCGAAGGCTCTGTGCTGTGGCGCAGTTAAAACGGATACGGAGAGAAATATGCTTCTTGAAAATGTCGAAAAATACATGATTTGGCTCTTCTTTTACAGTGTGGTAGGTTGGATTTACGAAAGCACGCTGTGTTCTGTTCGTGCGCATAAGTTCATTAACCGCGGCTTCCTTAACGGTCCGTACTGCCCGATTTACGGCTGGGGGGCAGTGCTCGACATTCTGATACTCGGAAAAATTCAAAACCCTGTGCTGCTTTTTTTCCTCGGTGCAATTGTAACATGTTCTCTGGAATATTTCACCTCATACATCATGGAAAAACTTCCTGCCAATGCTGAATCAAAATCACTTTTCTTCTGCCAGAAAATAGACTGTGATGGTGAAGAAGGAGGATCTTTCTGTAAGAAATCACTACAAGATGTCGTAGAACCCACCAATAAAGCCGAAGCCAATATTATATTTATTACTCTTTTCATTGCATTCTACTTTTAAAATTCAACATTTAAACCAAATGAACAAATCCGGTTCTGCGGATACTGGGCTGCACGACCATCATCATTACGTTCAGGATCCAAACCATAATATTTTGTAAATGTCAACAAATTATCTCCGGAGAAATAAACTCTGACTTTCGACATTTTTACCTTATCCGTAACAGATTTAGGCAAAGTATATCCAAAAGTCAAATTCTTCAAGCGGAAATAAGAGGCACTCTGCAAGAAATAACTGTTTGCTCTTGTATTCTTATTGCCACCCAAATTATCGTTATACAATCTCGGATGTTTTGCATTATAAGGATTTTCCTCTGTCCACATACCTTCTATATACTCACGAGTCGGAGCAGAGCCTTGGCGGAAGGGCTGCATCCCCCAATCAGTTGTATACCATTTCTTTCCGGAAACACCTTGTCCTAATAAGGATAAATCAAAACCTTTCCAACTTACACCGGCATTTACTGAATATTCAAAACCCGGGAAACGTCCGGACATCGGAATACGGTCGTCGTTATCGATTACACCGTCATTATTTTGATCCTTATATTTCAAGTCGCCCGGTAATGTATTATCATTAAACTGTTTGGGTGAATTTTTCACTTCATCTTCCGTAGCAAAAACACCGATACATTCCAACATATAATATTCATTATAAGGAAGTCCTTCTCTTCTCAGTTTGTACCCATCGATTTCTTCGGCACCAAACTGAGTCAGTTTGTTTCTTGAACGATCGAAATAGACACCAGCATTATACTGCAAACCTTTGAAAACGCCGTCTGAAATCATATTATTATAGTTAAATGCAATTTCAAAACCTTTATTTTCAACTTCTCCATTATTTACAGTCGGTGCAGAAAGTCCTAATAAATAAGACACCTGTGATGAACGTAAAATATCAGAAGTGGTTTTCTTATACCAGTCAAAAGTCATACTCAAACCATTGAATACCTGTAAATCAACACCCACATCAGTAATAGTCGTTGTTTCCCATTTAATATCACGGTTTGCATAAGCTTTTTGCTGATAACCGACTGTTTCTGTTTTCTTGTCAAACGGATAATTGGAAACACTTTCTATCATAGCCTGATAAGGATACAAACCAATATTCTGATTACCCAATTGTCCCCAAGATGCACGCAATTTGGCATTATTCAACCAAGTCAAATTCAAGTTTTTAATAAAATCTTCTTCCGTAAGACGCCAACCGGCAGAGAAAGACGGGAAGATACCCCAGCGGTTTTCAGAAGAAATACGGGAAGTACCGTCATAACGCATATTTGCTTCAAACAAATAACGTTCTTTAAAGTTATAGTTCAAACGGCCGAATACAGACTGAATAGCCCATTCTTCCTGTTTTCCCCCATTAGACCAATTTGCATTAGAACCTGCATCGATAACCGGCAGATCAAAAGCAAACTCTTTCCTATAAGCTTTTAACGTTTCATATTTCTCTGACTCCTGGTTGTAACCTGCCATAATACTAAAATTATGATCGGTATTCGGAGTTGTATAATCATATTTTAAATACGTATACAAATTCTGATAAAAACGACGTTGATCTTCCACTGTCAGACCATTACTTCCTTTATCCAGATTTCCAGTCTTCACACCTGTATGATAATCATAGACAGGTTCATCCGAACCACCCCATTCTTTTGATTTATTAGACTCCAAACGAACGGCGCCTTTTGTATGCCATGTCAAGCCTTTTGCAAGGTTCACTTCAACCCATAATTGAGCATTAATGTCAAAATTCTGGAATTTCTTTGATGTATTCGATGCAATAATGGCAGGCATATTTTTATTATGATCTTCATGCGGATAAGCAGAGCCTGTCCAACGACGCACTCCGGAACCATCATCCGGCAACCACGGCATATAAGTCGGAGCTTGTGACATCGTTGACAACAAAACATCATCCTGTCCCTGACGCGGCTGAGTACGATCTCCATACATCATACTGGTGTAAGTACCGATCTTGATGAAATCAGTAATCTGAGAAGTCAAATCTACCGTCGCATTATATTTCTGATATTCAAACCCTTTTAATGTACCCGGTTGATTTACAAAATTCAAAGCTACATTATAAGTTGTTTTCCCTGAATTTCCTGCAACGGACAAGTTATGATTCTGTACGACAGCCGTCCTGAACATATAATCGAGCCAATCGAAATTCGGATACTGGTCACTTCCTCCGCCATTTCGATATGCATCGATCTGTTCTTGTGTATAAGCTTTGCCCGTACCTGAATTTTTCTGTGCCAAATTATATAATTCCATATATTCGACAGAGTTAGTCACCAGATCATACATACGAGTCGGATTATATAAACCTACGTTCCCATGATATGAAATATGAGCTTTACCATCCCCCAGGTCCGCCCCCTGTTTAGTTGTAACAAGAATCACCCCATTCGCTGCACGAGCACCATAGATCGCAGCAGATGCAGCGTCCTTCAGTACCGAAACACTTTCAATTACACTCGGGTCCAGATTGGAAATACTACCGGGAACACCATTAATTAAAACCAACGGATCGGAACCTGCACTTGAGAAAGTACCCTGACCACGTACACGGAAAGAAGTAGACTCATCCCCCGGAGTACCCAGTCCTTGATTTACACGCAACCCAGGAACCTGCCCCTGTAACATTGTCGCCGTATTCGTTACCGGACGTTTAGACATCTCTTCACCGGTTACAGCCGTTACCGCACCTGTCAGATTCAATTTTTTCTGCGTACCGAAACCAACCACAACGACTTCATCCAAAGCCTGTGAATCTTCTTTCAAGATAACAGAGATAACCGACTTATTTCCAACCGGAATAGTTTGTTCTATATAACCTATATAGGAGATCTTCAATGTAGCTCCGTCAGGAACATCCAATGTAAAGTTTCCGTCCACATCTGTAACCGTACCGATTGTCGTTCCATCCACTACTACGTTTGCCCCGATAACAGGTTCATTATTTGCATCCAAAACACGACCAGTGATCCGTTTAGTCTGTTGCATCACTGACTCCGGTCCAACTTTTCCGGCACGAGTAATCACAATATGACGATCGTTGATTTCATACCGTACATTCCGTCCGTTAAACAACACAGCCAATACTTCATTGATCGATTTATTATCGAGAGAAACAGACACTTTTTCATCCAGATTCAGGTCTTTCACATCCAGACTGAATGAAAATTCACTTTGGCTCTTGATGGATTCAATAGCCTCACGAATCGTGGCATTTTTAAGATTTAAGGAAAGCATATGTTCAGTCGCATACGTGCTTGCACTTAATGTAAGCGTCCCGGCAACAAGAAATACACCGGCAAGATTGGCCAGACGTCCTGCTCTTGTAGCCAATAAGTCCTGAACAGATTTTCTAAATGTTTTTTTCATACTTCACTTGTTTAAGATTTAACTTTTAATTACTTAAGAAATGGGGTATCTACGGTTATTACCCCTTTTGTTAGATTTGCTTTTACTTCATTCACATTCATTTTAAAGATTAGACTTAATGTTATTTATAAATTCTAATAAGTTCCGGCTTTACCTCATATCTGAATTTATTTCCGGAGGATAATATTTCCAAAACTTTTTCGACGGTTACGTTCTCTTGAAAATCCGAATAGTAAACTATCCTCTTCAAAGATTCTTTCTCTATCCGGACAGGTATATCATACAGGCGTTGCAGTTCTTTAGCTATTTCTTCCAACGACACTTTGTCAAATATCATCGCTCCATTCCGCCAGTTCTCTATATGGCTGGCATCCACCAAATCGACTTGCATTGCCAGATCTGCCTTCCTTAATGTGAACCGCTGGTTCGGTTTCAGCACGACCGGGGCGGCATCGGCCAGAAAATCTCCGACCCTTACCGCTCCTTCTTTGAGGGTTACTTTCACCTCAGAGTCTTCTTCATAGGATTTCAGATTGAACTTTGTACCGAGTACTTTAACTGATAAATTGCCGGTATTCACCACAAAGGGTAATTCTTCATTCTTACTTACTTCAAAATATCCTTCCCCCGATAATGCCACATTTCTTGATTCCTTCGCAAAATTCGAATCATATTTAACTTTACTTCCGGCATTTAACCAAACAACAGAGCCATCCGGGAATGTAACTTTAGATTTTGCCCCAGCAGGAACCTCTACTACATATTCTTTGTATTCCTCAACCGCTTCCACTGCCGTTTTCTCCGATTGCCATAAAAAGAATAGAGAAGAAATACCACAGAGCAAAAAGACAATCGCCACAGCAGAAACTCTGAATGCATACTTATAGAAGTTTATCCGGTTGGATGATTTATTTTCCTTTTTAAATTTGCTAATAGCTTTTTCTACATTAAAATCATCCGCATTAGATACAATACCGCCTGCTTTCCAGACAGCAACCGTATCATGGAAATAAGTTCTGTTCTCCGGAGCTTCTTTGATCCATTGCTTCAATGTAACATGGCCTTCAGCATCTAAAGTACCATTCAGAAAAGATTGTATGTAGTTTTCTATTTGCACCATTTATTTAATTTATGAGTAGAAAAACTTCCCCATCATAATTAAAGGCGCAAAAAAAAAGAAGGAGGGTATATGGACTTTCATATTTTCCATATAAATCCACTCACCAACAATTTTTCTTCATTCTGAGGTTTGCGGTTGAGTTCATGTATTACCCCCTAAAATAAACTTTCAATATTCCAGAACCAATTGGGCATTAAGATCATTCAGGCTTGATACACAGGTAAAAGAAACAATAATTACTTCGAAAGTTATTTATTGATTGTAAAAGACCTTATGAAGCTATCGTGAGATAGTTCAAGAAACTTTCATTAATTACTGAATAGTTGCTTATATATTTGCTTTTGTTAAATAAAGCAAATCTTCTATAGCATAATGAGTGGGTAGTTGATATCCATTTACTAATATTGTAGGGGTTGCACTAATTCCTGTTACTTTTTTCCATTTAATATGTCTGTCAAATTCTTCCTGTACCACAACGCTTTCCAAATCCAATTTATATTTGTCAAATATCTCTTGACTTGTATGGGAAACATTACTAAACCATTCATCATAGATGAGAGAGGCTACCTCTATTGGTTTATTTATATAAACAGAGCAAAGGAACTTATTTGAAATATCCAGAGATTCATTGAATGAAGAAAATATGTATTGTACAGAGATATCGTTTCTAGCCTCTAATAGTACTTTAACACGAGTATGCATTTTCCTGCAAGGAGAACAATGAGGATTTGAGAAAATTGTTATTTTAAATTTTGCATCCGGATTTCCAAAAAGAATATTGGAATCATCTGCAGACACAGAATAATAGGGCTGTTGTTTTAATAAAGTAACAAAAACACCTTCATTGATTTTCAATGCATTTATTTTATATGTAAGTATTCTCTTTTGTTTTGCCTGTTGATATAATGTAGACAATAAATTTATAATGATTATACAGAAAATAAATAAGCATCCGACTATGCCGAATCCGATAAAATTGAAATTTACAAAAGTCAAATAACCAGAAAATAGTCCTGTTATAAAATAACTCCCTAATATACACTGAACAGAAAGACAAAGTATACACCAAGTCTTCATTTTGTATTTTTGATACCATATACTCCAAAACGTATATGGGAGTGTAAAGAGGTTCATGATGCATAAATAACGTACCCAACTGGGATTCAATAGAATTACTAATAAATTGAATACAAAATAGCTGAATCCAATTTCAGCCCAACTTATTAATCCCAATAGCTGCGAATATTCAGATGTCAAAATATTATTACAATCTCCCTGTTTTAACATGGAGCATATATAATCAGCAGACCGATTGTATCCATTGATTTCTTTTGATAATAACAAAAAACTTATGTATACCCCTATCAGACTCAATATCAATAAAATACTTGTTTTTATATTCAGATATATACTATAATCAATATAGAAAA
>ENA-ORRN01001830-ORRN01001830.1-human-gut-metagenome-genome-assembly--contig:-NODE-1830-length-14246-cov-2.864844_pt1 | contig 14246 bp, 11 predicted proteins | sample MGYA00242174_ERZ509132 | MGnify/ENA primary metagenome ERZ509132 (study PRJEB26280, sample SAMEA2338671) | human gut metagenome | biome: human gut; feature: human-associated habitat; material: faeces... | reverse complement strand
CCTCGTTCACCGTCTGCGCACGGTATGCGCCAAGTCCGCGGATGTTGGTGGAATACAGGGTCGAAGAACCGGTGTAAATCGGGTCAAGGAGGACGTACAGATTGAACAGAACGTCCTTGATGCTCAGCGCCTGACCATTGGAGAACTTGATGCCGTTCTTGAGGGCGAAATAATACGTGGTGTAGTAGTTGTCGTAGTTGCCGGTGCTCTCAAAGTCGGCAGACGTTCCCTTGGTGATGTAGGAATAGTTGAGCGCCACGCTGTCGGTATCCTTGCCGCAGGTAATGTTGCCGTTCTTGTCGGTGGTCAGCATACCGATCTGGGTCAGACCGATGACGCTTCCGTCCGCACCGCTGGTGTAATAGAAGGGGTTGAATACACCGTCCAGCGCCTCGCTTGCAATCGCAAAAGGCGTGTTCTCATTGGAAATGCCGGAGGGCGTGGTGCTGTCCCCGCCGCTCGAGGTGCCGGTTCCGTCGCCGCCGTTGCCGCCTTTGCACGCCACCGCCGTCGGCAGGATCGTGCAAACCGCGAGCAGCAGGCTCAGAATCTTCAAAAACTTCTTTTTCATCGTAATTCTTCCTTCTTTTCCGTTTAGCTTTATTGTATATTTTGCCGCAATCGTCGACGTTTTTCGTTGCGATTTCCTCGTCACAATCGCCGATTTTGTCGGCAAAAAGGCAATACGTATGTATTTTTTAGTTACATTAGTTGTTTAGCGCAGTATTGCGACGGCTTAAGCTTTTTTGCACGACCGCAACGCCGCACACCGCAAACAATTACTTGTTCAAATCCTTTGTCACAGCCTCAAACATGCCGCTAAGGTACGCCGCACCAAGCGCGCGATCGTACAGTCCGTAACCGGGTTTTGCGTCCTCGCCCCAAATATTACGTCCGTGGTCGGGGCGCAAATAGCCGTCAAAGCCGCCCTGTACAAGCGCCTTGACAATGGCGTAAATGTCCACGTTTCCGTCGGCGGTTTGATGTCCGTTTTCGTAAAAATCCGTGTCGTTGACAAACTTCAACTGCCGCAAATGGGCAAAGTAAATGCGGTCGGCGTACTTTGCCGCCATCTTGGGCAAATCGTTGAAACGCCCTGCACCCAAACTGCCCGTACAAAAGGTAATGCCGTTGTGCTTGTTGGGTACAGCCGCAAACAACTTGTCGTAGTCGCTTTCCCCTCCGACAATGCGCGGCAAATCGAAGATGTCCCACGGTGGGTCGTCGGGGTGGATCGCCATATTGATGCCCGTTTCGTCGCAAGCAGGCATAATCCCCTCGAGGAAGTACACCAAGTTGTCAAACAATTGCTCGTGGGTCATGCCCTCGTAGTCGGCAAGCAAGCCGTTGAGCTGCTCGGGCGTGTAGCTTTCGTCCCAACCGGGCAAGCGCAAGTTGTGCTTGTCCAACTTGTTGAAATCGGCTTCGCTATATGAAAGCGAAGTCGAACCGTCGGCGTGCTTGTAGTATAAATTCGTCCTGAACCAGTCGAAAACCGGCATAAAGTTATAGCAAACGCACTTTACGCCCACCTTACCGCAGTTGATTATGTTTTGCGCATAGTTTGCGATGAGTTTATCTCTCGTAGGTTTGCCGAGTTTTATGTCCTCGTGAACAGGAATTGACTCGATTACTTCCATTTCGAGCCCCGCGCCCGAGCAAAGACTTTTCAGCCGCTCAAGTTTTTCAAGCGACCACACTTCGCCTACGGGAACGTCGTAAACAGCCGTGACAACGCCCGTCATTCCTTGAATTTGCTTTATGTAATTAAGCGGTATACAGTCTTTTTCACCATACCAACGAAATGTTAGTTTCATATTATTTCCTTATATTCTTATACATAGGTCCGTAGGCTTCGCAAGCGCGATAGTCCTGACCTTCTTTGTCCATTCCGAACGCGTTCCACGCAGCCGGACGATAAATATCGTCCTCGCAAACGTTGTGCATGCAAACGGGGATACGAAGCATCGAACACATAGTAATCAAATCTGCGCCGATATGTCCGTAAGAAATCGCGCCGTGGTTCGCGCCCCAATTGTTCATTACGTCGTAAGCGGACTTGAACGCGCCCTTGCCCGTCACTCTCGGAGCAAACCAAGTGCAAGGCCAAGTGTAATCGGTACGTTTCCACAGTTTGTCGGTTACTTCGTCGGGAAGTTTAACCGTCCAACCTTCGACGATCTGTAACACGGGTCCTAAACCTTTGATAAGGTTAAGTCTTATCATCGTAGCGGGCATTTCCGCACGCGTTACGAATCTCGACGAATAACCGCCGCCGCGGAAATATCCGAGGTCTGCATAAGGCCAGGTGGTTGCGCCCATCATTGTGTCGATATCTTTATCGGTAACTTCCCACCATTTTTTCATTACGGCATTGCCGTTTTCGTCCTTGACTTCGCCGCAAGCGTCAACGCAGCACGCACCCGAGTTGATAAGGTGAATAAAACCGTCGGCTTCTTTGGCATGTCCTTCGAGTTCGTAACCGGTAACTCTCTTAACCGATTCGCCCGACCAATATGTACGAACGTCGGCGAACATCTGCGCTCTGCCGGTGAGTAACTTCATAAACAACATGCTCGTTGCGTTGAGCGTGTCGTTTTCCGTGCCTAAAATATACGGCTCTCTCGCGCCGTTCCAATCGAACGACGAGTTAAGAATGGATTCGGGGAAATCGCAGTTGGGATAGAAGTCCGTCCATTGTCTTTGACCTTGGAAACCGCCGACGATAGCGTTATGCCCGACCATTTCTTCTTCTCTGCCCTTGGGAAGTCTCTTGTTTCCGTTGAACAAGTCTTTGATTATACACGCCATTTTTGCGGTGAATTCCCAATCTTTTTCCTTCTGAGCTGGAGTTTTCTGCATTTCGACGGGGTTCTTATCGAAGTCGGGGCGGCATTTTTCCTTAACCCATGCAAGCGCTTTTTTATATTCCGCTCTGTCGTAAATGCCTTCGGTCATTCTGCGGATAATTTCCACTTCGTCAACCGATTCAACTCTCATGCCGAGATATTCTTCAAAGAATTCGGGGCTGATTATCGAGCCGCCGATACCCATCGTAACCGAACCGATTTGCAAATACGATTTACCTCTCATCGTGGCAACCGCTACAGCCGCTCTCGCGAAACGGAGCATTTTTTCCTGCACGTCGGCGGGAATGGAAGTGTCGTCCGCTTCCTGAACCTCGTGTCCGTAAATGCCGAATGCGGGCAAGCCTTTTTGCGCGTGGGTTGCTAAAACCGAAGCGAGATAAACCGCCCCCGGGCGTTCCGTTCCGTTAAAGCCCCAAACGGCTTTAATCGTCATCGGGTCCATATCCATGGTTTCCGCGCCGTAGCACCAGCAAGGAGTGACGGTAAGCGTAATATCAACGCCCGCCTTTTTGAACTTATCGGCACAAGCCGCCGCTTCGGCAACTCTGCCGATCGTGGTATCCGCGATTATAACTTTAACATGCTCGCCGTTGGAGTAAAACACATTTTCTTCGATGAGTTTCGCCGCCGACTTCGCCATGTTCATCGTCTGATCCTCTAAGCTTTCGCGAACCTTGATTTTGCCGCGTCTGCCGTCTATGGTAGGTCTTATTCCTATAACGGGATAATCGCCTATAAGTCTCGATTTAGCCATTCTCTTTTTCCTCCGAGGAATTTTTTTATCAAATATAATTATATACTTGAAAATTATCAATTACTTGTGTTATAATAATAAAAAATATAATTATTTTCAGATTTTAACAAAAGGAAGAGCCGTTATGAGCTTTAACGAACTTAAACAGCACGGAACTGAAGATTTTCCGTTCGGAATTTACATAATAGATAAGCACCACCCGAAATACGAAATGGCGTTCCACTGGCATACCAACGTGGAAATTATCCGCGTTATATCGGGTACGCTTTCGATAACCCTCGATAATTGTAATTTCACGGCAAAGCGCGGCGACGTCGTTTTCGTGAACAGCGAAATCGTTCACGGCGCAACTCCTCACGAATGCGAATACGAATGCCTCGTTTTTCCTCTTTCCTTTCTGAAAAACGGCAACAGAGCGTGCAACAGATTTTTAGACGATCTTATCGAGAAGAACTGCAAACTTGCGCATTTGCCGTCGGGCGAGGACATAAAAGACGTTACCAAAATGCTTTTCGAAACGATAAAACAGCGTGAAAACGGGTTTCAATTTATAGCGATAGGGCTTGTTTATCGACTTATAGGCTTATTTATGCGTTCCGATCAATATTCTTACGAAACGAAAGGTCTAACCGAAAAAGACGAACAAAAAGTTCTGAAACTCAAAAAAACGCTAACGTATATAAGAGAAAATTTCGACAAAGAAATAACCCTCGACGATATGGCGCTCGCCGCGGGCTTTTCGACGAAATATTTCTGCTCGTTTTTCAAGGAGCTTACGGGCAAAACGCCCGTGGAATATCTCAATTCATACAGGGTTGAACGCGCCTGCAGAAAACTTCTCGGAAGCGACCTTTCGATAACGCAGATAGCATACGGTTCGGGGTTTAACGACCTCAGCTATTTTATCAAGACTTTTAAAAAGATTAAAGGTTCGTCGCCGAGTATTTATCGCAAAACGATAACATGATTTTTTTGTCATTACAAGGCAAAGACATCAAATAATCAACTTATAGCCCTACATTTGCTTTGTATTACTCAAAAATATAAAACCGTCCCATCTGAAAGCGTCAGCATTTTCCGACGCTTTTTCTTATTATTCCTTCCAGATCTCCCGCGCCTAAAACAAGCACGGTATCGCCTTTTTTAGCAACCGAATAAAGATATGCGAGAAGCTGTTCGGCTCTGTCGTAATAAGTTGCGGAGGGCAGAAGTTTTGCAAGTTCTTCCGCGCTTCCGCCCTCGATATATTTTTCTCGTGCGGGATATGTTTTGTAAACGGAAAGATTCTGCACGTCGGAAAGAACTTTGACGAATTGCTCTTTAAGAAAAATCGTCCTGGAAAAAGTGTGCGGCTGAAAAACAACGAACACTCTGCCGCTTTTCGCTTCGTTTATCGTTTTAACCGCTTCGGCAATTTCCGTGGGATGATGAGCGTAATCGGCGATGACTTCCGCGCCGTTTATACTGCCGATGTTTTCAAACCTGCGTTCTACCCCTCTGAAATTTTCAAGCCCGCGCCTGATCGTTTTCAAATCGATTCCGCACAGGTACGCGCAAGCGAAAACCGCTAAAGAATTAAGTACGTTATGTCCGCCGAAAACTTTAAGTTTAACGCTATCGCTTTTAACCCCGAAAACATACAAATCGAAAGAATATTTCCCCTCTTTTTCGGTTATGTTCGCCGCACGGAAATCCGATTCGGGATTTAACCCGAACGTTACGACGTTGTCTCCGTTATAACCCGAAAGCGTTTTATCGTCATGACATATTATCGCCTTATAAGCCCGTTTCAGAAAACCGAAATAGGTGTCGCGAAGCTCCTCGCGGTTTTTATAACAGTCGAGATGATCGGCTTCGGCGTTGAGACAAACGGCAAAGTCCGCGTCGAAATTATCGAGATTTTTCTTATACTCGCACACTTCGCTAATAAAATATTTATTTCCCTTTGAGACAAAATTGCCGAATTTTAAATCAAATCCGCCTATATGCGCCGTAAAACGTTCGTTTGCCTCATCGAACACATGCGCAAGCATGCACGTCGCCGTGGTTTTTCCGTGACAGCCGCAGACGCCTATTTTCTTTTTGAAGTTTTCCGATACGATTTTCAAAAGTTCGCCTCGGCGGAGAATATAAAGTTTATTCGCCTTAGCTTCCGTAAGTTCGGGATTGGTTTCGGAAATCGCGTCGCTGTAAATCACGACGTCCTTACCCGCAACGTTCTCGCTGTTATGCCCGATATATACCGTTATCCCCTCTTCCCTGAGCTTATCGAGATTTTTGCTTTCCGCGATATCGCTGCCGCTTACGCAAAAACCTATACCGTGAAGATATCGGGCAAGCGAACTCATGCTCACGCCCCCTACGCCTATAAAATGTACGTTCAACGTTTTGTTTTGTATATCCATAATAAAAATATATGCCGATAATCCGCCAAATTTAACGATTTTTGACTTTTTTTAAAGAAAAATTTAAAAATTATTGTTTTTTTGTTGAATTTGTCGCGGAAATATAGTATTATATTTATATATGTGCTTTCATGCCGCAATACGCGCACGGAAAGGCTATAAAATTATGATACAGGCGGTAAAAAAAATGAAAATCTCAGACGTAAGAATCAAGCTCGTCGAAAATGACGACGGAAAACTAAGAGCGGTTGCATCGATGACTATCGACGATTGTTTCGTTATTCACGACATCAAGATAATCGACGGACCGGAAGGAATATTTGTCGCGATGCCCTCTAAAAAGAACGGCAGAGGCGAATATAAAGACATCGCGCACCCCATCAACACCGAAACTCGTAACGAAATAGTAACCACGATTTTAGACGCTTACAAACTCGAAGAAGCAAAAGCGACGCACTGATTTACTTCTTCGCTTGCAAAACATCAACATTTTCAATCGATTTTTAATTAGCCAAAAGGCTCGCAAAAATTCATCGCGAGCCTTTTACATTATTCATGAATATCAAGAATACTCAAAATCCTTTTGAAAGCGTCCTGCCCGTCAAGGCAAGTATCTCTGAGCCAGCCTTTTTCTTGATTCCAATTTGCAAGCCCGCGATAATAGAAAAACTTTTTAGAATCCTCTATAATGAACGGAATGATATTAAACCTAAGGCACTCTTTCAAGGCAATCAATCTGCCAACCCTGCCGTTTCCGTCCTGAAACGGGTGAATATATTCAAAGTTCGCATGGAATTCGATAATATCGTCGATTGATATTTTGTTTTTAGAGTTGAAATCCGCAACAAGTTTATTCATAGCTTTTTGAACTTCGCTCGGCTTGCAAGTTTCTCTCCCTCCTACGGTATTCGCTCTTTTTTTATAATCTCCGACGGCAAACCATTCAAGAGAGGAATCTTTCGTTCCCTGTTTTAACAGCAAATGAATATACTTAATAATATCTTCGCTCAACGGCTCTAACGCCTTGTCTATTACGTAATCGATTGCGCGAAAGTGGTTGCTTGTTTCAATAATATCGTCAACAGGGATTCCGTCGCCGACATCAATCGTTCTTGTTTCAAAAATCAATCTTGTTTGGTCTTCGGTAAGCTTAGAACCCTCGATGTGGTTGGAATTATAAGTCATTCTTACTTGCAATTCGTGGTAAAGTCCGCCGGAAATTTTCGCTTCTTTTTCCTCGCGCAAAATTTGTAAAATGTGGTTGTCACATATAAATCTGAACAAATCAGAAGAATTGCAATGCAGGAAATCGGCGATCTTAACAAGAACGTTATTCGCGATTTTCTCACCCTTTGAAATTTTAGCTATAGTTTTGGATGATATGCCGAGTTTGGCAGTTAAATCAGACTTGGTTAAACCGATTTCTTTGAGTTTATTTTCTAACGGCTTATAAGAATACATATTCGCCTCCCATTATCTTTACTTATTATACCACAACAAACGAAAAAAGTAAAGATAATAAAAGAAAAAAGTAAAGATTCCGCATTTTATTACCTTCTGTCGTGGCGAGTGTGGCTAAGTTTGTTATCAAGTTACGGCTTCATACTAAAAAAATCCGATGCCGCGAGACATCGGATTTTTTGTAGCTTTTAATTGGTTTTGTTTCTTTTAAATTGTGATTTTTCAGAAGAGCTGCTTCATTCTGTCTTTTTTGGAAAGCTCGGAAAGTTTTGTGCCGTCTTCCGTAACCGTTTCGCCGAGGTTGTAAGTTGCAACCTTTGAAATCTTTTTCAGGGAATACACTATGCTATAATGTTTTATACCCGCTCTGTAAAGTGCGAGTAAACCTTCGTAAGAATCGGCAACCGTGGTGAACAGCGTTTTCGTCGTTTCGCCTTTTTTTCCGATCGCTTTAACCGCGAAATCGAGATTGCCCGTCATGTGCTTTTCGGGTTCTTTGTTTAAAAGCGAATCGACAAACTTTTCGTTTTCCTGCTTGTTTCCTACCGAATCGAGCGTTATCGTGAGGCGAACCTCTAAAATATCCGAATACTTTTTGCTTTCGCCGTTTATTTTAACTTCTTTGGGAAGAATTTCGATAATCGGCTTGCCGTCTACGGGATACTGCTTGAACGACGACGGAATCATCAACAAAAATATAATAACGAAGATGAGCATGAGAGCGCCCATGAGATAACCCATCGTTCCCGTTTCGGGATTGCTTAAACCCTGAATGAAAATCGTTGCGCCCATTCCGCCCATCAGCACGATAAGAAGCAAACCGTACATGAGCGATTTTCTGCGCTCGCGCTTATTGAAACCTATATCCGCATAAATCTTTACGCTTTTTGCCTCTTCCTGCTTATTTTCTTCCGTCACTGCGGGAATTCCGGCTGTTTTTTCTTTTTTCATGTTATTCCTCACTCGGGAAAATTAAGTCAGGCTATTTATGCAAAACCGAATCTTCCCGTTTTTTAATCAATCAAACGGGGCGGAATTCCCGTTACGTGCGAAAATTCCGCCCCTTTTTTCTGTAAATTTTAAAAGCTTTTTATACGTATTCGAGCATAAACTTGGGAAGCTGTGCCTTTTCCGCACTTACGGTAAGTTCGAGCTTAACGTCAAGTTTTCTGATCGCCGCAAATAAATCTTCAAGTTCTTCGAGTTTGCAATTAGCGATTCTCAAAATTCCGTCGATGAAGATGTACTCGATATCGCTGTTGCCCGCAACAAGACCCATAATAAAGCCTTTAAGCTCGTCGACGTTTTTGATTCCGTACTCTTCGGTATAAACGCATCTTACGTTTAAATCGATAGAAACCGAACATATAGATTTATCGGTTATAAAAACAACATTGCCCTTGGCTTTTTTTGTCGCGTCGTTAATGTCGTCCATGATGATTTTGGTTTTGCCGAAACCTTTAGGTCCATAAATAAGTTTAATCATAAAAACGCTCCTCCGTTTTTCTTTACTATATTTTATACTATATCGAAAAATTTATCAAGGGGTTTTGGTAAATATTTAATAAAATTTAACAAAAATCTCAAATTTTCCCGATGCATTGCCGATTTTTTAAAAATAAACAGCCTGAAATCAGCCGACTTGCTCTGCGTTTTCTCTTTCCGCGATAACCGCTCTCGGTTCGACGCTGTATTCGGTTACGCCGAGATCGTGGATAAAATCGTTTCCGCTGCCCGTCGCGAAATAATATACGTCGTGACGAATGCCGATGTTCGCCGTATCGTTGACAAAACGATTGAGCGTTCCGTCACCGCCCGAAATAACTATTTTTTCCGAACGGGGAATTTTAGCGATAAGCTCTACGGTTTTATTTTGCGTAAGGTCGTAATATACGACTTCGTCTCCGCTTAAAAATTTTTCGATGTTTTTTGTCTACGATTCACCCGTGCCGTTTCCCGTTTTCGGGTTATATAAAACGTGGTATTTCATTAGTCTCCTCTTTATTTAAAATCGCTCCGCAAAATTCATGCCGAAAAAGTCAGCCGTTCGCCTCGATTTTCGCTGTTTCTTCGATATTTCTTTTTACTTTTTTGATTGTCGGGAAATACATGAGCATGTAAACGCCGACTGTAAGCACCCAGCTTATCGGGTACACTATATAAACCATTTCTATCGTCGGGTTGAGAAGATAGAAAGTGTTAAGCCACACTATACGGAAAAGACAGCTTCCCGACAGACTGACTATCATCGCCGTGGTAGACTTTCCCAAACCTCGCATGCAGTTACTCATTACGTCCATTATGCCGCAGGTGAAATAAGTCGAAGCCAGGATATACAGCCGTAGCTGCGCTATCTTTATAATGCTCTCGTCTTTCGTCATGATTCTGCAAAGCGGTTCCGACAAGAGAATGACTATCCCGCCTAAGACAAGCCCTAAAACGGTCACTATCGCGCACGATTCTCTTACGACGACGCGGATTCTTTCGATTTTCTTCGCGCCGAGATTCTGGCTTACGAACGCCAGAGTTGCCAGAGATACCGCGTTCATCGCGTTATATATAAATCCGTCAAACTGACTCGCGACGGTGTTTGCCGTCATGTAACTCTTCGAAAACGTGTTTATCGTTGCCTGAATGAGAACGTTGGATATCGAGAATACGCACCCCTGAAGCCCCGCGGGAAATCCGATTTTCGTCATCTCCTTAAGCTCGGGGAAGTACACTCTGAATTTTTTCATATCGAGCCTTGCATAGCCGTTACCCTTTAAAAGCACGACTATGGAAAGCACTGCGGAAATTGCTTGAGAAGCAACCGTTGCTATCGCAACGCCTTCGACGTCCTTTTTCAATACCGCGACGAAAAAGATATTAAGCCCGACGTTGACAAGACCGCCTATCACAAGGAACATAAGCGGGCGCAAAGTGTCGCCGACGGCTCTTAAAATCGACGCGCAGAAGTTATACAGCAGCATTATGGGCATGCCGATAAAATAGATTTTAAGATACTTCGTCGCCATACCTATAACTTCGGGGTCGCAATTCGTCCACTCAAGGAAAGTTTCGGCAAAGAAATATCCTATAAAAGCAAGGAAAAGCCCCGCAATGAGGCTTACTATTACCGACGTGCTTACGGTTTTATGCGAAGAATCCATATTCTGCTCGCCCGCAAATCTCGCCACGAGTACGTTTGCCCCGACCGAAAGCCCGACAAACAACCCTATTATTAAATTTATAAGCGCGCCGGTTGCCCCGACCGCCGCAACCGCGTCGTCGCTTACGAACATTCCGAGAACGGCAACGTCCGCCGCGTTGAACAAAAGCTGCAACACGTTCGTACAGATCAGCGGAATAGAATAAATTATGAGTTTACCGAGTATTTTACCCTCGCTCATATTCATTTCGAAATTTTTCTTCATTTGAAAAAGCCTGAATTTATCTACTTATATATGTTTTATAAGATAACCTAATCCCTTTTCGAATTTAACGCCGTAACGGTGATTTTCGTCTCCGACGGTGTTTTTTATCGCGAGAAGCGTAAAATCCGCTGCGATTCTTGCCGCTTCTTCAACCGTTTTTCCATGAAGAAGCATTCCCGAAAACGCCGACGCGTAAACGTCGCCCGTACCGTGGAATCCGCCCGAAATTTTCTCGTGTTTATAATAATACTTTTCGCCCGCTTCGGTTTTTACGTATACGCCCGTCGAATTTTCATCGTAACTTACGCCCGTTAAAACAATCGATTTTGCACCGAGAGCTAAAACTTTATCGGTAAGACGGTCGATATAACTTTCGTCATATTCGGTTTTAAACTCCTCGCCCGTGAGCATGGACGCTTCCGTAATGTTGGGAAGCGCAATATCGGAAACCGCGATAAGCGAAGCCATTTTCTTAACGAAATGCTCGCCAAACCCGTAATAAAGCTTGCCGTTGTCCGCGCAAGCGGGGTCGACTATAGTTATTCCGCCCTTTTTTATAAGGCTCTTTTGTATGTCTTTGACGTAATCTATCTGCTTTTCGCTTCCGAGGTAGCCCGTATAAAGCGCGTCGAAAGATATTCCTTCTTTAAGCCAATGCCTTGCGATAAGCGGCATATCGTCGGTTAAATCTCTGAAAGTGTAACCGGTGAAACCGCCCGTATGCGTCGAAAGAACGGCAGACGGCAAAATACACGTTTCTATTCCGCAAGCGGAAATTATGGGCAAAGCCACGGTAAGCGAACATTGCCCTACGCAGGAAATATCCTGCACCGTAAGAATTTTTTTATCCATGGTTTAAATTTTAAACGGGAATGCACAGGCACAGAACGATGACAAGCGCGCCGAGCGCGATTCTGTACCACCCGAACAATTCGAAATCGTGTTTCTTGACGAAATCCATTAAGAATCTGATTGCGAACAGCGAAACGACGAACGCGACGACCATGCCCAATATAAGCGCGGAAATCTGCGGAGTCGTTATCACGCCGCCGTTTTTAACGAATTTGAGTATTTTATACCCGCTCGCGCCGACCATTGTGGGAATCGCGAGGAAGAATGTGAATTCCGCAGCCGCCGTTCTCGAAAGACCCAAGATAAGCGCGCCGATTATCGTAACGCCCGATCTCGACGTCCCCGGAACTGCCGCGAGGACCTGAAAACAACCTATAAAAAACGCGGTGAGATAACTCATTCCGTTAACCGTTTCGATTTTCGGTTGTTTGTTTTTATGTAATCTTTCGATCACGATGAACGCCGCGCCGTATAAAATAAGCATCGAGCCGACTGTTACGATTTGCGCCGTATTTCCGATATTATCGAAAAGTTTGTCCACAAAAAGCGCGACGACGGCAGGCACGCACGCGACGACGACTTTAAGCCACATTTTCCATATCGAAGGTTTTGAAACGACTTTGCCTTTTAAAACGGTGCTTCCGTCCGCCATAGTTTCTTCGCGTTTTTCCGTTCCGAACGGAAAAATTCTCTTCCAGAACATTACGATTACGGCTATAATCGCGCCGAGCTGGATAAGATAATCGAACATATCCTTAAAGTCTTTCGTAAAAAAACCTTCGGAAAAAGCGCCCGTAAAGAAATGCTCGAAAATCATCATATGCCCCGTACTCGACACGGGAAGCCATTCCGTTATCCCTTCGATTATGCCGATTACGGTTATTAAAACAACGTCGATAAAGTGCATCTCGCCACCCCTTTAAAAATAATTATATGCGTGTTAATCGATATATAGCCCGACTTTTCACTTTTAATGCAAACTACCCCTATGCCAGCTAAGAATAAAAAGAGAGGGGTTGTCGAAAAATGCACGTTTGTCATAACATGCCCCGCAGCACACTCGACAACCCCTGAAAATTTTTACGCCTGTTCTATTTTTTCGAGAAGCTTAAGGTCGATACCCTTTTCGCCGATCTTGATGATCTCAACTTTAACGGTGTCGCCGATTGCAAGAACTTCGTCTACGGAGTTGATTCTCTTCTCGCTCATCTTGGAGATGTGAATCATTCCGTCTTTTCCGGGAGCAAGCTCGCAGAACGCGCCGACTTTCGGGAGAATTCTTACAACGGTGGAGATAAACATATCGCCGACTTCGGGATCTCTCGCGATGCTCATTATCATCGCCTTAGCCTTTTCTGCCATGGAAAGATCCTCGCCGTAAGTCGCTATGCAAACCTTACCGTCTTCGTTTATATCGATCTTAACGCCCGTTTCGTCGATAATCTTGTTAATAGTCTTTCCGCCGCTGCCGATAACGTCCTTAATCTTATCTGTGGAGATATTGAAGGAAATAATCTTCGGAGCGTATTTGGAAAGTTCCGCGTTGGGTGCGGGGATGCATTCGAGCATCTTGCCGAGGATGAAATGTCTGCCCTCGTTAGCCTGCTTGATTGCCTTTCTTAAAATTTCTTCGCTGATACCCTTGATTTTGATATCCATCTGAATTGCGGTGATTCCGTTTACGGTACCGGCAACTTTGAAGTCCATATCGCCGAGGAAATCTTCCAAGCCCTGAATATCGGAAAGAACGGAAATCTTACCGCTTTCGGTGTCTTTGATAAGACCCATCGCGATACCCGCAACAGGACGCTTGATGGGAACGCCCGCATCCATAAGAGCAAGCGTAGAACCGCATACGGAAGCCTGCGACGTCGAGCCGTTGGACGAAAGAACTTCGGAAACGAGCCTTATCGCATACGGGAACTCTTCTTCGGAAGGTATAACGGGTTCGAGCGCTCTTTCAGCCAATGCTCCGTGACCGATTTCACGTCTGCCGGGGCTTCTTAAAGGCTTAGCTTCGCCCGAAGCGTAACCGGGCATGTTATAATGATGAATATATCTCTTGTATTCTTCGTTGTCGAGACCTTCGAGTTTCTGAACTTCGGAAATAGTGCCGAGGGTACAGGTTGTCATAACCTGCGTCATACCTCTCGTGAACACCGCGCTGCCGTGAACTCTCGGAAGAATTCCGTGTTCGCACCAGATAGGTCTTATCTCGGTGAGCTTTCTGCCATCGGGACGAATGCCGTAATTTGTGATTTTGGCTCTGACCTTTTCTTTCGTAATATAGTAAAGAGAATCCTTAACCTGTCTTACGATATCGCCGTGAGAAAGACCGAGACCTTCAAAGCCCGTATAGTCTTCCGCGGTAAAGTATTCTATGCACTCTTTTTCGACTTGGTCTTGTCTATCCTGGCGTTCGAATCTGTCAAAGGTATCCAACGCCCAATCGAGCTTTTCGGAAGCGTAAGCGCGGACTTTTTCATCG
>ENA-ORRN01001823-ORRN01001823.1-human-gut-metagenome-genome-assembly--contig:-NODE-1823-length-14293-cov-3.406307_pt1 | contig 14293 bp, 8 predicted proteins | sample MGYA00242174_ERZ509132 | MGnify/ENA primary metagenome ERZ509132 (study PRJEB26280, sample SAMEA2338671) | human gut metagenome | biome: human gut; feature: human-associated habitat; material: faeces... | reverse complement strand
GGCATTCTTCCTTCTATTTTCAGATTCATAAAGTCAGAATAATTACTGCTTACAGCATATTCTATTCCGTGTATGGTTTCCTCCCGTTTTGTTTTATAATCAGGATAACTACTTATTCTGTCCAGTACAATATCCTCTACACCTGCAAGTGTCCGGATGCGGGAAACTATTTCTTCTTCATGTCCCTGTAATTGCGGTTCCCACAATTCCACTTTCCAGATACGGGTACATTCCTCCTCTGTCAGTGTGTTATTCCTCTTTCCATCCACAAGCTGATGAATATATCCTATTCCGATCGCCCCTGAAATAAAAAGAAAACAAATGAACAACTGTACCCCCAACATAAAGTTGCGTACACCGTGCTTCTGGCGTTTGCCTCCTTTCACCCCTTCGAGCAGGGAAATATGTTTAACACGGAAAACAGCCCATGCGGCAATTAACAGACAAATGATGAACAAAAGACATAAATACTCCAACTCCTGCCAAATCAAAGTAGGAAGATGAATAAGCATATTTTCATTTATCACCTCTTTACTTGCCAGATATTGATAAAAAACAGGAATAAACCATTCTATCATGACAAAACTCACCAAAGCCGACAAAAGAAAAAGAATAGCAATCTCACTGAAAAGAAGGCAGAATAAACCAACTGAACCAGACCCCAGATTTTTACGAAGACTTAACTCTTTAGTCCTGTTGTAGAACGACTGGATACAGAACTTCAGGAAATTAATCATAGCCGCTATCAATATCAAAGCACCGATTAAAGGGATGAAAAGCGTTGCTCCGAGATTATCCGATTTGTACATTTCTTCTTTGAAAGTCATTACAGCCAGATAATTATCATTATTCTTACCAAAGACAGGTAGTTGTTTTCGCAACCGTTGGTTTATTTCAGTACTTGATACACCCTTTTCCAGCAATACAACCACGTTCGAATATTTCCGATCCGGATTAATCACCGATATTTCGGGGAAATAAAAATCATTCTTCTCCCGCGATCCATCCGGCAAATCTCGGACAACAGCACTTATAGTAGAGTATTGAACAGCCGAAGTATCAGTATCAGCCTGGCTGAAGTAGAGCGTTTTGCCTATAGGGTTATCCTCCCCGAATATCCTTCGGGCAGATGATTCACTGATCCAGACCTCTCCCGGTATCCATACAGGCATTTTCCCTTCAAGGGTTTGCATGCCGAAGATGACAGGAAAATCTTCCGTGATATTCTGGAAACTACATTGAAAAGGTATTTCCTCCTGTCCCGCATTACTAATAGTAATATTTGCTTTACCATAACTGTAGGAATAGGCTATTTTTTCCATTCCTGCCACCGGGTTACTCATCAGTGCCTGCAATTCTTTTCCCGGAATATATGGTTCGTTATACTTATTTTTTTCCGACTTCACGTAAAGATTAGCCATCCTGTCATTATTGCTCCAAGCCGTAAACTGACTGTTAAATCTCCTTATATAATAAGATGTCATGCTGAAACATAATAGTCCGATGGCGATACCGACAATGGAAAGCAAGTATTGAACCTTGTTTTTAAATATTTGCCGGATAGCCATTTTTAAATAGTGCTTTACCATAATACAATATCATTTGTTTCATTGAAGAAAACAAAAGACGTGCCATTATTATAACATACTGTTCTACTGACAGATAAGATTATTTATGCAATAGTAAGCCTGTGTGTTTTCGCACGAATATTGTTCTTATCCGCACAAACGTAACACAATACTGAGACCAGACTTTATCCCTATAATTTACGACGAATATGTCATAAACCAATGTGTCACTTTTTCACTATATGTTTTTGATATTGGGATATCCGGGACTTTCTCGACTCCCAGTTCCAGATAAATACCGTCTTTTTCACGGCGTATCACCTTTACCTGGTCGAAATTAACCATATATGAACGATGGCAACGCAGCACATTCGTTTCGGCCAGACTCTCTTCTATGGATTTCAAAGAGTTACGCAGCATGAACTTAGTCAGTACTCCCTTATTGAGATACCAGATACACACATAATTATCCGCCGATTCTATATATAAAAGATTCGTCCGTTTCACCGACAACCGCAATTCATGCTTTTCGTCATAAAAAGAGAAAACCGATAGTTTGTTTGCCGCCTCTGCCCGATCCTCTTCCAGCAACCTCAACTGCCGTTCTTTCTCCTGATAGGAAAAATAGAAATGTAAAACTGAATAGGGCAACAACAGAACCAGGCTTGTGTTGATAGCCGACTCTTTGAAAACGCTTAAATACTCCCGCTCCGGATTCAGTACCAAAGTGTAGATCGTATAAAACAAAGACATGAAAAATATCTCCAGAATAATCCACACCGAATATGCACCTACGGAAATGGCATGTTTCCTGCCCCAATAATACATCACAATCCGGCTGATCACCACCACCAGCACACCGGTAAGAATAATCAGACTGGAAAAAACAAAAAACTTAAACTCTGAAACCCGATACCAGTTCGATGAACTGAACGGTTTATATATATTGATAAATACCAAAGCGAAAAACGCTGTCAGCAAGATCAGGCGAACGATGTTCGACTTTTCATAAATATAACCGGGTATTTTATGACCGAGCATTCCCATATCTTTTGCCTCCTATTTGGAGAACAAATGTACTAGTAAATCCCGAAACATTCACCCCGCATATAAAAATTTCCCCCCGCCATTCCGGTTTATGTCCCAACCGGAGTTCGTCGGAACCATTTATTTGCAAGGATTGTTTTAATAATGTTTGTTTGCATCAAAAAATCGATTGTTATGGATATCTCACTTCGCACACAACAACTGAACAGCCTTTTCTCGTACGATAAAAAGGCGCATCTGGAAGAGAGCCGTCTGGAAATAATTCCCTTTCGCTTTACACAAACGATAGGTGCCAGCGAAATCAACGAATTCCAGAAGGGACTTGCTGCAACTGAATTTTGTTCAGTCACGGACGACCATATTCAGGAAAACAAAACATTCAATTATACAATCTTCGCCCCTTCGGGAAAGGAGAAACGCGACAAAGCCATCATCCTGTTGCACGGACTGAACGAACGTACCTGGGAAAAATACCTGACCTGGGCCGAATATCTGGCCGGTTCAACCGGAAAACCGGTCATCCTTTTCCCCATTGCATTCCATATGAACCGCACACCGGGTAGCTGGTGCAATCCACGGATGGTTTTACCTTGGGTGAACAGGAGGAAACAGGAAATAGACAACCTGGAAAACTCGACCTTTGCCAATGTCACATTAAGCAGCCGCCTGTCAGGAAATCCGTTGCGTTTCTATGCGTCCGGCCGCGAATCAGTCTATAACTTATGGCAATTGGTACATGAGATAAAGAGCGGAAAACATCCCTTATTTAAAGAAGATACTTCCATCAACCTGTTTGCTTATTCGATCGGGGCCTTGTTATCACAGGTCTTGTTGTTGAGTAATCCGGAAAAGATGTTCAGCGACACCCGCCTGTTCATGTTCTGCGGCGGTTCCATTTTCAGCCAGATGAACGGAAACGCACGGGATATTATGGACCAGGATGCATTCAACAGCCTGCAACGATTTTACCGCCACGATTTTCTGGAAGAACGTTCGCTGCCTACTTCCTTTAAGAATGATTTTCTGGAACAGGCGTTCAAAGCCATGATTCGTCCTGATGCCTTACAGGAATACCGTGAGTCCTTTTTCCAGAAAGCCTGCAACCGCATCAAAGCTATCTCACTGAAGAAAGACATTGTCATACCGACCAACGGAGTGATCAAAGCGCTGGGTAAAGCCTCTGACAAGATACTGGAAGAAATAGATTTTCCGTTCCAGTATTCCCATCAGATTCCGTTCCCGTTCCGGTCAAAAACCGACCAGACACTTGTAAACCAGGCTTTCAATAATATATTCAGCCAGGCAGCTGCATTCTTGTAAAAGTCCCTACTAGTTTAATGTGATCACCTTGTATTTAGGAACCAGCATCTTCATCACGATCCAGCCGATCAGGTAAGCGACAGCGCAAAAGATAAAGACAATAGCATAACCGGCCGGTTTGCCTTCGAAACCCATAAACTGCATGTTGGTATCGCCACTATATGTAAATAGCATGCCGGCCCCCTTCTGAATAAAGAACGAACCGATACCGCCTGCCATACCGCCAATACCGGTAATCGTAGCGATTGCACTTTTGGGGAACATATCACCTACTGTAGAGAATATATTTGCACTCCAAGCCTGATGAGCAGAAGCACCGACAGAGATCAGCAGGATAGGCACCCAATAGCTGATATATCCCAATGGCTGCGCGAATAAAACGACCAATGGGAAGAATGCAATGATCAACATCGCTCGCATACGTCCTGCATACGGATTCATCCCCCGATTGATGAAATAAGTCGGAAATTTACCACCAAACACGGAACCGATCACCGTAATAGAATAAAGTATAGCAATTGGCCATGCGATCTGGGTTCCCTCCATATTATATTGTATCTTCAGATAAGCCGGAGTCCAGAAGAGGAAGAACCACCATACGCCATCCGTCATAAACTTACCAAAAGCAAACGCCCAAGTCTGTTTAAAGCCCAGACATTCAATGAAAGAAAGCTTCGATTCATTTTCAGGCTCAATTTCATCCGGAGTCAATTCAGCATCATCCTGCTGAATATAAGCACGTTCCGCATCATTTACCTTTGGGTTATCTGCGATTGGTTTATAGATAAATAACCATATTCCCATCCAGATAAAACCGATCAGACCGACAATAATAAAAGCCATTTCCCACCCCCATAGTTCAGCCATCAGAGGAACAGTCAATGGAGCCACAATAGCCCCAACATTAGCACCAGAGTTAAAAATACCCGTTGCAAAAGCACGGTCTTTTTTCGGGAAATACTCTGCTGTCGCTTTAATAGCAGCTGGGAAGTTTCCAGCCTCACCAAGAGCCAGCACACAACGTGCTATAATAAAGAACGTAACACTTACCATACTGATCGTAGCCGCAAGGTCTGTTCCTGCAGCTACAGCCCGTAACGCATCTGCATCTGGTAATCCGACCCATTTTTCTGTTAATACACCACACAATGCATGAAGTGCCGCCCCTGCAGACCAGACAGCAATTGACCAGGCATATCCTTTCCTGGTTCCCATCCAGTCGATAAACCTTCCGGCAAATAACATGGAAATTGCATAAAACAAAGAGAAAATGGCAGTGATTGTTCCATAATCGTTGTCTGTCCAGTGAAATTCTTCTTCCAGCATCGGCTGTAGAAGTGAAAGTACCTGACGGTCTAGATAGTTTACCGTTGTTGCGAAAAACAACATCGCACAGATTACCCACCTGTACCGTGTCATTTGTTGATTGACATTCCCTAATGCGCTCATTTCTTAATAGTTTTTCATGATTTGCGGCAAATATATATCAATTTTTTTAAATACAAAGCATAACGTGTGTGCGAATACACGATTATTTACATTAATTCGGAAAGTTACAGTAAAAACAGAGGTATTGCGGAAATGATTTCGTACGATATTTGGTTCTACGTTTTTTTTCATCATCTTTGTATGAAGAAAACATACAACATTTTACAGGCTGTCTTTATGAGAAAATCTATACTATATCTTCTCCTGATGATTATCTGTCTGTCCGAGCTATATGCAGCAAACAGAAAATCGTTCAACTATTACTTTTCGCATATTTCGAGTGCAGACGGTTTGTCGGAAAGCCAGGTAAAAGTAATACTACAGGATAGCTACGGTTTTATGTGGTTCGGCACCAAAAACGGACTGAACCGGTATGACGGTACTTCTATCCAAACGATCAATTGCGATGATTACATTGCTGGAAAAGGCGATCACAACATCTCCGCCCTTTTTGAAGACGAGAACAGAAAACTATGGGTAGGTACAGACCGGGGAGTATATATCTATGACCCTGTATACGACCTGTTCACGTTTATAGACCAGAAAACCGAAAATGGGGAGCAGATGGGTAACTGGGTTGCCAAAATCACCTCCGACCATTCCGGTAATATCTGGATACTGATTCCCGACCAGGGCGTCTTCCGTTATAAAGACGAGAAATTATATTATTACGCCATCACCAACAAAGATAATATCAAACGGGAAAGCCCCGGCGCCATCTGCGTCAGGGAAAACGGAGAAGTCTGGATCGGGACAGCCGGTGTCGGCCTGTTCCTCTATAATCCGCAAACAGACTCCTTCATTCAGCATCATACCGACAAGGATGGCAACACCCTGATGGGGGCCCACATCTTCTCTATGTGCGATTACGGCGATTGGATCGCACTGGCTATCCATGACGGAGAACTGAAAAAGTACAATCCCAAGACAAATACCCTGCAAACAGTCAACGCCCCGGGAGTACATCACACCATCTTACGCGACGTGGTCTGTTACGATCAGAATAACCTTTGGGTCTGCACGCATGCCGGACTGTTCATCGTTGACGAGCAATCCAAAAAAGTAACCCATCTCCAGGAAGACCTGATGCATTCGTACAGTCTTTCCGACAATATTATTTTCTGTATCTATAAAGACAGGGAAGGAGGCATCTGGCTCGGTACCAAATTCGGCGGAGTCAACCATTTACCGAACTACAAACTATTGTTTGAAAGGTTCGTCCCTTCCAGTTCGGAAAATTCGCTGAATACCCGCCGTATCCGCGAACTGGCGGAAGACCCAGACGGCAACATCTGGGTTGGGACGGAAGATAACGGTATCAACATTCTGAATCCAGCAACCGGAGAAGTGACACAGATCAACTATCCGGAATCCGACAGGAAAAGCCATCTCATGACCCAGTCCATGAGTATGTACGACGGCAAAATATATTGCGGTTTGTTTAAATACGGGCTTGATATCATAGATATATCCAACCATTCGATCAAACATCTCAACCACCAGCAATTAAATCTTGACGAAGAAAGCGTATATTCCCAGTTGATCGATAGCCGGGGCCGTCTTTGGGTAGGAAATGCCTGGGGGTTATCCAGGGCAGAAGCCGGCTCGTTCGATTTTACCCGGATACCGGAGATCGGGCTCGATTGGATCGTATGCATGCTGGAAGATAAAAAAGGACAGATATGGCTTGCCTCGATGGGGAGCGGTGTATGGAAATACAATCCGAAAGATGATTCTTATAAAAAATATGTCAATGACACTCAGGACCCTGCCAGCCTGAGTTCAAACTCCGTCAGTTCCATCATGGAAGACAGCAGAGGACAGATATGGTTCTCTACCGACCGGGGTGGCATCTGCCGGTACAACGAGGCGGATGACAACTTCACTACGTTCTCCAAAGAACAGGGCCTACCTGACGATGTAGCTTATAAAATACTGGAAGATAAAAATCATTATTTCTGGTTCGGGACCAACCAGGGGCTCGTCAAGTTCAAACCGGAAACCGGAGATATCCGTGTATTCACTACCCGCGACGGTTTAGTCGGCAACCAGTTCAATTATAATTCGGGACTCAAAGCAAGCAACGGCAAATTCTATTTCGGAACGATCGACGGACTGATCGCTTTCAATCCGGATGACGACCAGCGGACCGATTCCATTCCTCCGGTCTATATCACGAAGTTCAGCATATATAATAAGGAAGTAACCGTACATACTCCCAACTCCCCGCTGAGCAAAAGTATCCTGCATACCGACCGGATCACCTTGCCATACGACCAGTCGAATATCAGTTTCGATATAGCCTTGCCCTCTTATTCATCCGCCCGCAGCAAGGAATGTTACTACAAAATGGACCCGTTGGACAAAAATTGGGTAAAAACCAGTAATAACCAGAATATTTCGTATGCCAAACTGCCCCCAGGCAACTATACGCTCCTGGTAAAAGCCGAGATTGAAGACGATAACCAGCCGGTTACTTCACTCCGCATCGTCATCCTTCCTCCCTGGTGGCTATCCTCTTGGGCTTATGCCGTTTATGCGATCCTGGTACTCTGCCTGATATACGGCTGGTTCCGCTGGTACAAACGCCGTAAGGAACGGCAGATGGAAGAGAAACAGAAACTCTTCGAGATAGAAAAAGAAAAGGAACTCTATGAGGCTAAGGTAGAATTCTTTACGGAGATAGCCCATGAAGTGCGCACGCCGCTGACACTGATCAACGGTCCGCTGGAAACAATCCTCGACATGAATATCCAGGACAGCAAAATCACGCGTAACCTGACCGTAATCGCCCAGAACACCAAGCGCCTGCTCGAACTGACCGGCCAGCTACTCGACTTCCGGAAGATCGGAGCCAACAAATTCAAGATGGATTTTGCCTGGACCAACGTTACGACACTGCTGAAAAATACAATCCTGCGCTTCGAACCGACCATCGTCCAACAGGATAAGAAATTATCGGTCGATATTCCCGAAGAAGAAATCACAGCTGCTATCGACTGCGAAGCCGTTACCAAGATATTGAGCAACCTGTTGAACAATGCACTCAAATATTCGGCCCATACCATTCGTATCGAACTGAGGTGCGAGGAGACCACCTTCAGTATCCGCGTCACCAGCGACGGAAGCCGGATACCTGCCGAACTCAGCCAACAGATATTCGAACCTTTTTATCAGATCAATAAGAAAGAAGGGGCAACGACAGGCGCCGGTATCGGCTTGCCACTGGCACGTTCGCTGGCCATGCTTCATTCCGGCAAACTCTGGCTGGATACCGAAGATAGCGACAATTCGTTTGTCCTGACCCTGCCTCTTGCTCAGGAGAAAGTGCGGCAACAGGAAAACTCCGTTATCCAGGAAGAATTCATATTTCCCGAAGAAGGGACAACCGTCAATGCGGAAGGCCGCAACTATACGCTCCTGTTGGTGGAAGATAACGATACCATGCGTTCGTTCCTGGCAGAGAAACTGCAAGAGATGTTTGTTACGGAGACGGCCCCCGACGGAAAGGCGGCTTTGGAAATCCTGCGTAATCATCATATCGATATTGTCGTCAGCGACATTATGATGCCTGTGATGAACGGCCTCGAACTGTGTAAAGAGATGAAAGCCGATATCGAACTGAGCCATATCCCCGTCATCTTCCTGACCGCCAAGAACGACCTCGACAGTAAAATCAACGGTCTGCGCCTGGGAGCGGAAGCATACGTGGAAAAACCTTTTTCTTTCAATTACCTGACAACACAGATATTCTCCCTGCTGAACAACCGCCAGAAAGAACGCGAGGCTTTCTCCAAACGTCCGTTCTTCCCTGTCAACAACATGCAGATGAACAAGGCTGACAAGGAATTTATGGACAAGATTATAGCCATCATCCATGAAAATATCACCGATGAAAACTTCGGTGTGGAGAAACTGGCAGAGATACTCTTCCTGAGCCGTTCCAGCCTGTTACGTAAGATAAAAGTCCTCTCCGGCCTGTCGCCGAACGACTTCATCCGCCTCATCCGTCTGAAGAAAGCGGCGGAACTGATTCTGGACGGCAAACACCGGATTGGCGAAATATGTTATCTGGTAGGAATCAACTCCCCCTCCTATTTCAGCAAGATATTCCTGAAACAGTTCGGGGTAACGCCTAAGGATTTCGAGAAACAGAACCAGGCTTCTTAACCGAAGTCTCCCGTATCGATAAATGGGTGGGAACGACAATCTGCCGTGGTTTCTCCCGTTTCTTGATTTGTTTGAGAAGCAGGTTGCAACATTCCTCTCCCATCTTATAGGTCTGATGGGTAACGGCGGTCAATGCCGGTTCCACGTAGTTGGAATGAAGTTCATCGGTATAACCGATCAGAGCGATATCGGCCGGTATGCGGAGATGATGTTTCTTGATTTCTTTCATGGCGGCAAAGGCCAATGTGTCATTCATTGCCAGGATTGCATCAGGCGGTTCCGGCAATGAAAGCAATTGCCGGCATCCTTCACGTCCTTCCTCGTAAGTCATTTTCTTACAAACGACCAGTTCTTCTTCAACAGGTAAGCCATGTTCTTTCAAGGCTTCTATATACCCGCCCCGGCGTTGCCGCACAATAGCCAAATGGTCGGAACCACCCAAAAAGGCCACCCGCTTCGAACCGGATTCCAATAAATGGCTGGTAGCCACCCTTGCCGATTCCTGATTGTCAGCCACCACCGAAGGAATCGCATTCGTGAGGCAGACACGGTCGAAAAAAACTAGCGGGATATCCATATCTTCCAATGAAAGGAAATGGGCATAATCGGTCGTTTCCTGCGAAAGGCAGGCCAGCATACCCTCCACCCGCATATTCACCAGGTCTTCCACACAATGTTGCTCCTGCTCATATTGCTCATACGAAGAAGTGATAATGACCGAATACCCGTTCTTGCGCGCCACATCATTGATACCGCTGATTATGGACGAATAGAAATGCGTGACAATATCCGGCACGATAATACCGATAATACGGGGCGTATTCTTCAGCAAACTAAGGGCAAACGGGTTCGGACGGTAATTCCATTCCTCGGCAAGCGCCTTCACACGTTCCCTCATCTCGGGACCAATCTCGTAACTGTCGTTCAACGCACGGGATACGGTAGAAACGGAAACACCCAGTTCCTTCGCCAGGTCTTTCAATGATATGTGTCTTTTCTTAGGCATCACAAATCCGATTAGGTCCGACAAATATATATTTTTTCCGGCAGATACAAGCGATTACTTCCGAGATAGATGCATCGTATACCGACATCGAGCCGTTTATATCCGACAGGACCTGCCACGCAAACCTTTGCGTAGATTTTTATGCACAAAGCGGTTATTATCAATACATAAAAGCTATACTTTTGGACTATTGCAAACTCAATCTATTTAAACCATGAAGTACTCATATTGCGGAAAAACCGGGATGAAAGTTCCCGTACTAAGTTTTGGAGCTTCCTCCCTGGGAAGCGTATTTCACGAAACCCGTGAAGCGGAAAGCATCAAAGCTGTATTCACTGCCATCGAAAACGGAATGAACTTTATCGACGTTTCCCCTTATTATGGACATTACAAGGCGGAGACAGTATTAGGAAAAGCGTTGAAAGATATTCCGCGCGACCATTTCCTGCTGTCGACAAAAGTAGGCCGTTACGGTAAAGACGGTGTGAACACCTGGGATTATTCTGCCCGGCGGGCCACCGAAAGCGTTTACGAAAGTATGGAACGCCTGCACTTGGACTATATTGACCTGATCAACGTTCACGACATCGAATTTGCCGACCTCAACCAGGTGGTGAACGAGACATTGCCGGCATTGGTCGAATTACGGGACAAAGGGATTGTAAAACACGTCGGCATCACCGACCTGCAACTGGAAAACCTGCAATGGGTAATTGACCGTGTGCCCGAAGGTACGGTCGAAACCGTCCTCAACTTCTGCCACTACTGCCTGAACGACGATAAGCTGGCTGATTATTTCGACTATTTCGAATCGAAACAGATTGGCATCATCAACGCTTCTCCCCTTTCGATGGGATTGCTGTCACAACGGGGCGTTCCCGACTGGCATCCGGCGCCGGCAGCATTGGTAGAAGCCTGCCGGAAAGCAGTACAACATTGCGCTTCAAAAGGTTATCCGATAGAAAAGCTGGCCATGCAATATTCCGTAAGCAGCCCGCGGATAGCGACCACCCTATTCAGTTCCGCCAATCCGGATAATGTCAGGAAGAATATCCAATACATAGAAGAACCCATCGACTGGGAGCTGGTGCGCGAAGTTCAGGAAATCATCGGCGACCAGAAACGGGTCAGCTGGTCCAATTCTTAAACCGGAAAAGAAATAACCTTTAAAGAAAATACCATGAACAGAAAAATTATAGATGCCCACTCACACCTCTGGCTCCGGCAGGACACGGTAGTCGACGGGATGCCGATACGGACACTGACCAACGGACGTTCGCTCTTCATGGGCGAAATCCGGCAGATGGTTCCTCCGTTTATCACCGACGGCAGGAACACGGCTGAGATATTCCTGTCAAACATGGATTATGCACAGGTTTCGGCTGCCGTCATCACGCAAGAATTTATCGACGGCCTGCAAAATGATTATCTGCTGGAAGTTGTTAAGCAGTACCCGGACCGCTTCTTCGTATGCGGCCTCTGTGAATTTCGCCGTCCCGGCTATTTGGCACAGGCACGTGAATTGGCTGCACGCGGATTCAGGGCAATCAAAATTCCCGCCCAACGCCTGTTGCTCGAAGAAGGGCGCGTCTGGCTGAACTGCAACGAGATGATGGAAATGTTCCATTTTATGGAAACCAATGATATGCTCCTCTCCATCGATTTGGCCGATGGCAACGTCCAGACCGGTGAATTAGAAGAGGTGATACAGGAATGCCCCGGATTACGAATTACAATCGGACATTTCGGTATGGTGACCCGGCCGAACTGGTTGGCGCAGATTCGCCTGGCCCGTTACCCGAATGTACGTATTGAATCCGGAGGTATTACCTGGTTATTCAACGATGAGTTTTATCCTTTCCACGGTGCCGTCAAAGCGATACGCGAGGCGGCGGACCTGGCCGGCATGGATAAACTGATGTGGGGTTCGGATTATCCCCGAACGATTACGGCTATTACCTATAAAATGTCGTACGACTTTATCCAAAAAACCGGTGAACTGACGGAACGGGAAAAAGACCTTTTCCTGGGAGAAAATGCCGCCGCCTTCTACGGCTTCGAACGGCTAATCGAGTTACCTTATATTAAAAACATGTCCGAGTAAACACACCCTAACACGATATAGTATGAAACAAAAGAATTACGCCTTGCCACTGGCACTGATATTCAGCCTTTTCTTCCTGTGGGCAATCAGCAGCAACCTGCTACCGACCATGATCAGACAATTGATGAAAACCTGCGAACTGAATACGTTCGAAGCCTCTTTCACCGAAACGGCCTACTGGCTGGCTTACTTTATCTTCCCGATACCGATTGCCATGTTCATGAAGCGGTACAGCTACAAGGCCGGCATCATCTTCGGACTGTTGCTGGCCGCTTTCGGAGGATTACTGTTTTTCCCGGCAGCTATGCTGAAAGAATACTGGGCATACCTGACAATCTTCTTCATCATCGCAACCGGCATGTGTTTCCTTGAAACAGCCGCCATGTTTCTCAGTAAGTTGGTATTGAGCGGAGAACACTATACCCGGACCACCCTGCCCGCCGATTATCCCGGCGGCTGGGAAGCCTATATACAGTTTGAAACGGATTCGATGAAGCAACCGTATCTTATATTAGCACTTTTATTAATCATCATCGCGGTTGTATTCATCGTCTCCAAACTGCCCCGGATACAGGATGAGGAACACAGCGGAAAGGACAAAGACGGAAAGCTGATAGATTTCAGCGTTTTGAAACGTTCGCATTTGCGCTGGGGGGTGATTGCACAGTTCTTCTACAACGGGGGACAGACGGCCATCAACAGCCTGTTTCTGGTGTACTGTTGCAGTTATGCCGGTTTATCGGAATCCGTGGCAACGACTTTCTTCGGCCTGTATATGCTGGCTTTCCTTCTGGGACGTTGGATAGGAACGTTGCTGATGGTTAAATTCCGTCCGCAGGATATGCTGCTGGTCTATGCCCTGCTGAATGTCATACTCTGCGGTGTGATTGCATTATGCGGCGGCACGATCGGACTGTATGCCATGCTGGCTGTCTCGTTCTTCATGTCGATCATGTACCCGACACAGTTCTCGCTGGCACTGAAAGACCTGGGAGACAACACCAAGAGCGGAGCGGCTTTTCTTGTCATGGCGATTGTAGGAAACGCCTGCCTGCCCCAGTTGACAGCCTATGTGATGCATCATTTCGAAGCTATCTATTATACCGCTTATCTCATTCCGCAGGTTTGCTTCCTTTTCTGTGCTTACTACGGATGGAAAGGCTATAAAGTGGTCGATTAATTTATAATATATATAATGTATATGAAAGCAATACAAATTCCCGCTCCCTCAGCATTGCAGGTGGTCGATATAGCGAAACCGGAAGCAAAGAGCGGTGAAGTTCTTCTGAAAATCAAGTTTGTCGGATTCTGCGGTTCCGACCTGAACACATTCCTGGGACGTAACCCGATGGTAAAACTCCCTGTCATTCCCGGACATGAAGTCGGAGCCGTAATCGAAGCTATCGGCCCGGACGTCCCCGCCGGATTCGAGCCGGGCATGAGTGTAACTGTCAACCCTTACACCAACTGCGGTACATGTGCCGCCTGCCGCAACGGACAGGTAAATGCCTGCGAACATAATGAGACGTTCGGCGTACAACGCAACGGTGCCATGGGCGAATACCTGTCGCTCCCCTGGCAGAAGGTCAT
>ENA-ORRN01001819-ORRN01001819.1-human-gut-metagenome-genome-assembly--contig:-NODE-1819-length-14311-cov-3.544964_pt1 | contig 14311 bp, 11 predicted proteins | sample MGYA00242174_ERZ509132 | MGnify/ENA primary metagenome ERZ509132 (study PRJEB26280, sample SAMEA2338671) | human gut metagenome | biome: human gut; feature: human-associated habitat; material: faeces... | reverse complement strand
CTTCTTCCAAATCTTGTAACAAATCGTCGAAAAGAAAAACACATGACCCAGCAGGATCTTGCAGATATCACAGGGATCAACCGTTCTATGATCTCACGTTTGGAAAAAGAAGATTTTATTCCTTCTATTCCTCAATTAGAGCAATTAGGAGAAACGCTTGATTTTGAACCCCAGACATTATTTGTTGATGCCGGCAATACCAAGCTTCCTTCTCCTTCACCTTTAAATATCGCGGTAGCCGGAACCGGATATGTCGGATTATCCATCGCGACATTACTTGCACAGCATAATCACGTAACTGCTGTAGATATCATTCCTGAAAAAGTAGAATTGATCAACAACAGAAAATCCCCTATTCAGGATGATTATATCGAGAAATACCTTGTCGAAAAGGATCTTGACCTGACTGCTACTCTTGATGGTGAATCCGCCTATAAAGATGCTGATTTCGTCGTCATTGCTGCTCCAACCAATTATGACAGTAACAAAAATTATTTTGACACTTCTGCAGTAGAAGCAGTCATCGAACTTGTATTAAAGGTAAATCCGAATGCGATCATGGTCATCAAATCAACGATCCCTGTGGGCTATACCGCATCTGTGCGTGCGAAGTTCGGCAGCAAGAACATCATCTTCAGCCCGGAGTTTTTAAGAGAGAGTAAGGCTCTTTATGACAATTTGTATCCGAGCCGTATCATCGTTGGTACGGACTTGAATGATGAGCGTCTGGTCGAAGCAGCACACGAATTTGCCGGTCTGCTGCAGGAAGGTGCCATCAAAGAGAACATCGACACCTTGTTCATGGGCTTCACCGAGGCAGAGGCAGTTAAGCTATTCGCCAATACATATCTGGCTCTGCGCGTGGCTTATTTTAACGAACTGGACACCTATGCAGAGAGCAAGGGGCTGAACACCCAGCAGATTATCAACGGTGTTTGCCTCGATCCTCGTATTGGCAGTCACTACAATAATCCGTCCTTCGGTTACGGCGGCTACTGCCTGCCCAAGGATACCAAGCAGCTGTTGGCAAACTATGCCGATGTGCCGGAGAACCTGATTGAAGCTATTGTCGAGAGCAACAGAACTCGTAAGGACTTCATCGCCGACCGCGTCCTGAAGCTAGCTGGCTACTACGGCTATGACGAGGACAACGAATACGATGAGAAGCAGGAGAAGTCTGTGACCATCGGCGTGTACCGCCTGACCATGAAGAGCAACAGCGATAATTTCCGCCAGAGTTCTATCCAGGGTGTTATGAAGCGCATCAAGGCAAAGGGTGCGACTGTGATTATCTATGAGCCAACACTGAAAGACGGAGAGACTTTCTTTGGATCGGTAGTGGTTAATGATCTGGCTAAGTTCAAGGAAATGAGCCATGCCATCATCGCAAATCGCTATGACAAGTGTCTGGATGATGTGAAGGCTAAAGTCTATACACGTGATATTTTCCAGAGAGATTAATGTGCAATTAAAAAGGAAACACAGAAGGGGAATGCAGGATAGCCAAAAAGAAGCTGCTGATTTATGCACATTACTATAAGGTAGGCAAGATGACTATGTGATCTCCATCTCCCAGCCACCTATTCTTGGCGGGGAGTGCGAAATAATACGCGGCTGTCATAATAGGGACAAGGGTACGGCAGAGAATGGAAGGCTCCGCGATCCGAAGTTCATATTTTCTTACCCGAAGAATGAACGACTGATCTTTCTAAGCGGCAGAAATGACGCACAGAAAGAAATTTCGACCATGAGGGTGGGGTGACAGCCAGCGGACAGGTGAGCGAGCCTATCCGCCATTTGTGTTGGATGAAATGAGCAGAGAATCGAATGTTTAGGAACTTAATGTTGTGACAGCTAAAGGCGGGGACTGTTTTCCGAAACATACAAAGCAGTTCCGAATCCGTTATTACGATACGAAAGAAATTTTTTAGAGGAGAGAGTCAGATGAAGAAAAAGGATGAAATAAAAGTGTGCTTGGTGGGTTCATCTGGCGGCCATTTGACCCACCTTTATATGTTAAAGCCTTTTTGGAAAGATAAAAATCGCTTTTGGGTGACATTCGATAAGGAAGATGCGAGAAGCCTTTTGGAAGGTGAAAAGGTTTATCCTTGCTATTTCCCGACAAACCGCAGTATTAAGGCACTCATCAAAAATACAAAAATTGCGTGGGATGTGCTGCATAAGGAAAAGCCTGATTTGATTATTTCCTGCGGGGCAGCGGTTGCGGTTCCATTCTTCTACATTGGAAAGACGATGGGCGCAAAGCTGATTTATATTGAGGTCTTTGATCGGATTGATAAGCCAACGATGACGGGAAAAATGGTTTATCCCATTGTTGACAAGTTTATTGTGCAGTGGGAAGAGCAGAAAAAGGTCTATCCGAAAGCGGTCAACCTCGGAAGCATTTTCTAAGTAGGGGTAATAAGTAATGATTTTTGTGACGGTAGGAACACATGAGCAGCCGTTTAATCGACTGATTCAAAAAGTAGACGAACTAAAACGTGATGGGGTTATCAAAGATGATGTGATTATCCAAACCGGCTTTAGTACATATGAGCCGAAATACTGCCAGTGGAGCAAATTGATTCCGTACCAGCAGATGGTTAAGAATGTGGCTGATGCAAGGATTGTGATTACGCATGGGGGTCCGGCAAGTTTCATTATGCCGCTGCAGATTGGTAAAACTCCTATTGTTGTGCCACGTCAGCACCAGTATAACGAGCATGTAAATGACCATCAGGTCGAGTTTGCAAGGAATGTGGCACAGAGAATGGGAACGATTATTCCGGTGGAAGACATCAATACGCTGGGAGATGTTATCACGAATTATGACCAGATCGTTACAGGCATGGGACATGGCATGAGTAGCAACAATGCTAAGTTCAATGAAGAACTGGGAAAAATCGTGGACGATTTGGTGAAGTAAAAGAGAAATGGTGAAGATTAGAAAATGCGACATGCCTTTTTGATTATAGCTCATAATAATTGGTGGCAGCTAAAACAGCTAATTCAACTTCTGGACGCAGAAAATCACGATATATATGTTCATATTGATAAGAAGAGCAAATCTTTTTCGGAAAAAGACTTCTCGAATCTTACAGCTGAGTCAAAGGTGTACTTTTTTCAAAAATATGAAGTATTCTGGGGCGGATTTTCGCAGGTTCAGGTTGAACTTTTCCTGTTTGAAAAAGCGTATCAGCAGAAATATGATTATTATCACCTGGTTTCGGGTGCAGATCTGCCGCTAAAGAGCAATCGGAAGATTGATACTTTCTTTGAGAAAAATCAGGGAAAAGAATTCATTCTGTACGATAACGAAAAATTGCTGAATGATCCGGAAATCTCACGAAGAACAAAATATTATCATTATCTCCAGAATTATAGGAGAAGATATTCGCAAAAATGGAAAAATGAATTTTTCACTTTCTGGGAACGTGTATCGTTGGTGATGCAAATCGTGTTACATGTAAACCGTGTAAAGAATTTGGACTGGACAGTCAAATATGGTTCACAGTGGGTGAGCATTACAAATGACCTTGTAGCGGAACTGTTAAAACAGAAAGATAAAATTACAAAAGTCTTTTCCTACACAAATTGTGCAGATGAACTGTTTGTGCAGACGGTAGCCTACAATTGTGGATTCAAAGATAGAATTTATTGCCCGGAAGATGGAATGACGGAGAATGTTCGATTTATAGACTGGACGCGAGGAAAAAATGGTAACCCATATACATTTAGAAATCGGGATTACCAATCTTTGAAAACAAATAAGAATCTGTTTGCCAGAAAATTTTCGGAATCAGTTGATAAAGAAATAATTCAGCGCATCTGCTCTGAACTACAGGATGAAAATATATGAGAACGGTGTGTAAAACAAATAAATGCGTTGGATGCCACGCATGTGAAGAACTGTGCCCTAAAAATGCAATCAGAATAGAAGATCAGGCCGAGTATATGAATCCAATCCACAGTTAAAAGCCCCAACAAGTCGACCAAAAAATCGAAAAGCATTTTTTAATGGTTACACAAAAGGCAAGAACTTTAATTTTCTTGTTATGCAATACTGCACAAAAAAGTGGTTTAGACAGTTTGTGAAGCGTCAGTTGATTAGAGCGAAAATCGTTGGGGGGGGGGTAACATATAGTATCTCCCTTACCGAAAAGAGATAAAAAGATTAGGGGGAGTAAGAAACAGTGAAGATTCTTCAAATTCCAACAGGAGGATTATTCTCAGATGGTATACTCAGCTGCATTGTGGAGTATATGACAGCAATGGATAAATCGGGAATGGACATTCAAGTGCTGGCAACGAATAATCCTGAAAAAAGTGTAGTCGAAAAAGTAGAGAATAGTGGCTGCAGAGTAGTTTCAATCCCCTATAGAAAGAAAAATATTGTTAAATATTTTTTTGCATTATATAAATATATTTCAAAAGAAAAAATAGATGTTGTTCACGTTCATGGCAGCAGTGCAATTATGAGTGTTGAACTTGTTGCAGCAAGGTTGGCGGGATGCAAAGTTAGAATTGCTCATAGCCATAATACGACTTGTGAAAATCAGAAGGCTGATAAAATTTTGCGGCCGTTTTTTAACAGAAACTATACAACTGCGTTTGCGTGCGGACAGGATGCAGGAAGATGGATGTTCGGAAAACGGAAGTTTACGATTATTCCAAATGGACGAAATCTAAAGAAGTATGAATATGACACGAAAAAGCGAACTGAATATCGAAATAAACTTGGAATTCCATCAGATGCTTTAGTAATTGGTCATGTGGGACGATTTAATCGGCAAAAGAATCACGAATATTTGCTTCGCGTTTTCAGTGAGTTTTATAAGAAAAACCGAAAATCGTATCTGGTGCTGGTCGGAACGGGAGAAAAAGTAGGCGAAATTAAGAATCTGGTAAAAGAACTAGAGCTGGAGAATAATGTAATCTTTACGGGTGTTATTGAAAATGTATCTGACTATCTTTCTGCATTTGATATAATGCTGCTCCCTAGTTTGTATGAGGGACTTCCATTGGTTGTTATTGAGTGGCAAATTGCTGGGTTACCCTGCATTGTGTCAGATACGGTGACACGGGAATGTGCCATCACCCCACTTGTGAAGTTTGAATCCATTGAGAGTAAACCGAAAGTTTGGGCAGCCGATGTTGAAAACCTGATCCTACAAGATCGAGAACAATCTAAACGCGCAACGTTTGAAGAAATAAAGATGGCTGGGTATGACATTGAAAGCGGAGCGGAAAAGCTGAAACAAATGTATGTGGCACTTGCTGATAATGCTTAAAAACGATTATGAAGTTGAATGAAGAGGAGAGATTTTTATGCCTACATATGAAGGGCTGAGGCTGAAAATATTAAAGTATTGGCGGCTTGGCCTAGCAAATTACAGAAAAAAACAACTCAAGTCTACAGATTTTACGATTATTTCTAATAACTGTTGGGGTGGCATGATTTATGAAAGTTATAATCTACCGAAAGAATCCCCAACAGTTGGAATGTTCTTTATGGCAAAAGATTATATTGAGTTCTTGTCCGATCTGAGGGGTTATGTCAATGGAAAATTGACCTTTATCAAGCCGGAGGAATCTCGTTGGAAAGATATGCCGCAGATTTCAGGAGATAAGAGATTTGGTTCGTATCCTGTGGGCGTTTTGTCTAATGGGAAAAATTCAATTGAAATCTTCTTCTTACATTACCATAGTGAGCAGGAAGCAAGAGAAAAGTGGGAACGTCGAGTGCAGAGAATTAACTGGAATAAGTTACTAGTAAAATTTAATGATCAAAATGGCTGTACAGAGACAGAAGTGAACAAGTTTTTGAAGATGCCATTTAAGAATAAGGTGTTCTTTACTTGTAAACACTGGCCAAATGAAAATGGGGGGTACACGGTTATTCACCAGTTCCCCAAGCATGAGTTTATAATGGCTTCTTATGAGCCGTTTGGTAAAAGTAGATACTGTGATATTACAGAAGTCATAAATGATTTGAAATAGAGCGCAATCAGTGCAAATTGTAGATGAATATAAGAAAGGAGCTTTATATGATTCCTAAAATTATACACTACTGTTGGTTTGGTGGAAAGCCACTCCCCAAAAATGTCGAAATGTGCATAAAAAGTTGGAAGGAAAAATGTCCGGATTATGAAATAATTCTTTGGAATGAAAATAACTATAATATAAATTGTAATACCTTTGTGAGAAATGCCTATCAAGATAAAGCATGGGCGTTTGTATCTGATTATGCTCGACTGCAAATAGTATACGAAAATGGTGGAATTTACTTGGACACCGATGTGGAATTACTCAAAAGCCTGAATTCATTACTCGACTTAGATTTTTTTGCGGGAAGGCAGCAAAGTGGAGAAATAAATACTGGTATAGGTTTTGGAGCATCAAAGAGAAATACAATAATTAAACGAATGCTTGACGAATATGACAATGTTAAGTTCGATAAAAGAAGGATGCTTGATTTGTCCTGTCCATTTATGAATACAAAGGCGATAAACAAGGTGATTTCTGATGGAGAATTTGATGAAAACAGCTGTCGTATTTTGTCGCCAGAATATATGGATCCACTAGCTTCTACTCAAAATGCAAAAAACCTGTTGTGTAATGATACTATCTCGATTCACCATTATGATGCTAGCTGGACTTCGAATAAGCAAAAAATTAAAAGAAAAATCGCTAAAATAATTGGACAAGATAGAATCATTTTAATAAAACAAATACTTGGAAAATAGGGAGTGAAAGGATAAGTGAGCAATTTTAAAAACTTAGATAAAAATACTGCAAATACACGAATTAATTTATTTGTGCTGATTTTGCCTTTTTTTCGCCCAGATTGTGTTTTACTTGCGGGAGACGCATTGAACTCTTTTTTTATAGCGTGGAGAATAGTGTCATTTCTTTTAGCAAGCTATTATTTTTCAAAGTTGTATACGAAAAGAAAATCGTTTAACTTAGGACTTTTTTTTATAATAACATATGAAGCAAGTATAATATGCGCAGCTTTAATCAATCATGTGCCAGTTCCTTCAAAAATAATTAATATAGCTAACTTTTTGGGAATTTATTTTATTTTTTATACATTTGCACAGTGGAATGCTAAAGAACTTATCAATGTTACTTTTGAAATCCTATCTTCTTTTATTTATATAAATGCTATAGCAACACTGATTTTTCCACACGGATTAAATCATGCCGTATCTGATACAGGCAGAATTAATTTTCTGGGACTAGACAATACGATTACACTCTATTTTATATTAGCGTGTGCTTTTTGTGTTTTATATCAAAATGTGCATCCTAATAGTTCAAAGCCGATATTGACATTTTTAATCATTGTTCTGACAGAAGTGTTTTACAAATCTGGTTCAGGACTAGTGTCAATTGCATTGATTGTTGCCTATGTTGTTCTGTGTGGAAAAAATAAGTACATGAGAAAACTAACAAGTGTTAATTTCCTTATGGGTGTATACGCATTATTTGAGATTTTGATTGTTTTCTTAAATAAAGTGCAGTACATGGGCTTTATATTTAATTTGCTTGGAAAATCATCTACATTTACGGATCGCCGATTTTATTGGAACCATGCTTTGAGTCAATTTCTTTTATCTCCCGTGTGGGGACAGGGAGATGGGACTGTGGATTTATGGAATAATGGATATTATTCTCATAATGCATTATTAGATATTTTATTAAAAGGTGGGCTGATTGCAGCCATATGTTGGCTTTTGTTGGTTTGTTTTTGTATGCGAATGAAGAAAATGGAGAATAATGTTTATATTAAAAGATTTGTCAGAATATTGATTTTTACCGCTTTAATTTATGGTCTGATGGAAGGACTTGAAGACAGGATTGCATTTAATGCGTTATTGGCAGTGGCAATAGTGATGCCCGATATTGAAAAGCAGGATTGTTTATGTAATGCTCTTGTTAGCACGCATATTAAGATTGCAAAGTAAAAAAGATAGAAGTGTGTGGATGGAGGAAAAATGGAAGATATAGTTAGCATCATTGTTCCTGTATATAATGTGGAATCATACCTTCCGCAATGCGTGAATTCGATATTAAACCAGAGTTATACAAACTTTGAGTTGATACTAATTGATAATTACTCTACAGACAATAGCTTTAGCATTTGCAAAGAATATGAAAATAAAGACAATAGAATCAAAGTACTACAGAGTAAAGTTAAGGGGGTTTCAAGTACTAGAAATGTTGGATTGAATTATGCTAAAGGAACGTATGTTGTATTTTGCGATAGCGATGATTTGTATGATAAAAATTTTTTGGTCAGATTGATAGTTGAAGCTAAGCGAAATGACGCTGATATTATAATATCAAATTATGCCTATTTGAACACAAGAAGCAACTTAATGTGCGATAGAAATTCGGGTGTAATAAATACAAATGAACTTATACGGAGAATATTTATAGACAATTCAATCGGTGGATTCGTATGGAATAAAATGTTTAAAAGAAGTATTCTCAGTAATGTGAAGTTTAATGAGGAAATTCAGATTTGCGAAGATACACTGTTTGTGTTTGAAGCTTTAAAAGAAGCAAAGAAAATCTTTTTTGTATATGATGCTGTGTATCTCTATCGGCTGAGATCAACAAGCGCTGTTGCATCAATTGACAATGTTATCGCTCCGGACGGAAGTGTGAAGTATATTTCTGTTTATGATATGATTATAAATAAGGGGCTTGTAACTCATGATGCAGTTGCTCGTATTAAGGCGAGTGAGTTTGCTTTAGCATCTGGGGTTAAATGTGATTATGCAATTGCACATCAAAACCATACAGAAATGGATGATGCCTTTTATAATAAGATTGGAGAGGTACTGAAAAATAATTTTTCTGAATTTATATTGTCGCCAGACTATTCTGTAAAAAAGAAACTTGTGGTAATAAGCAATGCCTTATTCAATCTCAGAAAAAGAAAGCAACAATTTATACGGTTTCAAGCACATATTAAAAATTACGCGAGGAATCTCATTCGAATCGGAAAAAGGACTGAATTCCTAATCACAGTAGTAAAAAGTAGAAATCAGAAGATATTAGCAAATAATTCAAATAATGATATAGCTCGAAATAAGTTATTGGATATTTGCCCATTTCCAAAAGGAACCGTGACCGCAAATAACAACATTAGTAATGCAATAGATTTAACGATTATTGTCCCTGCATATAATGTGGAGACGTACATTGAACAATGTATGAATTCAATAGTCCATCAAAAAACAAAGTATGAGTATGAAGTTATTATTGTCAACGATGGATCAACTGATGGCACACAAAATATTATTCATCGATATAAGAGTATAGATAATATTCGGATTATAAATCGACTTAATGGAGGACTTTCTGCTGCAAGAAATAGTGCGTTAGAGGTGTCTAATGGACGATATCTAATGTTCGTAGATTCGGATGATTATATATTGCCATACGCCATTGAAAGTCTATTGGACAAAGCGTATAAATATGATGCAGATATAGTTGAAGGCTCTGCGTTTTCCTTTTTTGAAGATGGGCGTATAAGTAGATTTTTCAAACACCGTGATTCTACTGCAAGTGTATCGGCCTTGGATGAATTGTATGGCTATCCGTGGGGAAAAATAGTTAAAAGCACTATGTTTAGAAATATAAAATTTCCTGAACAATTTTGGTTTGAGGATACACTTTTTGCAATGATTATTTATCCGAAAGCCAATATTGTACACACAGTAAGTGATGAAGTGTATGCCTATCGTGTAAATATGAAAGGAATAACACAAAGTGCAAGAAATAATCCGCGGGCAATAGAAAGTCTTTGGATAACGGAATGTTTAATAGCTGAACAAAAAAAGCAGAACCTATTATCCGAGGGTACATACAATCAATACTTCGATCAGATGGCCATGAATGATTCAAGAGTAAAGGAACTAGGAATGGATGTGCGACTAGCAGCATTAAATGAAAGCTTTCGGATTTTAAAATATTATTATGGGAATTATGAGTTTAAAATTTATAGAATGAAAGCAAGAATGCTGTATCGAGCTATAGTGAAGAATGACTTTACTAGGGCTTTCGTATTGATGGATTACTGGAATTATATTTGAGTGTTCTTGGAACGTTGGTGTAAACTTCCTAACAAATTAACTCTTGTTCTGAAAATGCTTATTTTAAGCCATTTATAGGATGAAATTAGATTATAATAGAAAAGGAAATCAATTGATTGTATGAAAAAAATCGGGATTTTGACGTTTCACAAATCAATCAATTACGGATCTGTTTTGCAGGCGTGGGCCTTATATAATGTATTGAGAGATTATGATATTTCCGTCATAGATTATGAGCCAGATATATATAGGGATAAGTATTGTCTGTTTTCGTCAGCGAAAAGATGGAAACACAATATCAACAGACTTCTAAACTGTATTGCAATTAAGCGGCAAATACAAGGCTTCGCGGAGTTTAGAAATGAATATCTACCGCTGATGCAAAAATGTACATCGTCTGATATCTCTGAAAACACTTTCGCAAAATATGATGCGATTATCACGGGTAGTGATCAAATATGGAATGTTCGTGCAGAAGATGCAGATGATGCCTTTTTTTTACCGTATAATATCAGTGCAAAAAAAATCGCGTATGCGTGTAGTATCAACAACACAGATTTCACAGAGAAAAGGTGTGATGAGAAATTAAAAAAATGGATTTCCGACTATGACTTTATTTCTATAAGGGAAAAAAGTGGAGCCAATAAAGTTTCAACCTTTTTAAATGATGAAAAGACCATATACACAGTGCTGGACCCAACATTATTAAATACAAAAGATGCTTTTGATGCAATTACGAATAATCGCATTATAAAGAGTCCATATATATTTCTCTATAATGTATGGTCTGGAATGGAAGCAGTTAAAGCAGCAAAAGAAATATCTGAAATAACAGGGCTTCCGGTATACACGGCAATGATGGATTCCCGAATCAAACAAATACTTTGCGCGGAAAAACAGGGGATAAGAGTTGAAACCAGACATACCTCTCCGCAAGATTTCCTGTCACTTATAAGGTATTCAGACTTGGTTGTGACAGATTCATTTCATGGTACAGCATTCTCTCTTATTTTTGAAAAGAACTTTGTCTGCATAAATCCAAAGGATGAGTTTGGCCATTTAAAGAATGACGAAAGAATCGTAAACATACTGGCTATAACAAACTTGAAAGAACGCTATATCAGCATGGATGATATTGATGACTTTGATTTCCATAAAGACATTGATTATACAGTCGTGACGCAAAAAAGAATGAAAGAAGCAGAGCACTGTAAGGAATTATTGATTGGAGCCATCGAGGGAAAGATCAAATCATGAAATAAGGAAATTATAATGCAAGAACAAAAACGTTTAATAAAGAACACTGGAATTATTGCAATCGGAAACATAAGTACAAAGTTGGTATCATTCTTTTTGCTACCGCTTTACACGTCACTTCTTTCAGCTTCTGAATATGGAACGATTGACTATATTTTCAGCATTGCAGCATTTTGCATACCATTTGTGTCGCTTCTAATGGATGAGTCAATTTTCCGCTTTTTGATTGATTCCAAAACAGGTGATGAAAAAACAAGTGTTATTTCAACGGCGAGTATGCTTGTGCTTGCCGGAATTGTAGTATTTTCGATTGTAGGCATCCCTGTGATGAATGTGCTCCACTATTCTTATACATATTATGCAATTTCTTATGTTATCCTAAATGTTATTGCTGGAATGTTGGGAGCATTGTTGCGCGGGATTGGAAGAACAGATCAATATGCGCTATTCAACTTTTTGTTAGGTGCGTTGCAGGTTATTTTAAATGTTATCTTTATTGCTGTGGTAAGAATGGGAATCAGCGGAATGCTGATTGCTTCTATCCTCGCCCAATTTGTTGTGTCTATTACTTTCATTATCAAGGAAAAAATCTTGGCCTATATTAAAGTCAATGCATTCAATCGTAAGTTGGCAAAAGAAATGATTGTCTACTCGTTACCATTGATTCCGAATAAGGTGTCATGGACTATTATCAATCTGTCAGATCGTATTGTTTTGATGAATGTCCTTGGAAGTGCTGCAACGGGTTTATATGCGGTTTCGTATAAATTTCCGAATTTAATGGACACAGTTTATGGTTTCTTCTATCAAGCGTGGAAAGAAAGTTCGGCCCGAATACTGAAAAATGGACAAGAAGCAGAGAGAAATTTTTATAACACTGTTTACTCCTATCTAAAAAACTTTATGTATGCAATTGTTTTGGGAATGATTGCGTTTATGCCATTGGTTTTTCATTTGCTAATTAATGAAAACTATTATGATGCGATTTTTTATGTTCCGGTGTTGTTGCTCGGAACATACTTCTCGAATATCTCTGGATTCTATGGTGGTATTTTTACGGCATATAAGGATACCAGAATTATGGGAACCACGACCGTTATTGCTGCCATCATTAACCTTACCGTCAATCTGGTCCTGATTCATTGGATTGGAATTTATGCTGCCGCAGGTTCTACGCTGATAGCCAATATTGTAGTCTATCTTTATCGAAAATGGAAAGTTAAAAAATATGTTGCGTTACAAGAATATCCCTTGAAAACGGCGGCTTCCCTTGTGGCTACAGGAATTATTCTTGCACTCTTTTATAGTGAAAACTTTATTTGCATCCTGTGTTCCTGTATCATAGCAATCGCGTATGCGTTGATTACAAATAAAAATATGCTTTTAATTGTTCTGAAATACATAAAGGGCTACGGTAAAAAAGTATGATTACCTTATACAACGACAAAACAGAATGCTGTGGGTGCGGTGCTTGTTCCAGCATATGCCCGAAAAATGCAATTACGATGCAAGAAGATGAATATGGCTTTATATACCCGGAGATTGACAGTAAAAAGTGCGTAGAATGCGGATTGTGTATAAGTTCGTGCCACTATAAAAGTGCAGATGATTTACATACGCCGATAAAAAGTTTGGCAGCGGTCAATAGAGATGATACACTGCTTGAAAACTCTGCATCCGGGGGTATGTTCTCTGCAATAGCAGAAGCTTTTTTGAATGAGGGTGGATATGTATGTGGGGCGGCAATGGACTTTAAAGACAATGTCGCAGATGTTCGCCATATTATGATTCGCTCTACAAGCGAATTGTATCGGCTTCAAAAATCAAAGTATGTGCAAAGCAGTACGGACAAGGCTTACAAGGAGTTGCAGACTCTTTTGAAAAACGGAGAAGAAGTTCTGTTTTCGGGCACACCCTGTCAGGTTGAAGCGGCAAAAAGCATTGCAAAGAGAACAGGGGGAAGGCTCTATACAATTGACATTATTTGCCACGGAGTACCCTCTCGACAACTCTTTAATGACTTTATCGCTTGTGAAGCGGAAAAGCGAAAAATGATAATTAATTCGTTTGATTTCCGTGACAAAAAATACGGATGGGGTTTGGATGGAAGTATTGTAGGGGAAAACTTTAATAACGTAAAAATAGAAGAAGTAGTAAATCCAAGTACAGAGTCTTATTACTATTATTTTTTAGAGGGTGAAATATATAGAAACTGTTGTTATCATTGCCCTTATGCGCAAAAGCAACGTGTGGGTGACATAACGGTCGGTGACTATTGGGGAATTGAACAATATAATCCTGAGCGCTTGGTAGAACATGGCGGCACAATCAATAGTCGGAAAGGCGTTTCATGTTTACTAATAAACACAGCACAGGGACAACAACTCATTGAAAAGTATGGCTCAAAGATTGAAAGTTATCCGGTTGAATTTTCCAATATTGCTCAAGTGAATACGCAGTTGAACCAGCCAGCAAAACATACAGATTTGAGAAACAAAATCTTTGAAAAATACAAATCGAATGGATATGCTAGAGTGGAATCCATGTTTGAGAGCTATCAGCAAAAACAGAAAGTGAAACAATCTATAAAAAATTGTATGCGCAGAGTTTTGCCCAAAAGTACGATAAGGCTGCTGAAAAATTTAAAAAATCATTTGTAAAGAGGAAGCACCAGACTATGATACTTGTCAGAAATATGTTGACGAAGTGGTTAATGTGATCTGCGAAAAGGGATATAAGGCATAAAGTCAATGACGACTCCGGCAATTACCTAGAGCCGTTTTGCAGAGCCTAGCAGTGATTCTGCTACAGCTATTTGGCTATTATGTATTTGCAGCCAAAGGTCTGGATGTAGAGAAGTCGAGAAAACTCGCTAAGAGTGTGACTGCAGAATAAAAGATAGCAAGAGGAAAAAATTATGAACACAACATTACTTATCATGGCAG
>ENA-ORRN01001814-ORRN01001814.1-human-gut-metagenome-genome-assembly--contig:-NODE-1814-length-14336-cov-7.089980_pt1 | contig 14336 bp, 12 predicted proteins | sample MGYA00242174_ERZ509132 | MGnify/ENA primary metagenome ERZ509132 (study PRJEB26280, sample SAMEA2338671) | human gut metagenome | biome: human gut; feature: human-associated habitat; material: faeces... | reverse complement strand
TGGCAAATTGTGGATAAACAGATGATATTTGAACTTTGTTATATAGAAGCAATAAACTTAAATCAGCCATTAGGAATTCTGATCCGATTTGAGAGCAAATGTTAATGCTTAAATAAAAAAAGGGTGTGTCAAAAGTCAAACAAAGTGGGCTGTTTAAACTTTTGACACACCCCCTATATAAAAATATTGTCTCACAAGGATGCTTGGCACCCATTATTGAACAGCAACTTTCTTCACGCTACCATCGCTATACTTCACGATATTCAATCCCTTGGTTGGAGCAGACAATCGCTGACCATTTACTGAATAGCGAGCTACCTCCTCAACCTCGGTAGAGGTCGTAGTCTTGTCGATGCCTGTTGCTTCGAATTCTACTATGTTCTCAAAGTAGTCGCCAAAGCCAGAGAGCCTGTAATCATCACGAGTTCCCATTGGTACATAAACTGTGCATTTCTTGACATCAACTCCTGCGAATGCATTACCACCTATTAGGGGTACTTTCTCTGCATATACATAAATAGAAGTTAATCCGAAACAGCCATTGAATGCGTCAGGGGCTATCCAGATAATACCATCAGGAAGGGTTAAACTCGTTAATCTGCGACAGCCATAGAATGCGCCAATGCCTATTGAGGTAATACCAGCAGGAAGGGTTAAACTCGTTAATCCGCTACAGCCATCGAATGCGTGCCAGCCTATCTTGGTAATACCAGCAGGAAGGTTTAAACTCGTTAATCCGCTACAGTCAATGAATGCGCAATCGCCTATTGAGGTAATACCATCAGGAAGGTTTAAACTCGTTAATCCGCTACAGCCATAGAATGCGCGATCGCCTATCTCGGTAATACCAGCAGGAAGGTTTAAACTCGTTAATCCGCTACAGTCATAGAATGCGTAAGAGTCTATCTCGGTAATACCATCAGGAAGGTTTAAACTCGTTAATCCGCTACAGCCTGCTAATGTGCCACCACCTATCTCGGTAATACCATCAGGAAGGTTTAAACTCGTTAATCCGCTACAGCCATGGAATGCGTAAGAGCCTATTGAGGTAATACCAGCAGGAAGGGTTAAACTCGTTAATCCGCTACAGCCCTGGAATGCGCGATCGCCTATCTTGGTAATACCAGCAGGAAGGGTTAAACTCGTTAATCCGCTACAGCCCTGGAATGCGCGATCGCCTATCTTGGTAATACCAGCAGGAAGGGTTAAACTCGTTAATCCGCTACAGTTCCTGAATGCATCATTCTGTATCTCGGTAATACCAGCAGGAAGGTTTAAACTCGTTAATCCGCTACAACCACTGAATGCGGAAGAGCCTATTGAGGTAATACCAGCAGGAAGGGTTAAACTCGTTAATCCGCTACAGCCATAGAATGCGTGATCGACTATATAGGTAATACCATCAGGAAGGTTTAAACTCGTTAATCCGCTACAGCCAGAGAATGCTTCAGAGCCTATTGAGGTAATACCATCAGGAAGGTTTAAACTCGTTAATCCGCTACAGCCATAGAATGCGCGAGAGCCTATTGAGGTAATACCAGCAGGAAGGGTTAAACTCGTTAATCCGCTACAGCCATAGAATACGTTATTGCCTATCTCGGTAATACCATCAGGAAGGTTTAAACTCGTTAATCCGCTACAGTTCCTGAATGCATCATTCTGTATCTCGGTAATACCAGCAGGAAGGTTTAAACTCGTTAATCCGCTACAGTAACTGAATGCGTGGCTGCCTATTACATCATTAGAAGTATAATGATCTTTATAATAGCAATCCCCACCTTCTACAATCTTTGCCTCAGACAAATCTAATACAGAAAGCATTCCGTCAGTAGAATTACCAGTAGAATTACTTCCAGCCATCTCACGAATCATCCTCAAATCCGTACCATTTATCTCACCAATAATCTTCAAATTGGTAATCGTATACTTTCTACTACTTCCAATTCTATCAGGCAAAGTACCAGCCTTTTCCAACTGAATGGTGATTTGCCTTGTAATCAAGTCGTTATCTGCAGCATAAAGCGACAAACAACCAAGCAACATAAACATCAAGGTTAAAAAACAACCTCTCTTAATAATATGTTTCATAACTATTTTTTAATTAGACATTAAATATCATGGTAAAAACTATTCTTTTCAAAGACATATTTAAGATACTCTCCTCTTAACTGTTCCATATAGCGGTGGAACAGGAAGAATTTGGTGTCCTCGCTGTATGTTCCAGGAATGATGAACCGTTCATCTCGCTAATAACATGCCTTGCGTTGTCAATGTCGGGGTTTGAATGAAACCATATAAGCACTGGGCGTATTGGCGAACTGTTAATGTACGCTTCGATAGCCTCAATAATGTTGTCCTTGTTTGTCTTTTTCATATGCTGTTGCCCATAGAGCCAAACTTCAAGGTTTGTGTCCTATGGCTCCGTTCGGACTGTTTCTTGTTTAGGTTATGTACTTAAATATAAGCACGAAAAAGCGTGAAGCCCCTTGTCGCTCGCTTCACATCTTGAGGTCTTCGAACTTACCCGTCAGCCGAAACGAGCAACGAAACCCCACGCCGATATGTATATGTACACTCCCATAGAGTCAGCCCTTAAGAGGCTGACCTACGAAAGGTATGTATATAACATACCCATGGCATCATCGTTGCGAGGTTTCTTAGCTGACCATGAAGTGTTCGAAGTTTCAAGATGCCAGAAAACCAAGCGCCAATAACGCTTTTCTTATGTTTGCCCTCTACCAACCGTCACTTTTCAAGCGACTTCGGCGTAGGGCTATATGCCGTCATTGCACATAAAATGCAATTTAGCGTGCCAAAGTTACTAATTATTATTGGCATCAAAAAAAACAGAACCGAATTATTTATTTTGCGGTAAAAGAACGTAAAAAGCGGTATAGGAATCTTGTTATTATATTCCTATACCGCTTATATTCAACGCTTTAAGCTGAGTGTGTTAGCTTATCGGCGATTAATATTCGTCCTCGTTAAAGAGGAAGTCTTCTTTTGTTGGATAGTCTGGCCAGACATCCTCAATGGTTTCGTAGATTTCACCTTCGTCTTCAAGTTCCTGCAGGTTCTCAACGACTTCCATAGGAGCGCCAGAGCGCATGGCGTAGTCGATGAGTTCGTCTTTGGTTGCAGGCCACGGTGCATCTTCAAGTTTAGATGCTAATTCAAGAGTCCAATACATAATGGTTGTAAGATAAGTTTACTTGTTCGAAGCAAGTAATAGTTCAATAATACTTTTACACACAGCGGCAGGCGGTTAGGATGGGCTGCCAGGCGATGGCGGTTTGCTTATGCCAGCGCTTATATTTGGGCGCAAAAATACAATTTTTCGTTTATTACAGGCTCTTTCTCAGAGATTTTTTTCAGCTACACCGTAAAAAATATTTAATTTCAGGGCCAGGGCAAAGAAAAAGTCGGAGAGGCGGTTAAGGTAGGGCACGAGGTCGGTGCGGCAACAAGCCACGACGTGTCGCTCGGCGCGGCGGCAAACGGCGCGGCAAATGTGGCATTGGGCTGCCGACGGATGGCCGCCGGGAAGGATGAAGCCGTGGAAGGTGGGGGCGGTGTTGATAAACTGCTCCATCTGCATGATGTGCATTTCCGTGGGGAAGTCTTTGGGATAGGTTGTTCCCGACATGGAGGCGCCGATGGCGAAGAGGCGGCGCTGAATGGTGTTCAGCATGCCGGAGTATTCCTCGGGGAGGTTCATCGTGAGGAGCATTCCAACGTGGCAGTTGAGCTCGTCGAGCGTGCCGCAGGCTTCAATCTTTTGGTCGTTTTTCGTCACGATGGTGCCGTCGGCCAACGAGGTTGTGCCGTGGTCGCCCTGGCGGGTGGTGATGTTATTCTTCATGGTTTTGGGGATTATGTGGGGAGGTTTTAGGGGGTAGATATATCCCGATAGTACATTACTAATGAATAATGCTCAGCATTTACTTACCACCAACTTTACTATGTTGCGCCTTCAGCATGGTGTGGCGTTTCGGAAGCGCAGTTTGGGCGCGTCCTTTAAATATTGCACCTCCTTGAAGGCATAAGTGCGGAGTTTCTGTTTTTCATCGCGGAGCATGAGGCGCCCGTCGGGCAAAACCGTCTTGATTTCCGCTTCAAGGTCGCCGTTGGCATCGCGAAAGCGGTGGCGCCTGCCGTCGCGGCGGTAGAGGCGACGGAGGTAGGCGCGATGGATGGTGCCTTCGCCGCCGTTCAGCAGTCGGCGGTAGAGGCGGTGGAAGCGCCAGGCGATGTGTCGCATGAGCTGTTCTCGGTCGAAAATGCTGCCCGTGATTTGGCGCAGGGACATGGGATTTGGCGCATCGCTTTCAAAGACCACCTGGTTGACGTTGAGGCCGACCCCCGTGATGGTGGTTTCGATTTGTGGACCGACGAGCGTATGCTCCAAGAGCATGCCGCAGATCTTCGTGTCGAGCCAATAGATGTCGTTGGGCCATTTCACGCGAATGCCGCCCACAATCTCCTCCAGCGTCTCTGCCACAGCCAGCGCCTGCACCTCAGAAAGCAAAAACTGGCGGCTGGGGCGGACGGCGTGGGGGTGAAGGCGGATGCCGAAGAGTAGGTTTTCGCCGCGTGCCGCTTCCCAGTGCGTGCCGCGCTGGCCGCGTCCCGCCGTTTGGTAGTCGGCCGTCAGAAGCAAGAAAGGCGCAGTGGCGTTGGCGTATGGCGGCTGCTGGAGGTCGAGCATCGTCGATGCTGTTTCGTCAACGTGGCAGTGTTCCCATTCGGGAGGATATGATGTGATGAATCTCATGTCTTGAGTAGGTAAGTGGGAGTCTAGATAAGTAGGCTACTTATGCTTTATAGCCTCAAGCCTCAGTCCTTTTGCAGGCAAACCTGTGCATATTCCGCTTGCGTGCGTTTGGGCAGTTTCTTGAGCACCTCAGAGAGCGAATGGTCGATGAGGTGTAGGATGAGTTCTTCTGGAACGTCGGCATCGAAATGTATTTCGTTCCAATAGCGTTTGTTCCAATGCCACGCCCCGCAGATACCGTTGTATTTGTCGCGCAGGTCAATGGCATAGTCGGGGTCGCATTTGCACACCACCAAGTCGGGGCGTTCAAGGTCGAGGTAGGCAAAGATTTTGCCGTACACACGAAACAAGACACCTTCAGGGCCGAAGGCGCTGTCTTCTGTTGCCAGTGGTTTGGAGAGGCAATATTCTCGGATGCGTTCGATGTTCATGATGATGAATGTTTTCGTAATGATTGCCCATTACTTATGGGAAAAGAAATCCTCAGAAGGCGGCAACAAAATGCTGGAAGCGGTATGGCTTCTCCTCGCCCACCACCGTGATGATGTCGAAGCGGTAAGGGCCGTCGAAGCGGTGCAGATTCATATAATGTTTCGCCGCTTCGCGCACATTCCTCCGTTTTTCCTCGTCAACAGCTGCGACGGCTGGAAGATAGTTTTCATTGCGTCGTGCCTTGACCTCCACGAACACCAGTTCGCCGTATTGGTCGGCAATGATGTCGATTTCGTGGTGGTGGCTGCGCCAGTTTCGCGCCAGGATTCTGTAGTTTCGCGCGGCGAGGAAGAGACAGGCTTGCTCTTCGCCCTCGTGTCCTCTTTCGTTATAGTCGAGCATGGCAAGTTGGGTTCAGAAGGTCAGATAAGTAGTGGTGAATTTCGCCATTACTAAGTAATACTGAAAAAGCGAACGATGCTCCTCCGCTCACCTTTTGCGGCGGAAAAACTCCTTCATCAGTGCGCCACATTCATCGGCCAGTACGCCGCTGACCACTTCCGTCTTGGGGTGCATCGCTTTGGGCGCGAAAACGGCAAAGCCACGCTTGGGGTCGGCGGCGCCATACACCACGCGGCCCATCTGCGACCATCCGATGGCGCCGGCACACATCACGCAAGGCTCCACGGTGACATAGAGCGTACACACATCGAGGTATTTCCCGCCCAAGGCGTTGGCGGCGGCGGTGATGGCCTGCATCTCGGCATGCGCTGTCACGTCGTTGAGCGTCTCGGTGAGGTTGTGGGTTTGTGCGATGATGTGGTCGCGATAGACCACCACCGCCCCCACGGGCACTTCGTCTTTCTCGAAGGCTATCTGCGCCTGCTTGAGCGCCAGTTTCATATAATATTCGTCTGTCATTGCATTCAAAGGTTATGTGGGGCCAATGGTGTTAAGTAGGTTAAGACAACTTATCCCGCCACATCTTTCATGGAGAGCGCCACGCGGCCACGTTCTGGGTCAATTTGTATGACTTTCACCATGACCTGTTGCTGGATGTGTACGATTTCCGATGGGTCTTTAACGAAGCGTTCCGCCATTTGCGAAACATGAACGAGGCCCTTCACCTTGATGCCCATGTCGACAAAACAGCCGAAGCGCGTGATGTTTGTGACAACGCCCGGCACCACCATGCCCACCACGAGGTCGTCGATGGTGTGGATGGAATCGTCGAAGGAAAACACCTGTGCTGTGCCGCGCGGGTCACGTCCCGGTTTGGCAAGTTCGCCCATGATGTCGTTGAGCGTCGGAAGGCCCACCATACCGCTGCAATAACGCTTCAGATCGATGCCGTTGCGCGTTTCTGTGGAGGCGATGAGGCGTTCCACGGTGCAACCCGCGTCTTTCGCCATCTGTTCCACCAGTTCGTAGCGTTCAGGATGCACCGCCGTGTTGTCGAGCGGGTTTTTGCCGCCAACGATGCGCAGGAAGCCTGCACATTGCTCAAAAGCTTTCGCTCCCAGGCGCGGCACTTTGAGAAGTTCGCGGCGCGAAGCAAACGGGCCGTGTTCGGCACGGTAGTCCACAATGTTTTGCGCCAGAGAAGGGCCGAGGCCCGACACATAAGTCAGCAGACTCTTGCTGGCCGTGTTGACGTTGACGCCGACTGTGTTGACACAGCTCTCCACCGTTTGGTCGAGCGATTTCTTGAGCGCACCCTGGTCAACGTCGTGCTGGTATTGTCCGACGCCGATGGCCTTCGGGTCGATTTTGACCAGTTCGGCCAAGGGGTCCGCCAGTCGACGGCCGATGCTGACCGCGCCGCGCACCGTCACGTCGTAGTCTGGAAACTCTTCGCGTGCCAAGGGAGAGGCCGAATAAACCGATGCTCCGTCTTCGCTCACCAAGAAAATGTCGACATTCTCAAGATGCGCTTCGCGCACGAGCTGTTCCGTTTCGCGTCCCGCCGTTCCGTTGCCGATGGCGATGGCTTCAATGGCATATTGGTCTGCCATCGTGGCGATGCGGCAGGCAGAGCGTCCCCACTGGTTTTGCGGTTGATGGGGATAAATCGTTTCATTGTGCAGGAGATTGCCCTGCGCGTCAAGACACACCACCTTGCAGCCCGTTCGGAAGCCTGGGTCGATGCCCATGATGCGGCGTTGTCCCAGAGGAGCCGCCAGAAGCAGCTGCTTGAGGTTTTCTGCAAAGACAAGGATGGCTTCGTCGTCGGCTTTCTGTTTCGACGATGTTGCAAATTCGTTTTCGATGCTTGGGCGCAGGAGGCGTTTGTAGGCATCCGCCATGGCCAGTTGCATTTGCGGTGCAGCAGGCGTGCCAGGTTTCACGTAATGGCGTGAGAGGCGTGAGAGCGTCTCCTCGTCGTCGGCAGGAGCGATGGAGAGGCGCAGGAAACCTTCGGCCTCGCCGCGGCGCATGGCCAGCAGACGATGGGAAGAGCAGCGGCGGAGCGGTTCCTGCCAGTCGAAATAGTCGTGAAACTTGCCCGCCTCCTCCATTTTCGATTTCACCACCTTTGAAGAAATGACAGCCGTGCGCTCAAAAGTGTGGCGCAATGTCTGTCGCGTGCGTTCGTCCTCACTAACATGCTCAGCAATGATGTCGCGTGCCCCTTGCAAGGCAGCTTCCACGTCGGGCACCTCCTCCGTCACAAATTTCTCTGCGGCCTTCATCGGATTGACGTGCGGCGTGAGCATGAGCTGTTGTGCCAGCGGTTCGAGTCCCTTCTGTCGCGCCGCTTCCGCCCTCGTTTTGCGTTTGGGCTTGAAGGGCAGGTAGATGTCTTCCAACACCGTGGCATCCCAGCACTCGCTGATGCGCTGTCGCAGCGCATCCGTCAGTTTGCCTTGAGCTTCAATCGTTTCGAGGATATATTCGCGGCGATGAACGAGTTCACCCAGCTGTGTGTTCAAGTCATTAATCTGTGCCACCTGCACTTCGTTGAGTCCGCCGGTGGCTTCCTTGCGGTAGCGTGATATAAAAGGAATGGTGGCGCCGCCTTCAAGCAGTTCCATGGTGTTTTCCACTTGCTGCTGGCGTAGGTCAAGGCGCTTGGCAATTATTTCAGAAATGGTCATGTTTTATATGGTAAGTAGGTTATGGTAGAGTTCCCCATCGTTGTTTCATTTCGTGGAGAGATACTTCCACAGTGGCGCCAACATCAGCGCCTGTTTGATTTCGTCGTTTTCGAGAAGTTGGCGCACCTCAGCTTCAGAGAGCAGGTGTACGGTGATGTCCTCCGTGGCTTCAAGATGCTGCATCGATGTCCTTTCCACGCCCTCCGCCACGAAGCAGTGTACGAGGTTGTTCATGTTGCTCGGGTTGCACGAGATGACACTGATTTCGCGCCATGTGCCGCCCGTATATCCCGTCTCCTCGTAGAGTTCGCGCCGTGCGGCGGCCTCCGGTGAAGCATCGGTGGGGTCGATCACGCCAGCCACGATTTCGTAGCACGTTCGGCGCAGTCCCGGCCGGTATTGTCTGATGAAGATGAAATCCCCGTCGGTTGTCCGGGCAATGACGTTGACCCAGTCGGGAAATTCCAGAATGTAATATTCATCGTTGACAACGCCGTTCGGCAGTTGCACCGTGTCGCGCCGTGCCGTCAGCCAAGGCCGCCGGTAGAGATATTCGCTTTTGAGCACTTTCCAGGCTCGCGGGTCTTTTTCTTCCATAATGAGTTGTGGCTTGATGGAAATGGTTTGTCTGGCTTTGAGCGGTGTTCAAAACCTACCCTCAAATGTAGCCATTTCGTTTGACCCCACCAAACGTCTGGCACAAAAAGAAGCAGCGGGGGACGATGGCGGGGCCTGCCTGCTGACGATTGCTCGAAACAAACAGCGCGGAGAGGGACGGTGATGCCCTGCACGCCCTGCCTTCTCGTGGATTATCTCTCTCCCAGGTCGTCGTATGCCACCTGCAACAGTGCGTTGGCAGCTTGGCGGCGTGAGGGAGAAGGTTGCGGCGTTTCGTTGAACACGCTCTGCGGTTTCGCGAGCAGGTTGATGGCCGACACGCCACTATCGTCCATATAGAAGATGCCCTCGCTCCAAACGTGAACGGCCGATGGACGCGTATAAGTGCGGCTCATCACGTCGCGGCTGAAGCGGAAATCATCGTGGGGAAGTCCCAACTGGCCGAGCAGGGTGGCTGGCAGGTCGGTTTGGTTGCAGATGAGGTCCACGCGTTGCGCTTTCTTTACGGCCCCTCCCGTCCAGATCATCGGGATGTGGCTTCGGCGCGGGTCGGTATCGCTGATGCCCGCAGGATAGCCGATGCCGTGGTCTGGCAGGATAATCACCAGCGTGTTGTCCCATTGTTTCGTCAGCTTCAACTGCGCCACGAAACGTCCGATGCAGTCATCGAGATAGGCAAAGGCATTGGCAATCGTGTCGCCCTTGATACGACTATAAGGCACGCCCCACGGCTCGTGGCTCGCCAACGTGAGGAAAGCCGTATGCCAGGGCTTTCCCTGCGGCTTTTCGTTGATCATTTTCAAGAGGCGGTTGAAGGTGATGCGGTCTGTCACGCCCCAGTTGTGCGTGCTGCGTTCTTCTGCCGAAAACGACGTGTCGCCAAACGTCTTGTCATAGCCCGTTGAGAGCAGATAGCCGTTGGTGTTCGTAAAATTGATGTCGCCGCCGTAAAGAAAGTCCGTGGCATATCCAGCCCGCTTGAGCGATGCCGCGATGGAAGGCAGTGTGGCACATTTGTTGGGGAGTTTCATCACGCTCACGTCGGGAAAGGCAGGATAGCCGCTCAGGGCACATACTGTGCCGCGGTCCGTGCGAAACGAATTGGCGTAGCAACGGCTGAAGAACACCCCTTCGCGTGCCAAACGGTTGAGATTGGGCGTGATGGCGGCGTCGGCCTGTGGGTCAACGGCATTTACCAGAGTGCCCCCGCAGCCCTCCATGATGATGAGCAGCACGTTGGGACGCTGCGTCGTTAGTAGCTTCTGGGTGTCAACACTTTTCGAAAAATAGCCCAGCGCCTCCCATTGTGCGGGGAGCTCCTCATCAGAAAAATAGTTGTGTTCGGCAGCGAAGTCGCGGGTTTTGAAGGCCGACGACACGAAGCTGAACACGGGGTTGACCGCTGCATGGTTGAGCACCTGCTTGTCACTGTAATACACCATGCCGACGTTGGCTGTCGACTTCCCGATGCCGCCGCGGATGGCCAGAAAGAGCAGACCGCCAAGGAGGAGCGCCACGCCAGTGCTGAGAGGGCGGCGCGGACAGCGGGGCAATGTCTTGGGAAAGATGCGAAACAGGAGATAGAGGGGCAGGAGCCACACGATGAGGAAGTCGCGCAAAGCGCCAATCATAAAACCGACGGAAACGCTGGCGGCAGCCCCGCGGGGCGAGTCGAGATAATTGAGCACCGTGCCATCGAGTGGAAATCCCCAGAAAGGGTAGAGGCGGAGGTTGGCCACGAGGCCCAAGGAGACGAGCCCCGTGATGACCGTGGCATATATCTTGCAGCCGAGGCGAAACTTCGGAATCTCCAGCCAGATGCTCACGGTGAGTGCGAGCCAAAGCGGCGCGCTGACATACGCGGAAGTGGCTAAGTCAAGCGGAAGTCCGTGCCAGATGACCGCCAGCATGTCGCCCACATTCTTTTCTCCCTGCAACAGCAGGAAGCATGGTTTTGAGAGGATAAAGAGAAGAAGAAATGCGCCATAGAATTTCAGCAGAAACGCCAGGCGTGCCTCAAGTTGTTTTCGTTTCATATTTTCTTCTGATGGGATAATCGTTTGGTGCAAAGTTACAGAAAAGCGGAAGGATAATGCCCTCCTTCCAAAAATAAAAAACCGTTGGAGCGTCTTCTGATACTCCAACGGTTGTGCTTATGAGGTTTAGTCAAAGCAAACAGCCTTGCTTTGGAAGATGGCATCGGCAGCACCAGCGTTGCCTGCGATATAGTTTGCCGCGGCGTCGCCAGCCTCCTTCAGTGCTGCTTTGTCGTTAAGCAGCGTGCTGAGCGTGCTGTTGAAATCGTCAGTGTCGTGAATTTCCTTCACGCCGCCGCAGGCGATGAGGTCGCGTGCCTCGCGAAACTTCTCGTTGTTGGGACCTATCATGACGGGACATCCGTAGACCGCTGCTTCAGGCACGTTGTGTATGCCCACGCCGAAACCGCCGCCAACATAGGCCACGGTGGCATAGCGATAGATGGAAGAAAGCAGGCCGTAGCAGTCGATGATGAGGCATTCCGCCTCCGCCACGTTAGCTTCCGTGGCACAGGAGTAGCGGAGCGTTTTGCGTTGCAGTTTCCGTTCAATCTCCTTCAGATGTTCTTCGCTCACCACATGAGGCGCCAAGACGAGGCGCAGTTCGGGATGGGCGTTGAAGAAAGGAATGATGAGGTCTTCATCGGGCGCCCACGAACTGCCCGCCACGAGCACCTGTCCTTTGGCAAAGCGCTCAACGAGCGGCAGGGGCTTCGCAGCGTTGCGTATGTCGATGACGCGGTCAAAACGCGTGTCGCCGACAACGCTCACTGCCGTCACGCCAAGGCGCGAGAGCAGTTGGCGCGAGGCTTCGTTCTGCACGAAGAAATGCGTCACGCGACGCAGGCAACGTGCATATTTCTGGCCATACCAGCGGAAGAATACTTGGTTTTCGCGGAAGATGCTCGACACGCTGTAGACGGGAATCTCGTGGCGGTGGAGCACGTCGATGTAATTGCGCCAGAATTCATATTTGATGAGAAACACCGCCTTGGGACGCGCCAGACGCACGAACTTACGGGCGTTGGCCGGCGTGTCGAAGGGGAGGTAACACACCACATCGGCCACCTCGTAGTTCTTCCTCACCTCATAACCCGAGGGCGAGAAGAAAGTGAGGAGAATTTTGGCTTCGGGGTGTTCGCGGCGCAGGCGTTCCATGAGGGGGCGCCCTTGTTCAAATTCGCCGAGCGAGGCGGCATGAAACCAATAGTATTCGCCGTCGCCGATTTTCTGGCGCAGGATTTTCCAAGCCTGATGATGGCCGCGCATCATGAGTCGCGCCTTCTTGTTGAAGAGCGACACGATGTTTGCGCAGAGCATGTAGAGATAGATTGCTAATGAATACACAGCTCTTTTTTCTATGTGGGTAGTCAGATTTTTTGTACTCAGTACACTTGCTTATGCTTCAGGCAGAGCCTGCAAGGCGTTGTCCATGCGTCGCAGTGTTTCCTCTTTGCCGAGGAAAGCGGCGAGTTCATACATGTCAGGGCCCTTTCCTGCTCCTACGAGGCAGACACGCCAAGCGTTCCAGGGCTTGTGGCCTCCAGCTTCCGCCCAAGCGTCGATGGCCGTGCGTTGGCTTTCAATGCTGAAGTCGTCGAGTCCTTCGAGAAGCGTCTTGAGCTCGCGCATTTCGGCGGCGGCACCGTTCTTCCAGTTCTTGCGGGTGAACTTGTCGTCCATGCTGTATTCCGTCGGGGTGATGAAGAAGAAGTCGCAAAGCGGCCAGAGCTCTTTGATGAAAGAAATCTTCTTCATTTTCATCATGCCCACCACCTGCTCAACGCGTTCGATGGGCGCTTCGATGCCGTTTTCGCGGAGAATCTTGTCAAACTGCGGAGCGAGCACACTGTCGTCTGTTTTGAGAATGTATTCGCGGTTGAACCACTGTCCCTTGACATAGTCGAACTTCGCTCCGCTCTTAGAACACTTCGAGAGGTCAAACTGCTCGATGAGCTCCTGCATAGAAAGGATTTCCTGGTCTGTTCCTGGGTTCCATCCGAGCAGGGCGAGGAAATTGATGACCGCTTCAGGCAGATAGCCGCTTTCGCGGTAGCCAGAGCAGATGGTGCCGTCGGCGCCGTGCCATTCCAGCGGGAATACGGGGAAGCCAAGGCGGTCGCCATCGCGTTTAGAGAGTTTGCCTTTGCCGTCGGGTTTGAGCAAAAGCGGCAGATGGGCAAAGCGTGGCATGGTGTCTTCCCATCCGAAGGCGCGATAGAGGAGCACGTGGAGTGGGGCACTTGGCAACCATTCCTCACCGCGAATCACGTGTGTGATTTCCATGAGGTGGTCGTCAACGATGTTGGCCAAGTGGTAAGTGGGGAGCTCGTCGGCACTCTTGTAAAGCACCTTATCATCGAGCACGTCCGACATGATGCGCACGTCGCCACGGATGATGTCGTCAACGTGAACCTCTTCGCCCGGCTCGATTTTGAAGCGCACCACATACTGCTCGCCAGCTTCGATGAGGCGTTGCGTCTCCTCTTCGCCGAGGGTGATAGAGTTGCGCATCATGCCGCGCGTGTGGGCATCATATTGGAAATTCTCGATTTCCTCGCGTTTCTTCGTCAGTTCCTCTGGCGTGTCGAAGGCGATGTAGGCTTTTCCTGCATCGAGCAGCAGTTTGACATACTTCTTATAGATGTCGCGGCGTTCGCTCTGTCGGTAGGGGCCGTGTTCTCCACCGAAGCTGACACCTTCGTCAAATTGTATGCCGAGCCATCGGAACGACTCGAGGATATAGTCTTCCGCGCCGGGAACGAAGCGGTTGGAGTCGGTGTCTTCGATGCGGAACACGAGGTCGCCACCGTGCTGGCGTGCAAAGAGATAGTTATAGAGGGCTGTGCGGACACCTCCGATGTGCAGAGGTCCGGTGGGGCTGGGTGCGAAGCGCACTCTCACTTTTCTTTCAGACATGTTTTTCTTTCTTTATGGATTTTATAGTGGATGGGGCTTGCCGCCTTAGAGCATAACGCTCCGTTGGCATGTGGCCAGCATCTTTGATGTTCTCGAAAGAACAACCGATGGTCTTGCCTGTCAAAGAGGGCAAAGCCATCTGCAAAGTTAACGACTGCTTGTGGGAGAGCCAAACAAAACGCCGTTTTTCTTGTGTTTGTGGGTTCGGGTGTACTTCTGATGCGGCTTCAGAATCTTTTCATCGGCCGCCCAAACCTGTTTTTGCAGTGGGCTGCATGCAAAAAACGCCCGCTTTGCTTGGTCATCTTCGGCAGTTGCACTACTTTTGTTTGGAGAAAGCCTTCCCCTGACGCCTTGGGTGTTCAAAATCCAGAAAAATCTCTGCGCGGTTTTGAGCCAAACAACAAGTGGCGAAGCATGCGCACATGATAAACGAACAAAGCGCGAAAAGGAGCGCCC
>ENA-ORRN01001810-ORRN01001810.1-human-gut-metagenome-genome-assembly--contig:-NODE-1810-length-14366-cov-3.446859_pt1 | contig 14366 bp, 4 predicted proteins | sample MGYA00242174_ERZ509132 | MGnify/ENA primary metagenome ERZ509132 (study PRJEB26280, sample SAMEA2338671) | human gut metagenome | biome: human gut; feature: human-associated habitat; material: faeces... | reverse complement strand
TATTCCTATCCGTGGAGGCTTTACAGTATCTACCATGAATGTGGGGAAAGTCTATTTCAGTGCCGAGCAGCGTCTGAACCATGCAGCTATCAACCCTGCATTCAGTCTGATGGAATCTCTTGCCAAGCAGAAGGACTTCAGCAAGCAGTACCGTTTTATGGAAGCTGCGGAGGCCGACCGGCTTTTTAAAGACATGCTTGAACCCGCAGGTGGCGGTGGTCAAACGGAAGAGACAGATTCTGTGCTGCAACCTGCCGATTCACTGCATACTTTATTCAATACTCAGCGTCCCGATGTACTCTTTGTGATTCTTGAGAGTTTTTCCTCCAGGTTGATGACAGCTTTGGGAGGTGAGCCGAATATTGCCGTCCATCTGGATAGCTTGAGTAAGGAAGGGGTGCTCTTTACGAACTTCTACGCCAACAGTTTCCGTACGGACCGTGGGCTGGTGGCTATCTTGAGTGGCTATCCTGCCCAGCCCACTACTAGTATTATGAAGTATCCCCGTAAAACGCAGTCCATTCCTGCCATTGCAGGCAGCTTGCGGAAGGCGGGTTATGGTACCAAGTATTATTATGGCGGTGATGCCGACTTTACCAATATGCGTTCCTACCTGATGTCATCAGGCTTTGAAGACATTGTTTCCGACCAGGATTTTCCCGTAACGGAACGTTTAAGTAAGTGGGGGGCGCACGACCATCTCGTATTCAACCGTCTGCTGGAAGACTTGAAAGCCGAAGCTGCCGAAGGAACTGCCGAAGAGAAAACTCCTCATTTCCGTGTCTTGCAGACCTCCAGCAGCCACGAGCCTTTTGAAGTACCTTTCCGTCGTCTGGAGAATGACCGGCTGAACGCCTTTGCCTATACGGATAGTTGTGCAGGCGATTTTGTAAGACAGTTCCGTGAGCTTCCCCAGTGGAAGAATACGGTGATTGTGTTTGTTCCAGACCACTTGGGAGCTTATCCCGAACATATCGACAATTTGTCGGTAGAACGCTACCGGATACCTCTGTTGATGGTGGGCGGTGCTGTCCGAGAGCCGAGGCGCATTGACGTCTATGGCTCGCAACATGATATTGCAGCCACGTTGCTGGCTCAATTGGCGCTGCCCCATGATGAGTTTGTTTTCAGTAAAGATATGCTTAATCCCGCTTCCCCTCATTTCGCGTTCTTTACCGTACCCGATGCTTTCGGTATGGTGACAGCGGACAATCAAGTGATATTCAATTGCCAGGCGGGTACTGTGGTAGTGGATGAGGGCACAGCAAAAGGGAAGAACCTGCCGTTGGGCAAAGCCTATTTGCAAAAATTATATGATGATATAGCCAAAAGATAACGTATGACAGCACTTATGGACGCCTTGCAAGGGGCAATAGATGTAGACACAAACATATTTTTTTCCATCAATCGGATGCACAACATGTATTTCGATTATTTTATGAGCGCTTATAGCGGTAAGTGGGTTTGGATTCCCATGTATGCTGCCATCTGGTATGTGATGTTGCGCAATTTTCATTGGAAGGTCACACTGTTTTGCATGATAGGCCTTGCGCTCACCATTACTTTTGCCGACCAGGCATGTGCCACTTGGATACGTCCCTATGTGGAGCGTATGCGTCCTTCTAATCTGAATAATCCCATTTCGGAGATGGTGCATATCGTCAACAATCATCGTGGAGGGCGTTATGGTTTTCCTTCTTGTCATGCAGCTAATACTTTTGGTCTTGCTTTCTTTATTTTCTATCTTTTCCGTAACCGTGCACTTAACTGGTTTATCATGTTATGGGCTATAGTGACTTGTTATTCGCGTTCTTATTTGGGGGTACATTATCCGGGAGATATTCTGTTCGGGATGCTTTGGGGGCTGTTGGTAGGTCTTTCCACTTACATGGCATGCGCTTATATTTTGCGCAGGATGTCGCCGGATAGGAATTTTATTTCTACTCAATATACTTCCACGGGGTATGCCGTAGCGGATTTGGATATTTTTCAGAGTGTACTTTATCTCACTTATGTTGTATTGGCCATACGGGCAGTGGTTTTGTAATGGTAGAATGGCTTGATGTCCTTTTCTTATTTTTATGGAATATATGATTTTTAACAACAAAGACTGATTTGTAGTAGTTATAATCTTGTTGTTTGAATGGCTTTTGTATTACGAAGTGTGCATATAAGTGCCTTTGTATTTATTCTTGGTTATAACTGTTTGGCTTTTTGGGGATTTTTGACCGCAAATATTCCTTTTATATAAGCTTCTATTTTTATTGTTTATCTTTTTTCTTTAACTAAATCCCTCTTGTAAAACCACATAACTGCCATTACCTTTGTGTTCCAATTTATCGGAGGAGTCCGAATAGACTTGGCTTGCACTAATTCTATCAATTAAAAATTAAAAGAAAATGAATCAAATGATGCTATTAGCGGAAACCGAGATGAGAACAACACTTAACTATGGGCGTAAAAATTATGTGAGTCCTGAAGTCCGGGTCATGTCATTCGAAACAGAGATGATGATTGCCGGAAGTGATATGAATCCGGAACCTCCAAATCCGGGATATAACTCGGGACATAATCTGGATGATTTTTGGGACGCATGGCGATGATGTTTTCAGTTGATTAGAAAGGATAGCGGAAAAGCACAAATAAATTCCAATATACTTTTTAAGATTAGGTTGTTTTTGGGATACAGTATTAAATTTAAAACAGAAGTTAGATGATAAAGAAACTTTTTTTAACCACTCAACTTTTATTTTGCTGTTTTGTTTTGCATAGTTATGCAAGAAATGAGTATGCTTCGGATTCCGACAGGGACCTGAAACGACGCAATAAAATGGTAAAAGAAGCAGCTTTGCTTCCGGATTCCGCATTTGAATACGTGAAGATGGAAGACTTGCTGGATGATCAAGTGTATATGAAGTTGGCACATGACGGATGGAGCCCTCAAGAGATTGTAACCATCATGAAGACGGCCTTAAAAGACCGTAAGGCTGCCAAGAACAAATTCGGTTACGGATGGTATGCCAAGCAATGGCTACCCACTTACGGTATCATGCCGGGCGGAGATACGCTCTACCAGTTCGTGGATACAACCTATAACGAGGTGATGCAAGCCAGTATAGCCCGTACTGTTCCAACCGATGTACTGAACCATACCTGGCCCAAAATCGTGTACACTCCAGAAGACCGTAAAAAAGGTATTCGTAATACAGCCTATTTCCGTACGGTGGAACATAAACCATCGTCTGGACGTATGCATTGGGGTGTGGTACATCCTGAAGACCATGACAAATTGTATGTAATTCCCGACGGAGCAGGCATTTTCAAGACTGATAACGGAGGGCTTACCTGGACATGCATCACGGATAATATTCCGGTGAGAGCTCACCGCAGTACGGTTCGCCACTCCTCGATCCCTGTAGACCCGGATGATTGGAATCACTTGTTTGCTTTTGGTGATAACAGTACGGTGTATGAAACAACGGACGGCGGAGATAGCTGGCGTCGTATAGAAGGGGCTACTCACAAAGGGTATAAGCGAGGTTATGCTTTCCGCGACAAAGCCGGAAATCTGAAATTCATCGGCGCACAGCAGCAAGGGGGGATTGAGCATTGGGCCAGTAAACTTTGGATTAGTGAAGACACCTGTAAAACCTGGACAGAGGTCATTGTACCGGATGAACTAAAAGACGTCCATCCCAATGGTGTGGGAAAAGGCGTGTGGTTCCAGTCAGTGGAGTTTGATCCCTCCAATCGGGATATGATTTACATACCAGGGTCTCGGTCTATCTTCTATTTTGACGATGGAGCGAAAAGCACGGTGGAAAATGGAAAGAGAAAATATAACATCAAGAAGATGAGTTTTGATGTATATAATGAAAACCGGACGGCACTGCGTAATGATCCTTCCGACCCGGATAACAAGACGATATTCCCTTTAAGAGCCACTTCGCCGGGTAATATGGTCATCAGTACCATAAATCCGAACCAAATGTGGTTTGCGGCAGCAGTTCGTAACGGAAATGCTACGGCACTCTATTATACCGAAGACAAGGGAAAGACTTGGATAACGCTTCAAGAGCCCAGTGCTGGAATCGGTGGAGGTACTGTTTTTGGCAATGAGGCTCCTTGGAATTGGTTGGGAGGTTTCGGTGTAAACCTTCGTGATCCGAATTGGGTGTACGGATGTACGATGAGTTCTGCCATTAGTTCTGACGGAGGAAAAAATTTCGATCAGTTTGCATGGTCAATCCGTTTGACGTCGTTACAGGAGGACGGCAAATATTATGCGGTAACCAATTCTCGTCATAATGCGGACAATCATTTCATTCTTTCTCACAAGAGTGGTCGGGTGTTCAGAGGTTCGGATGGCGGTATGTTGATGAAAGATTTGGATGTGAATAATAACCAATGGACTAATATTGGAGGAAATATGGGACAGATGTTGTATTACAATATCCGTGTCAATGAATTCGGTGATCAGTTGATGGTGGGTAACACGCAGGATATTGACGTGCAGACCTACCGCTACGGTCGATGGGGAAATTGGCGTGGTTATGAAGGTTCCGAATCCAGCGCCAATCCTTATACCAGCACATGCTACTTCTCCGGAGGTGGCGGAGGCGGTATTGAGAATATGCCGTTGGACTCGTGGAGCACGACCACCAATTATGCCGATGTACATACCGGTTCCTGGTATATGAGACGTACGGGAACGGGAAAAGGAAACACTTTCTACCGCATTGATGATATAGGTCGGAGCCTGACTAATCTGTTTGATAATGTCGGGGCGGATGTCGCGGATGTCACATTTGCACGCGATAAAGGATATACTACTATTTTTGTACGTACTACTGATAATATCTTAAAGAAATCCATAGACAGTGGAAACTCTTTTCAGGACATCCTGTACAACGGTGAGCCGGCCAAATTTAGCAATACCAGATTAGCGGCAGATCCCGATAACAGCGACATCCTGTATTTGGGACAGACAGGACAGGTCATGCGATTGTATGTCAACGAAAGTCGTTGGGAAAAAGTAGGAGAGGGGCTTCCTAATATAGCTTGCGACCACTTGTTTTTCCACGAAGGTAGTGGCGATCTTTATTTTGTGAATCGTGGTAGTGCCGGAATCTATATTCTGGAAAACGGTTCAAATACCTGGCGTTTTTGGACCAAGGGATATAATAGTGGAAAATTCAGTGATATTGTCATGAATTATACCACACAAGAGATGGTACTGGCTGATTATGGTCGCGGCGTATGGGTAGCCGATTTGGAGCATCCTTCCGACCGTTTCTTTAAAAACGGATTTGCCTTAAAAGAAATCACCCATGTGGATGGCCGTCGTACTATCGGTATTGATACGAAATGGACTATTCCGTTGTATTACTATTATGAATGGACGGTAAATGGAATGAAGGTAGATAATCCCTATCAGTATCTTACTCAGGCCTTGCGCCCCGGAGATAAAGTACAGTTGAAACTCACACTTAGAGAATCTCCCGATGTGTCTACCCTTTCGGCCGAATACATCGTGAAGGAAACACCGGATGTAAAATTGGAAAAGAAAGCTGGAAATGCGTTGTATTCAAACGGAAAGGGCAGAATAGATTTAGGATATGTAGATTATTTCTTCAATGACTTTACTGTAGACCTTTGGGTGAAACCGATGAATGATGGAGTTTTGTTGGCCAACCGTCAGAAAGAATATGATAAAGGTGCAAAAGGTTGGTTGCTTTTCGTAGAAAACGGAACTTTGAAATTCAGATATTCTCCAAGCAACCAGTTTAACAAGCCGACGTATGAACCGGCTTCCGATGAACAGAAAACCATCGAAGGGGGTAAATTGAACATGGGTGAGTGGGCTCATGTGGCGATAACCGAGAAACGTGACGGTTCGATACGTCTGTATGTAAACGGTATGTTAACTGGTGAGGGAGAGCGTTATCGCAGGGAACATACGCTGAATAATTCCACTTACCTGTCGCTGTTTGCAGATGCTTTTGAGTATGCGCCGATAGAGGCAGCCGTAGATGAATTAAAGATATGGAACTACGAATTGAATGAAGAGGAAATCCGTCGTGAAATGTATTCCGTGAATGTAGACAATCGTAACGGACTTGTGGCTTACTATGCTTTCAATGGGGATAATCTGTCCGGAGACTTGGAAACATTTGCCGGATATCAGCCACGTGTGATGACGCGTGCGGAGGTTACTCATGAAAAAATGTCGCTCCCCATCAGTGCACAACGAGCTGCTTACGGTGTATTGACCGATGGTGAGAAACTCTTTGAAGACCGGGGAGTCAATCTGTTAAAGATAGCCGTTAAAAATACAACATCGGATTATCAGATCGGTGTATATGCTTATAAAGCGGAACATTGGTTGGAAGACAAATCCAATTTGGATACCAAATATTATGAGGTAGAACCGACTGGATATATCTTCCGAAACTTTACCGTTGCCGAAGCAGACACTTTGACGTTAGATTTCTATGCTGTCGAAGGCAAACCTTTTAATCAGAACAAGCGTTATCGTCTGTATTATTCGGAAGACGGACGTAGGAATTATTGGAATTTGGTGGGAGATTTGACCTATAATGCAGATACGCAGACTTTGCAAGCGACTGATTTGCCGATGCAGGAACTGCAAGGCAAAAAAATGTTGGTAGTGTCTTTGAAGCCGGCTATCGAAATGACCGTTGAGGGAGTTTCAAATAGAGGAGAGCTTACCGTATATTCCGAGGATCAGCATACTGTCAAAGCCCACGCTTCTATTGTGGAAGGCTTGGCAGAACCGAACGGTGTGTATGATATCGTGTCGGACAATGACGTGTTGCAACCTCAAACCGGATTCTATTTTACGAAGGGTGAAGCTTCCTCCGATCTTAAAATAGGGCAGAATTTGGGAGCCTTCAATGAACGGAATCTGGTGACCCTGAAAGGCAAGACCGATGAAAAGATGATTCCGATGCCGATTGAGGTTGTCAACCGGATTACCCCGAAAGGGTTGGGTAACTCGACGTGGGTAGAGAAAGGTGGAATTTTGGTGGGTTCGGCAGATAACTATGTTGCTTTGCATGAATCCAATACCGTGACCATAATGGGGTGGGTGTATTTGGGTGATGTAGACATATTGTCCGGAACCAAACCGCTCTTATTTTTCCGCTCTTCAAATCCCTCTGTAGCAACAGGACTACACTTGCAAAACGGTAATGTACGCTGTCATTGGAATGAAGAATCCTGGAGTTGGAACCAATCTACTTCACTCAACGTGGCGAAAGATCAGGTTGGACAATGGATTCATCTGGCATTGGTGGCCCGCCCCGATGGTATGGATTATTACCTGAACGGAATGAAATATTCTATAAAACGTAATATAAACAAAGGACGCATACATTCCATGTTGATGTTGGGACAGAATCAAATGGGTAACACTTGGTTTACGGGAGCATTCGATCAGGTTGCCGTATGGAACCGCTCACTGACCCAGGAAGAAGTCTTGAGATATATGCAGGAAAGAGTGTTGCTGAATGATTCGGCATTAGTGGCTTATTTGACGATGGATGTAAGAGATGAAAACGGGGATTTGCGTGAAAGCGTACAGGACATGTCGCTGAAGCACTACGGTACTTTGACACAAAACTATCGTTCTACTGTGCCGTTTAATCCGGAAAGTCGCCTGCATCTGAACCAAATGTCCGAAACTTCGGCTGTACAGTTGATTTATCCGGAAGGAAAGAATGTACTGGGAGAATGGAATACATTCGACGGTACCTCTTACAACTATGTAGCAGCCGGAAGACAATCCGATTTGCCTTTGAGCAAAACACACTACACATTGGTTTATGCAAACGATCCACAGTTGACAGCAACCGATCGGATTACTTTACGTTACCGTCATGCCGGTATTATGGAGCAGGACCATTTGGTGATGGCCATTCGTGCTTTGGGTTCGGAAAGTCCGTTTGAACATTTTGTGGAAGCACAGACTGTTGAAAACGGCAAAGCAGAGTTTTCTATCGAGGGAGCGTTGTTGAACCGTGCTTCCGAAGTGATGTTCTTTGTCTCTCCTGAATCCGGCAAACGTCCGGTGAAGGTGGAGCTGGCTTTGGCCGACGGAATGTCCGGAAACAGCAATATCATGCTGGAGGAAACCGCCAAGGGATTGCCTCTGCAAGTGAAAGTATTGAGCGGAAATGCCGATGATGTGGTAATGCTGGAAGTGAAAGAAACGGCCTACGCCTCTTTGGATAAAGACAGTGTAGACATGCGTAATGGCGATAATCGCTTTACGATCATGATAGACCAATCGAAGTTGGATAAAATGGCTTTGAATCCGATAACCGTCCAGGCGGTCGGTGCGGAATCAGCTCCGTTGGAGTTCAAGGTTTATCTTGAGCCCAAGGTCGAACTGAAATTGAAAAACGGCACGGACGACTATACTTTTGTGGCTACTGCACCTACGGCAGACTTGGAAGTGGAAGCCGAACTGCTGCAAGGCTATCTGGAAGAAGAAGTTCAGTTGACGACGATTACTGACGTAGATAATGCGATGAATATCGGAAACGGAACCTTACTGTCGAACAGTTCGGTAACTATCGGCCACTTGGAGCATTTTGAATCTCCTTACGGTAAGGCTCAAGAGGGATGGAACCTGATCGGTAATCCGTATTTGGCAGACATCAACATCACGAAACACCAGAATGTGATCTTTGACGAGCACAAGGTGACTAAATTCGTTTATCAGTATAATAAGGAGTTGGACAACTACATTACATTCGATATGACGAACTATGATGAGGAACAGAAGATCATACCGTTCCAGTCTTATTTTGTCCAGACACTGGCACCTGAGGCTGAACTTACCGTGACTCCTGTGGCCAAAGAGGTGACGCTTAACCGTCGTACATTCGATTACTATACTGCAAACGAATATACTTCAGTGCGCTTGAAACTTTACGCAGAGGATAAAGAGCAAGATCGTACGGACATTATTTGGGAAGAAGGTGCTTCGGCAGATTTTGTGGTGAATGAAGATGCTCCGAAATTCTGGAGTTTGTCAGCCACAGCCAATCAATTGTTCTCTGCAGCCGGAGAATCGGCGGCTTCTGTGAACACACTGCCGATGGATACCGAAGAAGTCAAACTGGGTTTGAGAATAGGAACGCCTGGCAAGTTGTCTCTTCGTTTGAGCCGGATAACCGGTTTTACAGGAGATGATGAGGTTATCCTTTGGGACAAACATACGGGGGCGGAATGGAAGTTGGATCAGGAAAACGCCTATGAGTTTGATATCACGCAAACCGGAGATGTGAAAGACCGTTTCGTATTGAAGGTGAAACGTCATGACACTTCGGTTGGTGTTGAAGACAGAGTAGAAACAGCCGGTTATAAGGTGTACGTTTCAGGAACTACCTGCATGATAGAGAATCTGCGTGGCAATGCCGACATTCAAATCTTCAATGTGCAAGGTCAGCTTGTAGCACGCGATAAAACGGCTCAACACAACTATTCGGTATCTTTGAAACCGGGAATACATGTTGTGAAAATCAGTGAGAACGGAAAAGATTATGTGACTAAAATTATATTGAAATGATAAAGAATAAATTAATAGGTAAAATAGGATGTTTACTGATGCTCGTATGGGCATCGGTAAGCCTCCACGCTCAATCCATAGAACTTTTGGGATTATATTCCAACGGCAGTGCCGGTCAGTTAAAAGCTAAGGTGGAGTTGGCAGGAAAGCAAATCAAATCGGTCACTTCTTATGCTTATCGGATGTCCGACGGTTTTGCTACGACAGCTTCGGATTATGAATTGATAGAAGGTTCTTTCCTGACGGCGGATGTGGAGATGCAAACCGGAGACTATGCCTATCGCATGGAAGTGGTGTTGGACGACGACACCCGGTTGCTTACCGAGTGCGTGAACCAAGCCAATACGGAAGCTTTCATGTGGTTGGGAGACTATCAATGGACGGAGGCTACCACAGCCGTAGCTGGAACATTGCCCGGTGTGGACCGTTGCTTCGGTACGGACCAGAATTTGCAGACAAACGATAAGACTTACTATAAAGGAGTTTCCAGCAAGGGTGGTCAAATCATCTATGACCTCCCGGAAGAAATGAATTTTCGTAAGTTTGATATGGTATTGGGAACACAGAATGGCAGCGGGAATCTTAAATTCATGTTCTATTGTAATGACGGAAAAAAATTGGACTTCACCGTTAATTCAAATGCAATAAAGTCCATTTCTACGGCTGACTACCCAGCTTTTATTCCACACTTGCCATTGACAAAAATCAGGTTGGACTTTACGAATAATTCAAATGCTATCGGAAACTATAACTTGGCCAGACTGTATATGGAACGTACCCAGTCGGACAAGCAGGAGCAACAGGTTACGTTTACGAATACGGGAGAAACCATCATGTATCCTCGGCAAGTGGATTTGAAAGCTACTGCCACGTCAGGAGGCAAGATATATTACCGCATCATCAAAGGCCGCGATGCCGCCGACTTGAAAGGCAACGTATTGACCTTTAAAGATGGACAATCTACGGAAGTGGTTGTCGAGGCCACACAATACGGCAACGAACAATATGCTTGTGCTGTAAGTCAGTTGTCTTATGCGGTTCGCACGGGAGAGAATATCTTTATCTCTTCTGTATTACCGGAGTCCGGAAGCAATCCGGGAACGGTATATTTATATGTCAATCCTCAGGCAAATCGGCTTTCACAACTGACGCTGAATATCTATGACGATGTATATCTGTTGAATGAATTGCAACAACTTGATTTGTTGACGATATGGAATAACACACCGTTTGTGTCCGGAACAACCGGTAAGGTTCTGGCTGTTGCCGTTCCTGACTTAGAGATGAATCGTGTGTTCCGCATTACCTACGGTTACGAAGGAGGTGAGACGATGTATAGTTCTTATTACGAGGGATTGGATATGTTTGATTATCTTTCGGATTTGCCTTATCGTACGCAGGGAAATGCACAAATAGACAAGGCTGTCAATGGTTCTATGCTCCAAATCACCACGCAAAAATATAAAAAAGGATTTGGTATTCATGCAGTAGGTTCGGTGCAGACTACCTTGCCTGCGGGCATTTATGACCGCTTTATCACGGATGTCGGCAAACAGTCAGGCCAGCCTTATGTCATGGAGTTTGCGTTGAAGATGGATAACCGGCAGCTTACGACAACAGGCCCTGTCAATAACAGCAAGAAGACTACATGGGATTATCCTTTGGACGGCGTTTCCGTTTTGCATATTGACGTGTTATACGGTGGCGATGGAGCCGGAAACGACCATGGTTCAATCGGAGCGCCGAGACTATACCGCACGGCGGTGGCACGTAAGGAACAGACTTTAAACTGGCAGAAAGAATTTCCGTTAACCCACAACAAGCCGTTTAAGCTGCCGATGAAAGCTACGGCCTCTTCGGGATTGGCACCGGTATATCGTATTTTGAAGGGACAGGAGTTTGCCACGATAGAAGACGGAAACATACTGAACCTGCATACGCTTCCCGAACATGCCGAGATTGTAGTCGAGGCGTTCCAGCCCGGCGACCGGGAATGGGAACCTACCACAACTACTACTTGTACATTCCGCTTTTCCAAGGGCTTTGTGGTGCAGAAGGATGCGCGGGTAGAGTTGGAAGGCGGTCAGGTATTGGAAGAACTGATTGTCTATGGTGATGCCGGCCAAATGGGGCAGGTGGTAGTAAAAAACGGTATTGTTCAGGTAAAAAAGCTGATATTGAAATATATTTTCGTACCCAAGGAATGGAATTTCATTACCTTTCCGTCCGATTTGGATATAGACAAAATCAGCGACTTGAACGCCAAGGGCTATTATCTGAATAACAAGACGTCCGGCAGGGGAGCTTATTACATCCGTAGCTACGACACTCAGGTGCGTGCGGAAAACCCGTCCGGTTCGGTATGGAAGAATCTGGAGACTCCGGAGGTGAAAGGACTGAAAGGTTACATTATGGGCATCAACAATGCCTTGGGTATGGATCCGGTAGAGGTAACCTTTACGATGGACAACGTTTCGCTCGATTTCGAATCTTCGATTCGTCCGTTGAATCTTACGCTGGACCTTTCCAAGGTAGAGCCGGGCACCCGTCAGGATGTATATATAAAGCCGGTTAACGTGAAAGGAAACACATTGAAAGTCAGTGTGGACTTCCAACCGGAGAACCTGTCGGTATTGCCCATCAATCATGCCAAAGCATTGGAGGGGATGCGTTTTACCTTCACTCCGGACAAGCGTGGCATACGTCTGACACTTCCCGACCAGACACCAGCCAAGATTGCTATCTATAACAAGAAAGGAACCAAATTGATGAAAGCTGTTCGTTACGTAGCGCCGATGGTATTGGATTTGAGCGATTTGAAGTCGGGCACCTACCAAATGGTGATTAACTACGGAGATGCCACGGCTGTAAGAATATTGGATTTTTAAGGATGATATAATAAAGTAAACAGAGTTTGTCGTTACGTCTTGAGTTAAAAGACGTAACGACAATTTACATAACAGAATAACTATATGATGAACAAGATTTTTACAGGATTACTTTTATGCCCCGTCATCTATTTACATGGTGCGGAACCCGCCGATTCAACCCTTCGGTTGATGGAAGAGATTACAGTGGCGGCCAATCGTCAGCAGGATGTGAAAATGAATGTGCCACAACAGGTTTACATTTTATCCCGTGACCAGATAGAACGAGCCAATGCACAGACTGCCGCCGATTTACTGACCACAGACGGTTTGCTGACAGTGCAGAAAAGCCAACAGGGTGGTGGAAGCCCGATGATACGCGGTTTTGAAAGTTCGCGGGTGCTGCTTGTCATGGACAACGTGAAGATGAACAATCTCATTTATCGTGCCGGACATTTACAGAATATCATAACCGTGGACCCTTCCATACTGGAACGTGTGGAAGTGCTTTACGGTCCTTCTTCGGTCAGCTACGGTTCGGATGCCTTGGGGGGAGTTGTGGCTTTTCGTTCTAAAAATCCGGTTTTGGGCGATGGGGGGAAAACTTGGTTTTCCGGTAATGCCTTTATGCGCTACGGTAGTGCGAATCAAGAAACCACCGGTCATGTGGATTTCAATATCGGCGGCGAACGTTTTGCTTCATTGACTTCTTTATCCTATAGCAACTTCGGTGATTTGCGGAGTGGACGACGCAAGAACCCCTTTCTAAAGGATGATGAATACATTAGCCGTCCTTATGAAGTGATACGTGAAAATGGTGAAGACCTGTTAATCGGTAATTCCAAAGACTGGCATCAACCCGGGTCTGGATATATGCAGTACGACTTGATGCAGAAGTTCCTGTTCAAACCGGACGATAGATTCCGCCATTTGTTGAACTTCCAATTCTCGAATACGACGGACATTCCCCGTTACGACCGGTTGACGGATATGAAAAAAGACAAACCTAAATTTGCCGAATGGTATTATGGCCCTCAGTTCCGTTTGATGACAGCCTACACGATGGAGATAGCCGACTGGTTGTCGGCAGACAAAGTCGATTTTACGGTGGCCTATCAGAAAATCAAGGAAAGCCGTCATAACCGTAAGTTCGGCGAGGTTTGGCTGGGTAGCCGTAACGAGAATGTGGATGTGGTGTCATTGTCTTCCGATTGGATGAAGCAGGTGGACAATCATCGTATCCATGCCGGAATAGACGGTGCATTGAACTTCCTTTCCTCTACGGCTCACAAAACGGACGTGGACACCGGTGAGCGTGCTGCATTGGATACGCGTTACCCCGACGGAAAAAACTATATGCACAATATAGAGGCCTACGCGTCCCACCAATGGGAAATCACTCCGCGTCTGACCCTAAGTGACGGTATCCGCCTGGGATTCTCCACGTTGTATTCCTCGTTTGAGACCGCCGAATTTTTCCCATTCCTGAGTCAGGACGTGAAAGAAGTGAAACAGAACAATATGACTTACAGTTTCAGTTTGGGACTGAACTACAATCCGACCAAGGACTGGAAAATAGCTTTGGCACTTTCCACTGGTTATCGTGTGCCCAATATAGACGATGTGGGAAAGGTATTCGACTCGCAGCCGGGTATGGTGGTTGTGCCCAACCCGGATGTGCGCCCCGAAAAGACTATCAACGCCGACTTCAATGTGACTCGGTTCAAAAACGACCGTTTCCTTTGGGAAACTTCCGTGTTCGGAACCTATCTTTTCGATGCCATTACGCTAAAGCCGTATACGCTGAACGGAAATACCGAAATAGAATATGATGGCGAACTCAGCGAGATATATGCCAACCATAACAGCAGAAGGGCCTATGTTGTAGGTTCCACCACACG
>ENA-ORRN01001809-ORRN01001809.1-human-gut-metagenome-genome-assembly--contig:-NODE-1809-length-14368-cov-3.109900_pt1 | contig 14368 bp, 6 predicted proteins | sample MGYA00242174_ERZ509132 | MGnify/ENA primary metagenome ERZ509132 (study PRJEB26280, sample SAMEA2338671) | human gut metagenome | biome: human gut; feature: human-associated habitat; material: faeces... | reverse complement strand
GTCGCCCGCGCCGACCGTACTGTTAACCGCAACCGTCGCGCTTTTGCAGAAATACGCCTTGTCGCCGTCGGTTAAAATCGCACCCTTTCGCCCGAGAGAAAGCATTACGTTTTCCGCGCCCGCCTCTATGAGCTTTTCGCAACCCGTAATCATCTCGTCAAACGAGTCGTAATGCTCGCCCGTCATCTCCTGCAGTTCGTCGAGATTGGGTTTTATGAGGTACGCGCCGCCGCGAAGCCCCGCAATCATCTTATTTCCCGACGTGTCGAGAATGATTTTTGTTGTTTTAGGCACGGCGGACGAAAGTTTCAGATAATAATCGTCGCCGACGCCGCTCGGGAGCGAGCCGCTCATAACCGCTACGCTTGCAGACTTTGAAAGTTCGCCGACGAGCGAAACGAGTTCGGCTTGCTTCTCTTGCGAGACGTTTTCGCCTTTATCGTTTATCTCGGTCATCATGGCGCGTTTATCCACGATTTTATAGTTTGTCCGCGCCGAACCGTTATTCCACACAAAGGTGTTTTTTACGTTTTCGTCGTCTAAGGTATGGACGAACATCTTGCCGTTGTCGTTAAACATGAAACCCGTGGCAAAGCTGTCGCCGCCGAGCCTTGCGACGCCGATTGCGACGTTTAAAGCTTTGCCCGAGTATGTTATGATTTTGTTCTCTATCCTGTTAAGCCCGCCGAGCTTTAGCGTGTCAAGCTCTATCGTGCAATCAACGCACGGATTGGGGCAAACCGATAATATCATTGTATTGCGTTATCTCCTTATATCGCTCCGCATATCCGCGGTCGCGCAGCTTACGCTTCTTTCTTTCTGTCCGCAACGACCTTCTCCTGGATATTCGGGGGAAGCTCTTCATAACGCTCGAACGAGGTTATATAACTGCCTCTGCCCTGAGTCATGCTGCGGAGTTCGGTTGCGTATTTAAGAATTTCCGCCTGCGGAGCTTCCGCCGTGATTACGGCTTTTCCGTCAACCGAATCGGTTCCTAAAATACGGCCTCTGCGCTTATTCATATCGCCCATGATGTCGCCCATATAGTTGTCGGGAACGGTGATTTCCATTCTCATGACAGGCTCCAGAATTACGGGCGAAGCTTTTTTCATTCCGTCCTGATAAGCGAGTTTTGCCGCCGAAACGAACGCCACTTCCTTACTGTCTACGGGGTGGGAGCTTCCGTCGAAAAGGGTGCATTTGAGGTTTACCACGGGATAACCCGCCAGAACGCCCTCTTTTACCGCTTCGCGAAGCCCTTTATCTACCGCGGGGATAAACTGCTTAGGCACAACGCCGCCGACGACCGCGTCTACAAACTCGTATTCGCCGTCCGCCGCGCCCGGTTCGAAACGGACTTTACAATGTCCGTACTGTCCTGCGCCGCCCGACTGTTTTTTATGTTTTCCTTCGCCTTCGGCAGACTTTCTCACCGTTTCGCGATAAGCAACCTTAGGTTCGGACAATACCGCGTCCGCGCCGAATTTCGTTTTCAGTTTCTTGCAGATTACCGCAAGGTGCGTGTCGCCGACGCCTATAAGAAGCATTTCGCCCGTGTCGGGATTTTTTTCGACCTTAAACGACGGGTCTTCTTCCATAAGTCTGCGAAGCCCCGCAAAAACCTTGTCTTCGTCGCCCTTTTTAGCCGCGCCGACCGACATCGCGTATTCCGCCGCAGGCATTTCCACCGCGGGAAGGACTACTTTTTCGCCGTTATACAAAACGTCGCCCGTCTGTACGTCGTTGAGCTTGGCAAACGCGCCGATATCGCCCGCGGGCATCTCGTCCGCAGGTATCTGTTTTTTGCCCATTACGTGATAAAGCGCGCTGATTTTCTCCGCCGCGCCCGTTCTCGAATCGGTGAGAGAATCGCCCGGTTTAATCGTTCCGCGAAGCACTCTGAAAATATTCATTTTGCCCACGAACGGGTCTACAATGGTTTTAAACACGCGCACGAGCGGTTTTCCGTTCGGATCGGCTTTTATCTCGACGTTTTTGCCGTCGACTTCGCCTACGAAAGGCACTCTGTCCTGAGGACTTACGAACGTGGAAACCATTTTATCCATAAGGTTGAATATACCCTGATTTTTGAGCGCGCTTCCGCCTAAAACGGTAATCGTCGTGCAGGCTTTAACGCCGAGTTTAACGCCGCGCTCTATCTCTTCGCCCGAAAGGTCGCCCTCTGCGAAGAATTTATCAAGAAGTTCCTCGTCGTTTTCCGCCGCCGCTTCGCAAAGATCCTGCCGCGCCTCTTTGTATGCTTCGACGAGATTTTCGGGGATGGGGTGTTCGTTTCTCTCCCAATCGCGCAAAACGCCGTAAGCAACCTTGACGAAGCCTTTCATCTTCTCGTCGACCATGTTCGGAATTATCATCGGAGCGATTTTGTTTCCGTATTTTTCCTTTATCGCGGCAACGGTTTTAATAAAGTTCGCGTTGTCTTTGTCGAGTCCGTTTATAAAGAGTAACGACGGGATTCTGTGCGCTAAGCAATATTCGATAGCTTTTTCGGTACCGACGGTGAGCGTTCCGCTCGCGCCCGTAACGATAACCGCGTTGTCAACCGCCGAGAGAGCCTGGTTGGATTCCCCTTCGAAATCGAAAAACCCGGGAACGTCAACGAGATTGAACGCAACGTGTCTGCCCTTTCTGTCGGTGTATTCGCACCTCGAAACGGACAGGCTTATAGACGTTTTTCTCGCGATTTCTTCCTGATCGAAATCGCTTACAGTGTTGCCGTCGTCAACTCTGCCCTGACGATCTATCGCGCCCGCGTTGAATAAAATCGCCTCGACGAGAGTTGTTTTACCCTCGCCGCTGTGACCGATTACCGCAATGTTTCTGATTGTTCCTTCCATAATAATTTTTCCTTCCTTTATCACCTGAGTTGCCCGACAAACTCCCCCGCCCCTTAATTTTCCGTTTCATATTACTCGCAGATATACGGTTTCGCGGGTTTACGCAAAATCACGCCGTTGATAATCCATTTATAATAATGAAAAGAAACTTTAAATTTCGTGCGCGGTCGTCTGCCGAACTCTTATACATTATACAGTAATCTATCGGAAATTTCAATAGGAAACGAAAAATTTTTATCTTTTTTTTACAATTGAGAAAAGGGGCGCGGCAAATTTCCTCATTTGCCGCGCCCGCACGATATAACACGATATAATTAAAGTTATTTTTTACGCATTTAAATTATTCTTTTATGCATTTAAAATCGTAGCCGGCGGATTCCACGGCGGATTTTATAGCAGATTCGTCTATAGTTCCGCCGTAAATGTATGCGCAGTTGTTTTTAAGATCGACTTCCGCGTCGAGATTAAGACCTTTAAGCGCGGTTTCGACGTGCTTTTTGCAATGTTCGCACATCATTCCGTCGATATATACGGTTGCTTTGACTTCTTTCATTTTCTGTTCTCCTTTTGATTCTGTTTTTGTTTCGGATATTATGTTTTCGTCGGTTTTAACGGATTTTTCGGGCGCAACGCTCAAAGATTCCGTAGCTTTGCCGTCGCCGTTTTCGCTCTTAAATTTAACAAGCCTCAGCCTTAACGCGTTGCAGACCACGCAAACGCTCGATAAGCTCATCGCGAGAGACGCGAACATCGGGTTCATAAGAACGTTGAACGGCTTATAAAGTACGCCGCAGGCTATCGGGATAAGAATTATATTATAGAAAAACGCCCAGAAGAGATTTTCCTTGATATTAGTCATTACCTTTGATCCGATTTTAAGGCATTTGACAACGTCGCCCAAATCGCTCTTTATAAGCACGGCGTCCGCGCTGTCTATCGCGATATCCGTTCCCGCGCCGATCGCAACGCCTACGTCTGCCGCCGAAAGAGCAGGCGCGTCGTTCACGCCGTCGCCTACCATCATAACTTTTTTGCCCAGGCTCTGAAGGTTCGTCACCGCCTCATATTTAGTGTCGGGCAGAACTTCCGCCTCGAAATCGATTCCGAGTTCGTCCGCAACGGCTTTTGCCGCCGAAGCGTTGTCGCCCGTGAGCATTACAACTTGTTTACCCATGGCTTTAAGCTCGGCTATCGCAGCTCTGCTTGAAGGCTTAATTTCGTCTTTAATCGACATATAGCCCCACATTTGCGAGTTGATGACGAGATACAGAACGGTTGCTCCCGCCTCTTTTTCCGAGCGCGAAATAAGCTCGCTATTTTTCTCCTCTCCGCACGCGGAAAGGGCAAAACGCAGGTTTCCTATAAATACTTTTTTACCGTTTATCGTTCCTTTTATACCCGCGCCTTTGACGGCTTCGAAATCGTCTACGGTTAAAAAAGGCAGATTTTCCTTTTCGGCAAGCTCGATAATGGGCTTACCTAAAACGTGCGAACTCATCTTTTCAAGCGAAGCGGCAACGATAAGAAATTCTTCTCTGTTAACGCCGCCGGCAAGCTCAATGCCCGTAAGATGAGGCTTTCCGTAAGTTATCGTACCCGTTTTATCTAAGACAACGGCGTTTATCGTTTCGAGTTTTTGCAAAGCTTCGCCGCTCTTGATGAGTATTCCGTACTCGGCGGCTTTACCCGTTCCCGCCATGAGCGCGGCGGGCGTTGCAAGCCCCAAAGCGCACGGACAGGAAACGACAAGCACGCTGACGGCGATATTTATCGCGAACGAGAAAGGTTTGCCGACAATGAGCCACACGGCAAGCGCGACGAGCGCGATACATATAACCACGGGAACGAAAATACCCGCAACCTTATCCGCAAGTTTTGCTATGGGGACTTTTGTGGAGTTCGCGTCCTCGACGAGTTTCACTATTTTATAAAGAGTCGTGTCCTCGCCGACGGAAACGGCTTCGGCTGTAGCGTAGCCGCCCGAAAAAACTGTACCCGTGACGAGTTTGTCTCCGATTTCCTTATACACGGGAATACTTTCGCCCGTTATCGCCGACTGATCTAGCCAGCCGCCGCCCGTTTTGACGATACAATCGCACGGAATACGGTCGCCGTCCTTCAGAACTACGGTGTCGCCCTCTTTAAGCTCGGCGATTTTTATTTCTTTTTCCTCTCCGTTTATAAGCACAACGGCGGTATCGGGAGCAAGCCCCAAAAGCTTTTCAACCGAACTCATCGTCTTGTTTTTGGACTTCTCTTCGAGGAATTTTCCTACGGTTATAAGCGTTAAAATCATCGCCGAACCCTCGAAATAAAGGTTATCCATGAATGACGTCATAAGCTTGTGATTGCCCGTGAAATGCCCTATCGCTATCATTATTATGGTATAAATTCCGTAAATGAACGAAGCGGAAGAACCCAACGCGACGAGTGAATCCATATTCGGCTTAAGCATGAAAAGCTTTTTGAAACCGCTCGTGAAATAGGCGAAGTTGACTATGATAACGGCAAGCGTTATAACCGCCTGAACGATTGAAGCCGTGAGCATGTGTTCCATTATCATCGCGTTTAAAAACGGCGGAACGGGAATGCCTGTCATCGGTCCCATCGCGATATACATAAGCGCTACCATAAGCGGAACGGAAATTATGAGCCGCTTTTTAAGCGATTTTTCTCTCGCCTTATCGCGCTTTAAGCTCGCGCCTTCTTTTATCCCGTAACCTTCCTTTTTAACCGCCGCCATAACGGCCTTGGTTACGTCTTCTTTCATATCCACGGAAAGCGCGCCCGTTATGAGATTGACCGTGCAATCGGTCACGCCCTCGGTCGCCTTAACGCACCTTTCCACTCTTGCCGAACATGCGGAACAGGTCATTCCGCCGACAACGAATTGTTTTTTCAATTTTTTCTCCTTCTGTATCATTTATGCCCGCTTAAACGACAATTAAGTCGTAAAAACGCGCCTATAAGTCGATTATCGTTATATTTTTAGAGTTTGCAATAGCTAACCTTACACTTGAAATCATTGCCCGTTTTCATAATTTTTCGGGCAATATAGCTATGGGCGGATCTTTTCGAAAATGTAATTATCGGCGTATTTCATCGCCTTTGCTTTGTCCTCTTCCGTTCTTATAGTCCAGGTGATAAGGCGTTTGTTTTTGCGCATCCTCTTTGAAACGGGAATATACACGACGTTCATGTTCATGAAATCGGGCTTGACGATAAAATTGAAAAACGCCACGGAAAGGAGCTTGTCCGCAATCCACGGAAGCTGTTTGTGCCGCGATTTGTCGATGAGTTGCCCGCGGATGAAATCGGGGCGCTTAACGCGGAATACCTTCATAATGAACGGGTCGAATGACTGAACGACGAATTCGCCTTTATACCCGTCGAGTCTTTTGATAACCTCGTCTGCGATAACGCCTTTGGTTCTCTGCGATTTAAGCTCGATGACAATCGGTACTCTTCCGCCGATAAACGATAAAAACTCGTCGAAAGTCGGAATCCTCTCGCTTGTACCCGAAAGCCGCAAATTTTCAACTTCGTCAAGCGTTTTATCCCATATAAGCGAATCCTCGCCCGTCACGCGCTTCAAGTTGTCGTCGTGAAAACAGACAAGCTTGTTATCTTTGGTGAGCTGAACGTCCATTTCTATGGGATAACCCTTTTCGATAGCCGCGGCGTACGCCTTGAAACTGTTTTCGGGAATACCCTTTTCCGCCGCATGCAAGCCCCTGTGCGCGACGGGAGTTTTCACGAGCCAATGTTCGTCACCAATTCTGCATTTCATTTAACGATTCCTCCGAAGGGAAAATATCTTCGGATGAATATTCTCGCCTTGCCGAGGAGATTATAAAACAGAACCCCGATTTTGTCAATTCTTTTTATCCGATTTTTTCGGCGCGCGCATAAAAAACTTGATTTTTTCGGCAAGTAAGTATATAATATATTCTGAGTAAATTTATACGCGAGGACGTTTAATGGCGATTACGACCAAGGACAATATCAGAAATTTTTGTATCATAGCCCACATCGACCACGGAAAATCCACTCTGGCAGACAGAATCATGGAACTCACGGGGCAGGTTGCCGAGAGAGACATGGAAGACCAGCTTCTCGACTCTATGGACCTTGAAAGAGAAAGGGGAATAACCATAAAACTTACGCCCGTAAGAATGGCATACAAAGCGAAGGACGGAAAAGATTACGTCTTCAACCTTATCGACACCCCGGGACACGTTGACTTCACTTACGAAGTTTCGCGTTCGCTCGCGGCATGCGAAGGCGCGGTTTTAATCGTGGACGCCACGCAGGGCATCGAAGCGCAGACGCTTGCGAACTGCTATCTCGCGCTCGATAATAATCTCGAAATCGTACCCGTCATCAATAAAATCGACCTCGCCTCGGCAGACCCGGACGGCACGGCGAAAGAAATCGAAGACGTAATCGGGCTTGACGGCGAAAACGCGCCGAGAATCTCCGCTAAAAACGGAATCAACATAGATCAGGTTTTAGAACAGATAGTTTCGCTCGTTCCGCCGCCGAAGGGTGACGACGACGCGCCCCTTAAAGCCCTTATCTTCGATAGTTATTACGATAATTTCAAGGGCGTTATCTGTTTTGTCCGCATCATGGACGGCACGGTTGCCGCGGGGACGAGGATAAAGACGTTTGCGGGGACCAAACAGTTCGACGTTACCGAAGTAGGCACGTTCAACCCGCAACTTAAACCCAAAAAATTCCTTGCGGCGGGAGAGGTAGGATATATCGCGGCGAGCATCAAAAGCATCGAAGATATCGCCGTCGGCGACACGATTACCGACGCGAACAACCCCGCGTCCGCTCCCTTACACGGTTACAAAAAAGTTCAACCCGTCGTCTTTTCGGGTATTTACCCGCTTGACGGTTCCAAGTTCAACGACCTGAAAGAAGCTCTTTTAAAGCTCAAATTAAACGACGCTTCGCTTACCTTCGAACCCGATAATTCCGACGCGTTGGGTTTCGGCTTCCGCTGCGGATTTTTAGGGCTTTTACACATGGAAATAATTCAGGAGCGAATCGAGCGCGAATTCGACATCGACATCATCACGACCGCCCCGTCCGTTTCCTACCACATTTACAAAACCGACGGCGAAATGCTCGTCGTCGATAACCCGAGCAAGTTCCCCGACGTTTCGTATATCGATTACGCCGAAGAGCCGATAATCACCGCAAACATCTTCACCCCGCCCGAATACGTCGGCGCGATTATGGACCTTTGCCAGGACAAGCGCGGCGTTTTCACCGACATGACTTATCTCGACGCGAAAAGGGTACGCCTTAATTACACTCTCCCGTTAAACGAAATCATTTTCGATTTCTTCGACGGGCTTAAAAGCCGCACGCGCGGTTACGCTTCGTTCGACTATGAACTTTCGGGCTATCAGAAAAGCGAACTCGTAAAGCTCGACATGCTTTTAAACGGCGAGATTTGCGACGCGCTTTCGATTATCGTCCATAAAGACAAAGCCTACGCGAGAGGCAGAGCTTTGGCGGAAAGACTTAAAGACGTTATCCCCCGTCAGCTTTTCGAAATACCCATTCAGGCGGCTATCGGCGGAAAGGTCATCGCGAGAGAGACGGTTAAAGCTTTGCGCAAAGACGTTCTCGCTAAGTGCTACGGCGGCGATATAACGAGAAAGAAAAAACTTCTCGAAAAACAGAAAGAGGGCAAAAAGAAAATGCGGCAGCTCGGCTCAGTGGAAGTTCCGAGCGAGGCGTTCATGTCCATTCTTAAAATCGACAGCAGCGACAACAAATAACGCCATCAAGCATTAAAAACAACAACACACCCGGCGAAAAGTGCCGGATAATCGACTTATAGACAAGGATATTTATTTCAATGCCCGGAATTTACGTTCACGTTCCGTTCTGCAAGAGCAAATGCGCTTACTGCGATTTTGCCTCTTACCCGAAGGAATTTTCAAAATGCGATTTATATTTCGCCTGCCTTTACAAAGAGATAAAAGGCAGAAGCGAATCGCTTAAAGACTACGTTTTCGACACCGTGTATTTCGGCGGAGGCACCCCCTCTTACGTAGACCCGAAATACGTTATCGGCGCGATGAGACAGATAAAAAATTATTACAAAATCGCGGATAACGCCGAAATTACGATCGAGATGAACCCGGGAACGGTTGACGAAAACAAGATAAAACAATACGAAAAAGCAGGATTCAACCGCTTCAGCGTGGGGCTTCAGACGGCAAACGACGATCTTTTAATGGATATCGGCAGAATACACACCAAAGCCGATTTCGTTAAAACCGCAGAGCTTTTAAAAGGAAAAAATTTCAGCGTCGATATAATGATCGGGCTTGAGGGGCAGACTACGGAAGATATAAAAGAAGCTATCGACCTCGCCTCTTCCGCGGGCGCGAAACACATTTCCTCTTACGCTTTGAAAGCCGAGGAAGGAACGCCAATGTACGGCAGATATTTAAACGGAGACTTACCGAGCGAGGACGAAGTTGCCGATGAGTACGACTTTACGGTGAAATACCTTGCGGAAAAAGGCTACAAACGCTATGAAGTTTCCAATTTCTGCAAAGACGGATTTTATTCCCGCCACAATTTAAACTATTGGAAGCGGGGCGAATACATAGGTTTCGGCGTTTCGGCATCCTCGTTCATAAAAGAAAGGCGGTTCACGAACACCGAAAAGATAGACGAATACACCGCGTGCATAATCCGCGGCAAAGTTGCGGAGATTTTCAGCGAGGATATAGAAGGCGACGAACGCGAATTCGAATACATCATGCTCGGGTTAAGAACGGCGGACGGAATTTCCTTTGCCGATTTCAAAAATCGATTCGGCACGGACTTCAAAGAAAAATATTCAAAAAAAATATCGACCGTCGCAAAATATCTGTCCGAAGACGAAAACGGGATAAAAATCAAGCCCGAATATCTCTTCGTTCAGAACGAAATCATTATTCATTTCATGGACTAAACGCCGTTTAATCGGCTTATAGCCCCACTTTTATAAAAAATAAGCCAATAAAACGACAAAAAATATTTTCAGGAAACAATGGGAAATTTCGTACACTTACACGTCCACACCGAATACAGTATCTTAGACGGCGCGACGAAAATCGCGGTTGCGGCTAAAAAAGCCAAAGCCCTCGGCATGCCCGCGCTCGCCATAACCGACCACGGTAATATGTACGGCGCGGTCAACTTTTTCGACGCCTGCGAAAAGGAAGGCATAAAAGCCATCATCGGAACGGAGTTTTACGTCTGCGACGACTTAACCGTCAAAAACGGCAAAACCAAGCTCAATCACCTCGTTCTGCTCTGCAAAAACGAAGAAGGCTACAAGAATATATCGCTTTTGAACGCAATCGCTTTCCGCGACGGATTTTACTATAAACCGAGAATAGATTTAAAAACTCTCGAAGCGCATCACGAGGGGCTTGTTTGCCTTTCGGCATGCCTTGCGGGGGATATTCCGCAGGCTATTTTGCGCAGAGATTTCGAGGAAGCGGAAAGGCTCGTCGTGTGGTTCAAAAACCTTTTCGGCGACGATTTTTACCTCGAAATGCAAAACCATTTCCTCGACGAACAGCTCGAGGTAAACAAATATTTAAGACAATACGCTAAAAAATACGATATCAAACTCGTAGTCACGAACGACGTGCATTATCTCGAACGTTCGGACGCGGAATCTCAGGACGTACTGATGTGCGTTCAGATGGGCGCCGATTACGACGACCCTAAACGTCTCAAATTCCCCAACGACGAATTTTACTTAAAGAGTTACGACGAAATGGCGCAGCTCTTCCCCGACGATCTCGAAGCGCTTGAAAACACGATGGAAGTTTGCGATAAGTGCAATTTCGGGTTCGTTTACGGGCATTACATGTTCCCGCACTACTACCCCGATACGGGCGAAGACCCTAAAACCTATATCCGAAACCTCATCGACGCGGGAATAAAGAAGAAATACGGCGCCGAAACGCCCGAAATCCGCGAAAGAATAGAAAGCGAACTCGCGGTTATCGAAAAGCAGGGCTTCATTGAATACTTCCTCATCGTGTGGGATTATATAAACGCGGCAAGAAACATGGGAATCTCGGTAGGACCAGGGCGTGGTTCGGGCGCAGGCTCGATAGTCGCATACCTCATCGGCATAACCAATATCGACCCGCTTAAATACGACCTTTATTTCGAACGTTTCTTAAACCCCGAACGCGTCTCCGCGCCCGATTTCGACGTGGACTTCGAAGATAGCCGCCGCCAGGAAGTTATAGAATACGTACGAAGAAAATACGGATATAACAGAGTTTGTAAAATAGTCACTTTCGGAACGATGGCAGCCAAAAACGCCATAAAGGACGTTGCGAGAGTGCTGAAAGTATCATATTCCGAAGCCGACAGAGTTACCAAGGCAATGCCCAACAAGCTCGTGAGAAAAAACGCGAAAGGCGAAGAATTCGACTTAAAGCGCCCGAACATAATTTTAAAAGTATTCGGGAAATACCACCCCAAAGAAGGCGCGAAGGATTACGGGGTGGACTTCTCCGTTCCCGAGCTTGTAACTATGTATAACGAGTCGCCCGAGATAAAAAGAGTCGTAGACATCGCGGCTAAGCTCGAAGATTCGCCGCGGCAAGCCAGCACGCACGCCTGCGGAGTTATCATCGGCGCGGACATACTTGATCAGCACATGCCGCTCGGAAGAAACGGCGAAGATATAACCAGCCAATATACGGGAGTGGAACTCGAACACCTGGGCTTCCTCAAAATGGACTTCTTAGGCCTAAGAAACCTTTCCGATATCAAAATGGCAATCGATTATATAAAGCAAAACCACGGCATCGAAATCGACTTCGATAAATCTACTTACGACGACCCGAAGGTTTTCGAACTGCTCTCCTCGGGAAACACCAAGGCGATTTTCCAGATAGAATCGGCGGGCTTCCAGAAGTTCATGAAAGAGCTTCGCCCGACATGCATAGAAGATATCGTCGCCGCCGTGTCGCTTTACCGCCCGGGACCGATGGATTCCATTCCGAAGTTCGTAAAATGCAAGCACAACCCCGAACTCGTCACTTACGCCCACCCGCTTTTGGAGCCTATATTAAAACAGACCTACGGCTGTATCGTTTATCAGGAGCAGGTTATGAAAATAGTTCAGGCTCTCGCGGGATACACGCTCGGTCAGGCAGACATGGTTCGCCGAATGATGGGTAAAAAGAAAGTGGACGACATGATAAAGGAAGAAGTAATCTTCATCCACGGCAAAGAAGAAACGGTCGATAAGCACGGCAAAGTTTCGACGGCAATCGACGGCTGCTTAAAACGCGGAGTTCCCGAAGACGTGGCGCACGCGGTGTGGAACGAAATGAAGGACTTCGCCAAATACGCCTTCAACAAGTCTCACGCGGCGGCGTATTCGCTCGTAACTTACCAGACGGCGTACCTTAAATGCTACTACGAAGCCGAATTTTTAACGGCGGTTTTAAATAACAGAATAACAAACATCGACGAAATAAAGAACTATATTTCTTATGCGAAAGAGGAAGGAATCAAAGTTCTTCCGCCCGACATAAACGAGTCGGTGGGATATTTCAGCGTTAAGAACAATCAAATCCGTTACGGACTCGCGGCGATTAAAGGCATAGGTCTTGCCGCGATAGATTCCATCGTCAACGAGCGCGAAAAGAACGGAAACTATCAGTCTTTCGAAAATTTCGTTTCGAGATGCGAAAGCAAGGTTTTAAACAAGAGGCTTGTCGAAAACCTCATATACGCGGGCGCGTTCGACTGTTTCGGAAAGAACCGCTCCCAGCTCATCGCCATTTACGACGAGCTTATCGACCGCGTGATGATAATAGCGAAACAGCGCGAAAGCGATCAGATGAGCCTTTTCGGCGACTTGTTAGGCGAGGACGTGAATTTTACGGTTACTTACCCGAACATTCCCGAGTACGACACCAAAACCAAACTATCGCTCGAGAAAAACGTTACGGGAGTTTACGTTTCCGGTCACCCCTTGGACGGATTCAAGTCCCGGTTTGCCGATTGCACTTTTACAACCGAAATGCTCGCGAACGTCGAAGAGGACGAAGACGGAAACAAAATTTACACCGACGTTAAAAACGACATGCCCGTATATCTCGGCGGAATCATTACCGCTTCGGACAAAATCACGACAAGATCGGGGTCGAACATGGCGTTCGTCACCTTAGAGGACACTTACGGCGCGGTGGAATGCGTTTTCTTCCCGAAAACTTACGAGAAATTCAAGGATTGTCTCACCGTGGAGCAAGTCGTAAAAATTCACGGAAAACTGCAGATAAAAGACGATAAAGCAAGCATCATCGCAGACACGTGCAAGAGCGTTGGAGATGAAGAAACCCGCGAAGAAGCACCGAAAGAAAAACAGAAGAAAGACTATTTAGGGATAATTCTTCGCGACGACACAAAGTCGTTTAAAAACGAACTTATCGATATATTATCCACTTACCCGGGCGATATCACAGTTTGTTTCAAGATAGACGGGAAAAATTATAAAATGTCGCAGACGGTTAGAAATTGCAAAGGGCTTTACAACGAGCTTTTGTCGATAGTCGACGCGGAAGATATAAAATTCTTCTCGGTTTAAGCGCAAAACACATAAAAAGCAACGATTAAAAAGCGGCGATAATCGGCTTATAGGCGGACTTATTCGCATCGATTGAAAATTCGGCTCATGCAAAAGCCGACCGATAAAACCGATAAATTTTAAAAAAATTCACTTTATATAAGGAGAACAGACTTATGAAAAAAATTGCAATTTTAACAAGCGGCGGAGATGCCCCCGGCATGAACGCCTGCATAAGAGCATGCGTAAGAAGCGCGATAAACAGCGGCATGGAAGTTTACGGAGTGGAAAGAGGTTATTTCGGACTCGTAAACAACAACATCTTCCAGATGAACACTCATTCCGTCTGCGATATCGTACAAAGAGGCGGCACCATTTTAAAAACGGCGAGATGTCTCGAATTCAAGTTCCCCGAAACGAGAAAGAAAGCGGCGGACAACCTTAAAGCTCTCGGCATCGAAGGGCTTGTGGTAATCGGCGGCGACGGTTCATTCACGGGCGCAAAATTCTTGTCCGACGAAAACGGGATCAACGTCGTCGGTATCCCCGGCACGATCGACAACGACCTCGCTTATACCGACTACACCCTCGGTTTCGACACAGCCGTGAACACCGTGCTTTGGGCGATCAACAATCTTCGCGACACCATGACTTCGCACGATCGCGTTTCGCTCGTTAAAGTTATGGGCAGACGTTGCGGCGACATCGCGTTGTATTCGGGTATCTGCGGCGGCGCTGGTAGGAGGTGCATCATGAATATACGGATTATTTTATTCGTCTTGGGGAAATTGGCCCAGGCCTGCGGCCTGGCTCTGATAATTCCCTTTGTTGTCGCCCTTTTTTATGGGGAAAGCAGCCTCATGGCGTTCCTGGTGGCCATCGT
>ENA-ORRN01001805-ORRN01001805.1-human-gut-metagenome-genome-assembly--contig:-NODE-1805-length-14419-cov-17.195906_pt1 | contig 14419 bp, 9 predicted proteins | sample MGYA00242174_ERZ509132 | MGnify/ENA primary metagenome ERZ509132 (study PRJEB26280, sample SAMEA2338671) | human gut metagenome | biome: human gut; feature: human-associated habitat; material: faeces... | reverse complement strand
GTCGTCAACCTTGCGGCGCAGGCGGGCGTGCGCTATTCGATCACCAATCCGGACGTGTACATAGAATCCAACCTCATTGGATTCTATAATATTCTGGAAGCCTGCCGCCACTCCTATGACGGCGGCGCCAAAGGCGTAGAACACCTGGTATACGCGTCCTCCTCTTCCGTTTACGGCGGCAACACCAAAGTTCCTTTCAGCACCGAAGATAAAGTGGATCATCCCGTCTCCCTCTATGCGGCTACCAAGAAATCGGACGAACTTCTGGCTCACTGCTACGCCAAACTCTACAACATTCCCTCCACAGGCCTCCGCTTCTTCACCGTCTATGGCCCTGCCGGACGGCCGGATATGGCTTATTTCGGGTTTACCGACAAGCTGCGAGCCGGAAAGACCATACAGATCTTCAACTACGGCCACTGCGAAAGGGACTTCACCTACATCGATGACATTGTGGAAGGCATCATCCGCGTCATGCAGGGGGCGCCGGAAAAGAAAAACGGCGAAGACGGCCTTCCCATTCCGCCCTATGCTGTATATAACATCGGCGGTGGACGGCCGGAAAACCTCCTCCAGTTCGTAGATATCCTGCAGCAGGAACTCATTCGCGCCGGTGTCCTTCCCAAAGACTACGACTTCGAAGCCCACAAGAAACTGGTGCCCATGCAGGCCGGCGACGTCCCCGTCACCTATGCGGATACCGAAGCCCTGGAAAAAGACTACGGCTATCGCCCTGCTACCACCCTCCGCGAAGGCCTTCGGAAATTTGCGGAATGGTACAAGACCTACTATCATATCTGATAAAATAAAAGCGGCACCCTGCCAGAGGGGCCGCTTTTTTATTGAAATTAGAGATTTGAGCTCTGCGGGCAGACATGCAGACACTCAGACATCAGATGACAGGAGCAGGACTACGCACCTCGTCATTTCGAGGGGCGGAAGGGAATTGAAAAATCTCCCCGCTCTATATAGCGCTGTCTCTATTGTTAGGATAGGCATTCTGCGATATGCCTCTCTGAAGTTTGACTGTCTGACGTATTCCTGTCATCGAGTCCCTATTCCCCAGCCCCAGCCCCATTCCCCGGTCTCCAGCTGATACTGGCTTTCATTCCTTTGGACTATATGAACAGAGAGGCGGGAAGGCCTGGCGACATTCTTTCATTTCCCGGAAGCGCGCATTCCATGGAAACGGGGACAGAAGAACCGAAGCCATCACAAGTGAGTTCTGCCGCTCCCGGTGCACCGACAATGGAATACCCCATAAAAACTCCTGAAGAAAGACCTGTCAGACATGACGGTGGCAAATATGGCTATACCTGTTCTTCCTTGACGACACAGATATTCCGCTTCGGCGGCTGCTCCTGGCCGATTCATCGAAGCAGAAGGCCTGAGCCCAACCGTGCAGCGGCATTGGGATGATTCAGGAGTTTTTGACGTGGGGGAGAAGATTTGGGGAAAGGGATTTGAGGGGGATGTCAGGTGATTAGACATCAGATGACAGGAGCGGGGCTCCACACTCTATCATTTCGAGGGCCGGAAGCCAAATCGAGATATCTTCCCACTCTGCGCCGCTTACTGCAGGCGGTAAAAAGCACATACCGAACTGTCAGGGGCTGTGAAGAAATGATTTACATTTCCTCACAGCCCTCTTTTTATGCTTTTATTTTTTGTCAATGACCGCAAGCGGCCCGTCCTCATTGTCATCTCGAGCGGAGCTGCCTGTCTGTATCAGGAGAAATGGTTCTGGGCTCTATGAAGACTCTGAGTCTGGAGATCTCCCCCTACCATGGAGCCTCCTCACGTCGGAGTGAGATTTCTCTGCTCCTCGGCGCTTTCGCCGAAATGAAAAGAAAACGGGGAGAGCAGCTGTGTCAATTCGCTCCCTGTCAATGAAGGATGGGGCATCTGCTGTCTGATCGTTTAACCATCTGAAAGGGACTCCATCATTTTTTTCACAGCCCCTGCATACTGAGGCAAAGGCGCCGCCATCCTTTGAGACTTATGAATCCGGGCCGCAGAGCAGCCCTGCAATCTCAAATCTGCCATTTTAACTCAATTAAAAGTGAAGTCAAATTTTTAACTCAACAGTTTGAGTTAAAAACGAGTTGAGCCAAATAATTCAATAAATTCAGGTGTTTTAACGTGTGAATAACTGTGTTAAAATGCCTGATTTTATTGACGGTCAATTTTTAACGTAAAAGGTAACGCGAAGTAACGTTAGGATGCTGAATTAAAATAAATGGGACGAAGAGCTGGGAAATGCATTGATTGGGCAGCCTTACGAAAGGCCGGCAGACCGCAGATGTTCTGCGGCTTTGAGGTGGAAAACTAATATGTATCATTGCAGGAATTATCTTGCTTATTAGTAGAATACATATATAATAAAAGGGATAAGGAAAAACGCTGTTTATTATAAGACTCCTTATGGGGATAAGGGGTTGGCGTATCCCTGCTAACAGATGCATTATGAGATGGGAGAGAGTTATGAAGGTAAAGGAAATAGGAAAATATTTTGTGCTGGCCGTGATTTCTATGGCTGTTTTGTATGTATGGTATCCGGCAGTAGGAGTTACGGACCTGGGAAATTGGAATCATGGGCTGCGCAACGTACTGGCCGGCGTGATTTTTGTATTTGCCGCTCAGCTGGTGACGGGACGGAGCCTTTTGCATTCATCCTGGCGGCCGGGACTGGTTATTTTCTATCTCTGGCTTGGGGCTTTCTCTTACATCCAGGCAAAATCCGGCGGGAACTGGGGCATCCGGGTAGAGGCACTCAACAATGATGTGCTTACCCTTATGCCCGTTTTAGTGCTCACGTTTTTGATGGAATATATAGGTTCCCTCTGCCAGAAAATCAGGCTATTACTTAGAATTTTCAACTTTTTGCTGATTGGATATTTATCGCTCAGCGCCTTTGTCTACATGACCTATTACAGAATCTTTGGCGCCGGATTTACTTCTACTGACATGATTTCCGTGCTCCTTACCAATTCGAAGGAGGCCATGGAATTCCTCCAGTCCCATCTGGGGTTTGGCACTCTTGCATTAATTCTGGCTGCTTTCATTCTCTATATGGCTTTCATCGGATATCTTATTATCAAGGGCAGTGCTGCTGGTAAAAACGGGAAGGCTCCATCTCCCGTCATGGTGCGGAAAGTCGTGATGGCGGTACTGATTATTGCTGCTCTTGTTACGATTGCTCACTGGATCCCCCGTATCTTCCCAGCATGGCCCTATCATGTGGCCCACAAGTACCTGGTGGGGGCAAAAGCAGCCATGGCTAAGCATGATGAAAATTTAAAAAAGTTCCGGTTTGTCGGTGGAACTCCGGAAAAGCTTCCCGGTGCCGTTATCGTTGTCATTGGTGAAAGTGCCAACAGGGATCATATGAAAGCCTTCAATCCCGATTATCTGGCAGAAACCACGCCTTGGCTGTCTAAAGAAAAAGATAATGATAACTTCTATCTGCTGAAGAATACCTATTCATGCTATCCGCTTACAGAAAAAGCACTGTCCATGTTCTTGACAAATATCAACCAGTATAATGGCAGAGACCGTGACGAGATGATTACGGTGACTGATGTAGCCAATAAGGCTGGGTATAGTACATACTTTATCAGCAATCAGGCGCCGTCTCCGGGAAATATGTCATTAGCGTTGGTTTCCGGCGCTTCTACAAAATCTATGATCACTACCCATCCGGGTGGTGATGACATGAAGGTCATGGACTATCTGAAAAAGCTGCCTAAGGATGGACCGCAGTTTATCGTCATTCATCTGGAAGGCAGTCATGACCGTTATAGGGATCGTGTGCCACCGAATTTTGAGGGCATCCATATTGCAGGTCAGCCGGAAAAGGTGAATGATTATGACTCCAGCATCAAGTACACCGATGAAGTGCTGAAAAATATTTATCAGTATGCGAAGGATAATATGAATCTCCAGGCCATGGTATACTGCTCTGATCACGGGGAAGATATGGTTCGATTCCATGGAGATGGAAACTTTACTTGGGACATGGTTCGCACGCCTGCTTTTGTATATCTGGCATCTGATTACAGAATGTCTCATCAGGCAGTGGCAGGAAACCTTCGTCGGCACGTAGAAAAGGTATTTACTAATGATTTGATTTACGATATGCTCAGCGGTATTCTTGCAGCACCGAATAATGGATATGATGAAAAATATGATATTACCAGTGTGGATTATGGATTGATAAAAGACAAAGCTGTTACGAAATATGGTGATATTCACATTTCTGGAGATCCAGAGCTTAGATCGTAAGAGGAAATGTAAATTCTGAGTAAATCTTTTGCATATAGGCCTTAGCCATATAATCTTTTTGAATGTATAAAGTGAGGAAAGGCTTAGGGACAATACTGCTATTGGTTGGAGTACGAAAAGTGTGAGGTAATCATTTTGAATCGTTTAGCAATAAGCAGGGCAGCAAATTTAGCTATGTTTTTATTTCTGGTTGTACTATCTTGGTGCTTCAAAGCATCCTACTTTAGCTTTGCTGTAGCAATATTTATCATATTCCTGTTGTGCGATATCTGGTATTCTTATCGAAATCACGAAAAGATATTTCCTGATGTATCCAGGCCATTTAAATATATGGCAGGTGCTATTTTTTCATTATATATTTTATTTATTTTGACGGCTATTTTTCATTTTGATGGCCAAGATGTTCATAAAGCAATTGAATATGCATATCTTTCAATTCCCTTTTTTATGACATGGTGGATTTCTGCCAAGTATTCCGTGAGTCAGGGGGTTCGGTGGGGGATACTTGTCGGTGCGATTATTGCCTGCATTATTGGAGGTTATCAGTGGTATTTCCATCCAGGAATGAGGTTATACAGTTTCTATGCACATCCCAATCATTTTGGGACAATGATAGATATAACACTGCCATTAATATTATATTATATGGTTAAATACAAAAATAAAAGTTATAGACTCCTATCGGCTATGACTATATTTACCCAGCTTTGCTGCTTGTATGCAACATCTTCAAGGGGGGCACTCATAGGATTGGCAGCCGGAATGGTATTTAGCACATTGGTTTCTTTATTCATTGTGAAAGGTAAGATAACTCCTCTGGTAAAAAAAATCTGTATCATCTTGACTGTGGTTATTATTCTTTTTGGAGGATTTGGAGCCTATCGCATGGGGCATGCTCGACCAGAATCTCATTTAGGAGGGGGAAGAGCATTTATGGCAGAAGCTAGTGTGGAAATGTGGGAGGATTATAAGCTTATCGGGGTAGGTGCTTCCTATTGGCAAGAAAATTATTATGGGAAATATCATCCTGTCGGTGCTTCTGAACAGGGATTAACCATGCCGCACAATATGATGCTTTATTTCCTTTCAACTGGCGGGATTATTGGCGGCTTCGGTTTTATTACCTTTTATGTTTTCTCATTTCTGGGAATATATCAATCCCTAAAGAAACGGAATGAGTTGATTTTATGTATTTGTGTATTCATTCCTTTTTTTGCATTCTTCATTCAGGGATTAGTAGATACAACAATTATTAATAAGATTCCTGCTCGCATGTATTTTGCTATCATGGGATGCATTGTTACATTAAGCGCAAGTAGATTAATAGCAAATAGTGAGATAAAGCAACTACGGGAGTGATATTATGCGGAATCCTGAGGCTTCAATCATTGTGCCTGTATATCAGGCAGAGGATTATTTACATAAGTGCTTGGATAGTATTTTGCATCAAAGCTTTTCTGACTTCGAGGTTATCTTGGTTGATGATGGAAGCACAGATCGATCTGGCCACATTTGTGATGAATATGCTAGTATGGATACCCGGTTTCATGTGTTTCATCAAAAGAATCAGGGGGTAACGGCTGCTAGAAGGGCTGGAATGGGTAGGGCACAGGGAAAATATATTTTTTGGGTAGATGCTGATGATTATGTGAGCAATCAATTACTGGAAAAAAGCCTGCATGCAGCAGAAAAATCACAAGCAGATGTTATTATCTGGAATATAGAGAGTATCGTGAATGGGGATAGTATTTCGGATCGAACAGCATGGCGAGAGAGTTCACTTGAACAATGGCGAGAAAATGTTGTTAAAGGTGAGTATAGTGTCCTATGGGCTGGATGTGCTAAACGGACTTTATGGGAAAAGGTGACATTCCCGGCCAATCGGGTATCTGCAGGAGAAGATGGGTATCTGATGATGGATTTGTTTTTTCGCGCAGAAAGTATTGCATTGGTTCCGGATGTTCTTTATTATCATGTGGATGACAGACAAAATTCGATTTCTAATACTAGAACGTGCCGATATTATTTTGATAACTATCAGCTTTGGCTCCATCGATATCGTTTCAGCCAGAACAGGTATCCGCAATTGGTTGATTTCTGTGGACAGAGGACGCTATCTGCAGCGGTCAAAGCGTATTGCATGGATAGGAAATTACTGCAATTGAATGAGGATGAAAGAGAAAACCTCCTGGAATCTTTACATTACTTCAGAAAGCATCCAGTAACAGGCAGAACGAAAGAGAAAGTGCTATGCTGGGCAATTTGTAATCATTATTATTTTATATGTGACTTATATATTGCCCATAAGCTGAAGAAGGATATGTGATGGAAGCTATTATTACAGTGATTTGTCCGGTTTATGGAGCTGAAAAGTACATTCATCGATGTGTTGACAGCGTAATTCATCAAACATTTACAGGATGGAATCTTGTTCTTATTGATGATGGTTCTCCGGACAGATGTGGGGACATCTGTGATGCGTATGCAGACAAAGATAAACGCATTCGGGTTATTCATCAAAAGAATATAGGAGTCAGCGCTACCAGAAATCGGGGACTGGACGAAGTACATACGGAATATTTTTATTTTTTGGATTCTGATGATTATTTGCCTAATTATGCACTGCAGACACTCTATACGATGGCCCAGGACGAGGATGCGGATATCGTTGTAGGCGGACACAGCCGCGTGGAACCGGATGGGTATATCCATTGTGATTCCGATAATTGGCCGGATTTGAAAACGACAGAGGATATACAACTGGCAATCCTTCGCAATCAGATTCCGAACTTTTCCTGCGCCAAGCTGTTTAAGCGTAAGCTCTGGGATGGCATTCGATATCCGGTGGGGCAGGTGATGGAAGACTTATATACTGCGCCCCATGTTTTTTATCGGGCAAAAAAGATTGCGATTACAAAGAATTCGCTTTATTTTTACAGCCATGAAAACAAGGGAAGTATTATGAGTAATGGGGGAGCTAAATATATTCGTCTGAAATACGGGCAGTTTTTGGCATGGAGAGAACATGAAGCTGTCGCACGGGTATTTAATCCTCTTTATGTAGAAGAGTGCGCCCGCAAAGCTTTACGAGCAGGAACTCGGGCGTATATGCTGAATGCTGGAGAAAATGAACTGAGTCATTATGAACAAGGGGAAATTATCAGTTTTCTACAGAGCCATACTGCAACGAAGGGAAAGCAGCTGGTCCTATTCAGCAGATATCTGATTTTACATAATAGCTTGTGGCTGAGGCCTTTGGGGAAGATACAAAGAATCATTGTAGACCGGCAGCAGAAGCGCAGAACTATGAAACGATAGGGTAAATGAGATGGGGGAGTAAAAATTGAAAATCCTTATAGCACACTTAGGGTCTAATTGGGTCAATATGTGTGGAGGTGTTGAACGGGTAACCTGCAATTTAGCCAATGCTCTTGTTGACCGCGGCCATGAAGTGTCTATTATATACAGAGACTGGTGCGAGGGAGAGCCCTATTTTCCTTTGGATAGAAGGGTAAAGCAGTATAATATCCTTTTTAAAGATGGAAGTAAGGTTATTTCAGAAACGCTGCCTACACATCTTCGAATTCTTCGGGAAGCAGCCAGGCTTTTCAGCCAGAAGGCAGCACAGGGAATTAATGCCAAGTATAAAGGCAGGCAGTATGGGCCGGCAATAGGGTCCTTTTTAGACAGTTATAAACCGGATGTTATCATTTCCTGCTCTGTTCCTACAGCTAAATATCTGATTGATGATGCAAAAACAGATATTCCTATTATTGAAATGATGCATTCACATCCTGAAAATCAGCTCCCACTGTTGGCGAAACAGGAATTGGACGCCCTGTCCAGGTGCAGCGTTTTGCAGATTCTGCTCCCCTCGGGGATTCCTGCTGTTGAGAAATTCTGCCCGGGGCTTCCAGTACGCGTGATAGGAAATACGGTTATCCCAGCGGCAAATTTTGCACAGCCCGGAGTAAAGAAGGATTTACATGTAATTTCCTGTGTAGGAGCTTTAAATGGCAATAAATCACAAAAATTACTGGCAGAGGCCTTTATATCTATCGCAAATGAATACCCGGATTGGAAACTTGAGCTTTGGGGCAATGATGGTACATTGTATGCTAAGGAGATGAAAAAGTGGATAAAAAGAAGGGGATTGGAACATAGAGTTCTCATTCATGGAAGTACCCATAATGTGGATGAAGTCTATATGCGCAGTGATGTATTCTGCTTATTGAGTAAGGAAGAGGGGTTTCCATTAGTGGTTATGGAGGCCATGGAAGCAGGTGTGCCGGTTATCGGCTGCGAGAATTGTGCCGGAGTTAACGAAATCATCCAGAATCAGGATACCGGGTTTCTTGTGAAAAGAAGCATACCAGACATTGCTGATGCATTGAAGAAATTGATGGATGATCCGCAGCTGCGGCAAGCTATGGGTAGAAATGGAAAGCGTTATATTGAAAAAGAATACAATCCTGATAAAATATGGAATCAATGGGAAAAGTTGATTACAGATACAGTTCGCAACAAAGCAAATTAAGATGAGGTAATTTATGGTGCAGAGCAGCGCGTTTTCCTATAGGCAGTTATGCGGGGATAATGGTCTTATGGTCATTGTTCCTCATGAGGATGATGAAATCAACCTGGCAGGAGCCCTTATTTATGGTGCCCGAAAAGAGGGCGTTCCCGTTAAATGCGTATTTATCACAAATGGCGACGCAGAATATCCTGCGACAGTACGATTTCGCGAAGCTGTTCAGTCATTATCCATCTTGGGTGTAAAGGAAGAGGACATTATCTTTTTGGGATATCCTGATGGCGGCCGTCATGGAGAACGATCTGTTTTTTTACATTCTACAGATGAAATTGTAAAAGCAGGAGCGCATGGAAATACATATGGAATTTCCATGCACCCTGATTTTGCAGCGCAGGAAATCGGAAAATCTCATGAATGCAGCTGGGCTAATCTTCTTGGTGATATGGAAGATGTGATAAAGAAGTATCGTCCATCAGCCATAGCAGCATGTGATTTTGACTATCATCCTGATCATCGTATGTGTTATCTGGCTTTTATGGAGGTCATGAATCGAATTCTTCATAAGGAAAGCCACTACCGGCCCCTGGTCCTTATGGGATACTGCTATACCACCGGATTTGATTCTGTTTCTGATTTTTACGGAAGGCATCTGCTTTCTGCCATCGTTAATAAGGAAACGCTGCGGAATAAACATTTTGAAACGGAGAATCCCACATATGATTGGGGGAAACGTATTCGATTGCCGGTTATGAAAGAGTGCCGTACATGGCTGGCGGAGAATGTCCTTTTCAAAGCGCTCTGCGCACATTTGTCCCAAAAAGCGTTAAGACGGGCCGTGAAGTTGGTTAATGGGGATGAAGTATATTGGGTTCGAAGAACCGACAATTTAGCTTATGAGGGCATTATGACGGCATCTTCCGGTAATACCCGCCTCCTGGATGATTTTCATATAATCAATACCGGGGATATCATTTCAGAAGAGCCGGCTTTTCAGGATTATCTTTGGATGCCGGACAGCAATGACAAGGGAAAATGGTGCCAGTGCACCTTTTCTGAACCACAGCATGTGGAGGCACTCGCTTTATATGGCAATATTGAAACTGGGCAAAGAATCCTGCGGGTAAGAATTTCATTCAGCAACGGAAATTCCTTTGAGGCAGGACCATTAGCAGAAAATGGAAAGCAAACGTTGATAACCTTTCCGGCACAGGATAATGTGAGCTGGATTCGTTTCCAAATATTGGAAATGGAAGGAGAACATGCAGGGGTATCTGAATGGGAAATCTTCAAAAGCCTGCGCATGGATGCAGAACCTCAGGTTTTGCAAATTACAATGGATGGGAATTTTGCTTACGACTGGTATGTGTACCCGGGAGAGAGTCCTCATATTGATGTATATCAGCATGGGATAACCGGCGAAGCTGAATGGACACTCAATGGGAAAAGATGCACCCGTGAAGAAATAGAAAATGAGGTCAGAAAGGTACATGAACCGCTTGTAGTTCGGGCTTCTTTAAAGGATAACTCGGACATTTTCTCAGAGATCATAGTAAAACCTGCAGGAGTATCATATAGACTGGTTCATCTGTTTGAAACAAGGCAAGATAAGTTGGCAGTATGGTGGGAAAACCAGAAGGAAAAATATCCTCATCACCAGTTGAGAAAAATTAAGAACAAGTAGAGAACTAAAAAACATTGTTCTGTAAGCACCTAATAACATGATGCATAGTTAAAACCGGATGGAATCCTGTATTCTTAATACAGTTCCATCGTAAGCGGTAAATAATCGATGCGTGTTAAAATCCCATCAGATATGAGATACTATCTATATCCGATGGGATTTATCATTTACATTCTTTCTGGATTTCAGGAGCCCAGGAAAGATATTTCTCCAGCGTAGTGTCTCGCTGCGGCCATTCCTCGTTAGGTAACCTGCTGAATACGTAGTTGAAATATTTTTCCGGATCAATCCCGTTTGCTTTACAAGTCTCCAGGATACTGTAAACAGCAGCACTTGCCTGGGCGCCTTTAGGAGTATCATAAAAGAGCCAGTTCTTTCTGCCTATAGTAAAGGGGCGGATACTGTTCTCCACTGGGTTGTTGTCTATTTCACAGCTTCCATCTGTCAGGAAGCGTTTGAGGTTCTGCTCATTGCTTCATGATTTTAAGATGATTGACGTGAAGGACATTGCTCTTTTCCGATCTGTATTTGATACATGCCTATGGGAGCCACTTCCCTCAGACAAGGAAAAAGAGTTACTGTTCATTTCTATAAGCCTCAGAAAATTTCTAGAATTAGGCTATATGGTAATGGGTAATGTAAATCAGGACAGCCGTATTTTAGTGGGCCGTATTCCGTTCAGCAATGGGTATTCTGTAGAAACCGGGCCGCTTGAACATAATGGTCAGGCCTTGGATGTACAGATAAATCCCCAGAGTGATATAGAATGGGTATCCTTTCAGGTATTGAAGATGGAGGGGCCCCATCCGGGTTTAACGGAGTGGGAGATTTTTAATCAGCCTCAGCCGGATGTGCATGTCTTTAAGATACTGGTTAATGGAGAATTTGCTTATCATTGGGATGTGTATCCTGGAGAAACGGTAGAAGTAGGGCTATATTCTTATCCGGAAGACGAGCCTGTTACATGGAAACTAAACGGTACTGCTATATCTCTCGAGCAGTTGAATCGGCGGATATCGGAGGAAAGCGGCACGGCTGTGATTCAGGTAATATCTCTGAAGACCGGAGATATTTTGGATGAAATATATATACATAAAGCATCTGGTATTGATAAATTTCATGCCTGTGTTACACATTCCCATAATCGTCTGCGCATGTGGGTGGATAAGCAGAAAATCAAACGTAGGCATCATCAGTTGAGGGTGCTGAAATGGGAGAGCTTGAAAAAGTAAGTTATAAAAGCCAATTGTTTTAAATCTGTGCGATTATTTCCGCCAATCCATCCATTGTCATCGCTGAATGATGAGAAGATTAAGCTGGATATCCGTAATTTCTTTAAGATGGAGGAAAGTATACAATTAAAACAGGGAATTGTCGTTTAGGTAAGCGGCAGTTCCCTATTTGTTTATAATTGCAACAATGGTCCAGTTTAAGCTCTGCCATTAATAAATTTTCAATCTGTCATCAAAGCGTTGGACTGTCATCATTTATCTAAAGTCAAATTCATCTTTATGCTCATTCCAATTGATGGAACCAGACCAGTTATTTGTATATAAAATGATAACTGCATCCGGGTGCAGCTGATTTACCAGTGAATGAACACTGCCTCTGAAGGGACGGAGATCAATGACGGTTATGCTCTTACAGCCAAGGCTGAGTAAAGGCGCCATAGCATCACCAAAAGAATCCTTGATGATTAAAAGCTTTTGGTTGGGATATCCGGATAGGGCTAAATTATTGATAGTGAGAAGGGGCTGGTCACCATAACCATAAGCACTGTATGGGTTTTTATTATAGTAATCAACATAATCAGTTACGTCCCCATCATATGTAATTTCAAATGGCCCTTCTTTACTTATACCCTTTTCAGGTATATCCAGATATATATTGGTATAAAAGTCAGGATGCAGGATAGGGAAATCATCTGGCTTTGCTCTGGATAAGGTAACTTTCTTGCCTATACTTCCAAGGAAAAAAGCAGGAAGAGACTCTACCTTGTAATGGCTGACTTTCAGATTGGAAGAATTAATCTCGATACCATATTTTTGATGAAGGTGTTTTGCTGCAAAACCGGCAGGGTTTAGGGCTGTCTGAGGAAGCCAATGGTGGTCAGTGTGGAAGAAGAGCTGATGATATTGATCTTCAGGGACAGTTTCATGAAAATATTCACGAAGATCAATCGTATCAATACCGTTTTGCTGTAAGCCGGAAAGGAGCTGGTCTGCGTTAGCATTGGAAAAGTCATAATGATTGCGCAGCCAGGCATCCTGCTCTCCATATTTATTGATTTTTCCTGGTGCCTGGATATAGGTCAGAGGAATATTTTGAGATTGAAGGAATTTATGAAAAGAAATAACGGACGCTATACGTTCCTTCATGTCTTGCTTTTTATATACGAATGACCAGTAGCCATCCTTGAGGGGGATTGCTCCATAAGCAGGAGTAATTACATTCCAGTGAATTGCTGTATCATAAAAACGCTGCAGCTCGGCGACTGAATGGTAACAAAACATGTTGCTTTTAGCCCAATCGCCTAATCATTCAGCTGGAGTTTGTTTATGCTTTTGGGGAAAGCTATATACTTTTTGTGAAGATTCCCGTGCTGTGTTATCAAAAGGATAGAGCTTGGCCCAGTCTATATGAATATTTTTGGCAGGATTCTTCTCATTTTTATCGGAGGGGGTACCGGCAAGAGCCATTTTAATTATGGAATAGTTGTAAAGCCGGGGAATTTTTAATGTAATGGCTTTCACGCCCCAGTGAATCAGGGTGAGCAGGCTGACAAGGAGAAGAAGTCCCATGCAGGCGGCCATGATTCTGTTTTTCCAGCTGGAAATAGGCATTGGTTTCTCCTTCCTGTTAGAAATTAAAGTAAATAAAGGGATTGTAGCTGGAGCCTGTGGCGACGATCAGGCACAACACAAACAGGGCGGCAGAGCAGATGGATTCGACGATTGGCAAAGGAGAATGGCATTTTATTCTGCCTTGGAGCCATGGATAGAGGGGCAGGGACAGCAGGAGCGCCGGTATGAGTACGGTCCAGCTGCCGCGCAGATACTCCCAGAAGAAGGAATCTACAAGGCTGCCGGAGGCGGGGTTCAGCATGACGGCTATATAGGAGGCAGCGAAAGAAATATTCGGTGAGCGGAACAGGGTCCAGCCCAGAATAATGGCCGCCAGGGCATATACATGGGCGAAGGGTCCTATTTTCTTTGTGAATCCCGTTTCCTTTTTAATGACTAAGAGGATGAAGTAGAACAGTCCCCAGCACAGGAAGGTCCAGTTGGCACCATGCCAGACACTGGTAAGTGCCCAGACGATGAAAAGATTCAGTATATGGCGGGCAGGAGAGACGCGGTTTCCGCCCAGGGGAATGTACACATAGTCCCTGAACCAGCTGCCCAGGGTCATATGCCAGCGGCGCCAGAATTCCGTGGCACTTTTGGAAATATAGGGATAATTGAAGTTTTCCGGGAAATGGAACCCGAACATGAGGCCAAGGCCGATGGCCATGTCGGAATATCCGGAGAAGTCGAAGTAAATCTGGAGAGTGTAGGCAATGGCTCCCAGCCAGGCGGTGGCCATGGATCCAGGTGTACCGTAATCGAATATGTTGTCGGCCACCTGTGCCATATAATTGGCAATCAGTACTTTCTTGGCAAGCCCATAAATAAAGCGGAGCATGCCATCAGAAAACAGATCCCAGGATTCCGCCCTTGTCCGGATTTCATTCATAATAGAGGAATAGCGGACAATCGGCCCGGCTACCAGCTGGGGAAAAAGAGCGACATACAGGGCAATGTAAGTGTCAAGTTTTCCTCGGTAATTCATTTGACTGTAGATAATTACTATCTCCGTGGCTTCAGTTTTATCAGTATTTCTGTATAGCTCTGGCCAGTCTCCCCATTGGTGAAGAAGAA
>ENA-ORRN01001804-ORRN01001804.1-human-gut-metagenome-genome-assembly--contig:-NODE-1804-length-14421-cov-3.550884_pt1 | contig 14421 bp, 11 predicted proteins | sample MGYA00242174_ERZ509132 | MGnify/ENA primary metagenome ERZ509132 (study PRJEB26280, sample SAMEA2338671) | human gut metagenome | biome: human gut; feature: human-associated habitat; material: faeces... | reverse complement strand
ACACGGAACTGGCTGCATCATCAACACCAAACCAAAGGATTCCTCCGATTTCATCAGGTAACCAACTTCTACATTGTGCTACAAATGTGAATCCGGTTTGCTGGGTAGCTGTTGCTCTTTCATGAACATATTCCTTTCCGTCCACCTTGAAACTCATCGGACGCCATCTGTAAGGACATTCGTACGGACCGGCACCCATATCCTTGCTCATATCCAGTTCGGTTCCTTCCAAGTGATCGCGCATAAAATCCATCACTTGCAGCACGTCTACTTTCTCGCTGGGTTTAATCCATAACGGCATACGGTTAGTTGCGTAACCTTTGCTATCCCGTTGGATATTTCTTCCCGTGGCATAATCCCAGTATTGAGCCATGTCCGGATTCACGGCATTGAAGAACGCCCAAACACGGATTTCGCAGGCACGAGCCCCGCTGAAATCCACAGGAGCGTAAGTGTCTGAGAAACTGAAATCTTTATTTTTCCCGTCTTGGGGATAGAATCCTTTCTCTTTCGCGAAAGAGATCACATCCTTGGAATATACAGTCGTGATATTCGGATCGTAAATCTTGTTCATTTTGCTGGAAGAGATAGAAGTTTTGCCTTCTAACGGGAAAGTCGTGATGCGAGCTTGGTTTGCATGAGCGGAAACATACCCGTCCGGAACCATGCGAGCCACCCAAACAGCTCCTTTTTCTCCTTCACCTTTACCGATGATTTCAATAATCCATACTTCGTTCGGATCGATGATAGAGATAGATTCTCCACTACTTGCCCATCCGTATTTCTCAATCAAGTCGGTCATCACCACGATTGCTTCACGAGCATTTTTTGCACGTTGTAATGTAATGTATATTGCGCTACCGTAATCGATAATAGCCCCGGTTTGTGATTCCAGTTCTTTGCGTCCCCCGAACGTAGTTTCAGCAATAGCAAGCTGATGCTCGTTCATATTTCCTACCACGTTGTAGGTGTGGGCTACTTGTGGAATTTTGCCCATGAATTTACCGGTGTCCCACTCGTAAACATCGAGCATACTTCCGGCAGGCCAATCCTGCGCTGGCCAGTGATACAATTCTCCATACAGGACGTGAGAGTCGGCGGAATAAGTAACCATTGTCGACCCGTCTTTCGTTGCTCCTTTCGTGAACAAAAAGTTCGTGCAGGCCATCGTGTACGTGGTGCAGCAAACTAACGCTAGTGTAACCAGTAAATGTACTTTTTTCATTTTTAGTTATTGGTTTATGATTATTTTGATAATTATCGAATCCTGTCAAGAGACTTGAGTAGTTTGATGTCTTTAAAAATTCCCCTCATGGCTAGGTACATGAAAATGATACAGATCACGGGCAATATAAGGCTGAATTTATAAAGAATCTCGGCGTTCATTTTATTTGCGAATTGATGGATGTGATACCACATCAAGATCATGGCACCGATCAATAGGATGATTTCCACGATACATAAGCGCAACTGAAGGAAACGTTTCTTGAATAGGAAAATGTTCACCAGGGGAACCCCGATCGTGAAGATATTCATGATCAACAAGGCCCAGTAGTGAGCTTGTAACACGCTGTTTTCTCCAATGAGAACCACTCCGTAAGTAAAAAAGTTATAGCTTGCATCATTCGGGATAAATAATTGAGCAATCGGTATATACAACGGGATCGTCATGATGATTGCTACCACGAGCAAGTAAATAGTTTGAATCCTTTGAATCATAATTAATAAGTGATTAACGTATGAGAGAATTTAATGTATATTCAATAAGTTTCTTCATGTGCGGTTTGTAATCGGCCGAGGCATCCCCGTTAGCCCGGTTGGCAATGATCAGGCAAATGGTGGTCGCCTGATGTCCCATGAGGGCGGCCAAGCCGGCAATGGCGGCACTTTCCATCTCGTAATTGATGATTTTGTAATCTCCAAACCTAAAACGGGCAATTTCGTCATTCACCGTAGGCATTTCGATCGGTAACCGAAGCACTCGTCCCTGCGGGCCGTAGAATCCGTTTGCCGTCAGCGTGACGCCTTTCACGGTAACGCCTTCCGTGTGTAGTTTGTCTACCAGTCTCTTGGATGCTTTAACCGCGTACGGGCGGGCAGCTAAGGGAGCCCAGTGGCATTCCTTGATAAAGGCCTCCTCGAAAGCGGCATCACATATCATCTCGTTGTCCCGGTAGAAACGCAATACCCCGTCAATACCAAGGCTCATCTCCGAGATCACGAATGAATGTACGGGTACATCTGCCTGTACGGAACCGGAAGTCCCGATTCGTACTATATTTAATGTCTTCTTTTGCTCTTTAATCTCTTTCGTGTGTAGGTCGATGTTGACCAAAGCATCCAGTTCATTCATCACGATGTCGATGTTATCGCACCCGATGCCGGTAGAGGTCACCATGATGCGTTTGCCTTTGTAGGTACCGGTGACGGTATGAAACTCACGGCTTTCCACTTCACATTCGCGGGTGTCGAAGTGGGAAGCTACGAGGGCCACACGTCCGGGGTCACCCACCAGGATGATTTTGTCGGCCAGGTGCTCCGGTTTCACGTGGAGATGGAATACAGAACCGTCTTCGTTGATAATCAGTTCTGAAGGGGGAAAATACTTTTTCATACGTTACGTTTTTTAGTCAAGTAAAGTCTATGTCTTCTTATTTGCCGATGGGTTCGTGTCCGGCAGGATGGGAATCCGGTCGGGCAATGCTGCTTCGCATGTCGGTATCAGCTTGGATGTTCTTCATCCGGTAGTAGTCCATGATACCCAAGTTACCCGTACGGAAGGCTTCGGCCATGGCTTTGGGCACCTCGGCTTCGGCCTGAATCACGTTGGCACGGGCTTCTTCGGCTTTGGCTTTCATTTCTTGTTCCAGGGCTACGGCCATGGCGCGGCGTTCCTCGGCCTTGGCCTGGGCGATGTTCTTGTCGGCATTGGCCTGGTCAATCTGCAGGGAAGCTCCGATGTTACGGCCGATGTCGATGTCGGCAATATCAATGGAAAGGATTTCGAAAGCGGTACCGGCATCCAGTCCCTTGCGCAGCACGAGCTTGGAGATGGAGTCGGGGTTTTCGAGTACCGACTTATGGTTTTCGGAAGAACCGATGGAAGAAACGATGCCTTCGCCTACACGGGCCAGTACGGTATCTTCACCGGCTCCACCCACCAGTTGGCGGATGTTGGCGCGTACGGTCACGCGGGCCTTGGCAATGAGCTGGATACCGTCCTTGGCCACGGCAGTGACAGGAGGGGTATCAATCACTTTCGGGTTAACCGACATCTGTACTGCTTCAAACACGTCGCGTCCGGCCAGGTCGATGCTGGTGGCCATCTTGAAAGAGAGTTCAATATTGGCTTTTGAGGCCGATACCAAGGCGTGTACCACCTTTTCCACGTGTCCCCCAGCCATATAGTGAGCTTCCAGGTCATCACGGGTAATGTTGCTCAATCCGGCTTTGTGGGCCTCAATCATGGCGGGTACGATGACGTAGGGCGGCACATTACGGATGCGCATCAGGAACAGCTGGATAAGCGAAATCTTGACGCCCGACACTTTGGCCGAGAGCCAGAGAAAAAATGGCACGTAGTGGAAAAAAATGACCAGGAAGATGATGACACCTCCGGCCAGAATAAAGGGGAGATAAGCGGGATTAATCATATACGTTAGATTTAAAAGTGAATACAGGAAGAAGGTTGGACGTGAAGTTTATGCATGTTTCACGTATACCGTGGTCTCGTTGATGCGGACGATCTCTACCGGCGTCTTCTCATCGATGAATCCGTCGGCCGACTGCACTTCGATGATGTGTCCGTTGAAGTCGGCATTGCCAATCAAGGTCAGTCGGGTGACACTCATGCCTTTGTCGCCGGGTTTCAGGTTCATTCCCTCAAAGGGAGAGGGACGGTAGTCGAGGGTTTTCTTCAATGACAAGCGGTCGACTGTTTTGGAGCGCATGAACCACCATGTTACGCCAATGATGCCCAGTAAAGAGACACCGATGGTGAGGAATCCGGCCTGTGAACCGAGTGAGGTAAAGGCGGAATAAATGGCATAGAGGATGCACACCGCGGCTCCGACTCCCGCCACACTGATGCCGGGAATCAGAAAGACTTCGATGGCAAAGAGTATCAGGCCTCCGATGATGAGTGCGATGATAATCAGTGTTTCCATGGTATGTGTGTATTAAAGATTCTTCAATGCTTTGATTTCTGTGTTCCGGATGTCAAGGGTAAGAGCTTCGATTTCCTTGTGCAACTCTTTCACTCGTTTTTCGCGGTCGAGAATGCCCGGAGTCAGTTCTTTCTTCATCTCAAGGCTTCCGGAGGCATATTTGCTTCGGCTTTGTACGAGCAATTCACTGATGGCTTCCAGATCTTTTTCCTTTTGCTGAAGTTGTTGGTATTTTTGGCGTGCTTCAGCTGAACGGAAATCGTCCAAATTATGGTAAATGGCATTATCGTTCACGACAAAACGAAAATCGCCTTTTTTCCGGCTTTCATCTTCTCCGTACATCACCTGTGCCAGTTGTTGTTTGGCTAGTCGGACTTTGTCTGCATCGTTCCAGGTATGGCGGATACCGTTCAGCATGGCAATATTGGTCAGTAGTCCCGGATCTGTAGAATCATAATCGTATACTTGTTTGGAACTGTTGGGGGCAAACACATAGACGCAGATCTTACCCTCGGGCTGGTAACGATCGGAGGCGAACCATCCTAAATCGTTAAAGTCGTCGATGGCATACATGTAGTCGTTGAACGGAGAATTGAACGGAAATCCCATGTTGTCGGGTTTCAGGTAGTTTCCTTCTTCTGTGTCGTAGCGTGTGATAAAAATGTCGTAGCCTCCCAGACTTTCTTCACCTTTGGCCGCAAAATAAAGGGTGATACCGTCGGAATTGATGAAAGGATAATTCAAATCCGTACCCGCATCCTCCAGTCCTTTGACTTTCTCAGGAGTACTCCAGTTGTTTCCCAATGTCGCACTGATATAAAGGGCTTTATGTTCTCCTCCTGAGAGATAGCGGGAAAGGATTTTTTTATCTTTTATTCCATTGGTAAATTCCGTACAGTCATTCTCACCGGTAAGGGCTATTTTCCCGGATTCTTCATTGATTTTGTATGCCTGAAGAAAATCATTTTTGTCGACGACAAAACTGTCAATCACGGCTACCTTCTCCACGCCTCGCATCATGCGGGCTCCCATCCGGTACCGGTTCATCAGTTCATCTAGATTCGATGTGTCCTGATTTTTCCGTTCCATCCAATAGATATGGTCTTCCAGGTTTTCGATGGCTTCGTCAAAACGGTAAAGATCGAAATAGGCTTTACTCAAATAAAGAAACGCATTGATGACCTTGCGTTCAGCACTTTTCTCCAAATAAGGAACCGATTCCTGCAGTTCACCGGTTTCGTAGCAGCATGCGCCATACCAGAAGTTATAGTTTGCATTTGAAGGAGCCTGTTTGACCAACCGTTTGAATACAGGTTTTGCTTTGTCGAACTGCTTGTCGTTGAACCATTTTTGTGCCTGGCTCAGAGTCTGTGCGGAAACTCCTCCGATGCAACAAAGAGCTAAAAGGGGAAGTATGTATTTTTTTTTCATCGTTTCTGTGTCTAAAAGTTTCTCAAATGTAGGAATATTCTGGGAATTATGCCATTTTCTGTTCCCTATTTTTCTTTTTTACGTGGAACTTTGAGCATTTTAGTTTTGCGAATATAACAAATAATGCAATAATTCAAAACAATATGCTTCATAAAAAACTGTAACCGTTTCCTGTTATTCGGGTGTTTTTCGTAATTTCGCCGCCGTTTAAAAACAAATATATGGGAAAAATGACGGAAGAAGACCGCCTGATGCGCCGTATCAACCAGCGGTTCATGAAAGGAGTGATGAATTACAGGCTGATAGAAGAAGGCGACCGCATTCTGGTGGGGCTTTCGGGAGGAAAGGATTCGCTGGCCTTGCTGGAGCTGCTGGCCCGGCGTTCGCGTATCTACAAGCCGAAGTTTTCGGTAGTGGCTGCGCATGTGGTGATGAAGAACATTGCCTACGAGTCCGACCAGACCTATCTGCGCGAGTATGCCGAGAACCTGGGGGTACCGTATGTGTGCTATGAAACGGAGTTCGACCCGTCGACCGACAACCGGAAATCTCCGTGTTTCCTGTGTTCGTGGAATCGGCGAAAGGCGCTCTTTACCGTGGCCAAGGAGCACGGATGCAACAAAATCGCGTTGGGACACCACATGGACGACATTCTAGAGACTTTGCTCATGAACATGACCTTCCAAGGGGCTTTCAGCACCATGCCGCCGCGGCTCGTAATGCGCAAGTTCGACATGACGATTATCCGTCCCATGTGTCTGGTACACGAAGCCGACTTGAAGGAAATGGCTGCTCTCCGGGGATTCCGCAAGCAGGTGAAGAATTGTCCGTATGAAAAAGACTCCCATCGCTCGGACATGAAAGAGGTGCTGACCCGATTAGAAGCCATGAATCCGGAAGCACGTTACAGTCTGTGGGGGAGCATGAACAACATCCAGCGCGACCTTCTTCCGATGGAGAGTGAAGAGGATTCGCTCGGTTAAGTCTCATTCGGGGGCATTCAGTACCACCTGCTTACCCGTCATGGTGATTTTTCCTTCAGCAATCAGTTCCGACAGGGCGCGGGCCAGTGACGGACGGGCTACTCCCAAAATAAAGGCCACTTCCTGCTGGTTGTGGATGCCTCCGTGCATCTGCAGGTAGTTCAGCAGGCGTGATTTCAGACTCTGCAAGGCGAATTCATTCAGCTTGCGGCTCAGAAACAGACTCCGGTCGGAAATGATGGCAATGAAGTTCCGCATCACGGCCGGCTGGGCATGCATGAACGCCTCGAAACGGGTACGGTCCATGACAAGCACCTCACAGAGTTCCGTGGCTTCCACATTCACCGGGAAACGGTTCTCCGAGGCATAGATAAAGGCCGGAGCCAGAATGTCGGGCGCCTTGATCCAGTCGATGGTGAGCTGTTTGCCTTCGGCATTTTCCATTTGTGTCTTCACGTTCCCTTTCATCAGAATAAACAAGGAACGGCATGCGTCTCCCTGACGGGCGATGTATTCTCCTTCCTTATATATGCGCAAACTGTTCGGGGCCTCACGCAGCAGTTGGTGAAGGGCTTCTGCCTCGCATCCTTCAAAGAGGCTCATTCGTGTCAAAACTTCGGTATGCATCTTTCTTTTAACTTTTCTTTGGGTTCCGTGTCACATAGGTGACAGAAATCCCGCGGGGGATTCCTCATCTTTGCGCAAACTTAATGAAAAATCAACAATAACCCAAGAAAGAATATGGAAGGAAACATGTTTTGCTATCAGTGCCAGGAAGCTGCCAAGGGCACAGGATGTGTGTTGAAAGGTGTATGCGGAAAAAAAGATACCACCGCACGTTACATGGATTTACTGCTGTTTGTGGTGCGCGGAGTATCCGTAGCTGCCGATGCTTTGCGTACGAAAGGCCATGAGGTGGAAGCCGATGTGAATGGTTTTGTCACTGATGCGCTTTTCTCAACGATTACCAATGCCAATTTTGATGACGAAAGCATCCTGGCTCGTGTACGTAAAGGCCTGGAACTGCGCGACCGCTTGAAGACACGTGCCGCCGATGCCGGCATCGCCTTGCCGGAGGTGGACGAACTGACCTGGAACGGCGGGGAAGCGGACTATCTGGCCAAATCGGCTTCCGTAGGGGTGCTGAGAGAGCCGAACGAAGACCTTCGCTCGTTGAAGGAACTGCTGATGTACGGACTGAAGGGAATGGCTGCCTACCACGAGCATGCCATGCGTCTGGGCTTTACGGAAGATGCCATCCATGCCTTTATGCAGTCGGCTCTGGCACGTATCACCGTGCAGGCGATGAGTGCAGACGAACTGGTGGCACTGGTGCTTGAAGCCGGACAATACGGGGTACAGGTGATGGCTTTGCTGGATCAGGCCAATACCACCCGATACGGTCATCCGGAACTGACGAAAGTGAACATCGGAGCAGGGAAGAATCCGGGCATCCTGATCAGCGGACATGACTTGCACGATCTGGAGGAACTTCTGCGCCAGACCGAAGGTACGGGAGTGGATGTATATACGCATAGCGAAATGCTTCCGGGACACTATTATCCGGCTTTCAAGCAGTACAAGCATTTTGTGGGCAACTATGGAAATGCCTGGTGGAAACAGCGCGAAGAGTTTACAGCGTTCAACGGCCCGATTGTCTTTACGACCAACTGCATTGTTCCGCCGCTGGAAAATGCCACTTATAAGGAACGGATGTTCACGGCCAATTCGACAGGCTATCCCGGATGCAGACACATTGCTGCAGATGCCGATGGTCATAAGGATTTCTCGGAAGTTATTGCCCTGGCCAGACAGTGCCAGCCGCCCGTGGAACTGGAGCAGGGAGAGATCGTCGGCGGATTTGCCCACAATCAGGTGATGCAACTGGCCGACAAGGTAGTTGAGGCTGTAAAGAGTGGTGCCATCCGTAAGTTTGTGGTCATGGCCGGATGCGACGGACGCATGAAGAGCCGTGACTACTATGCCGACTTTGCCCGGTCCCTTCCGGAAGATACGGTCATCCTGACGGCCGGTTGCGCAAAGTACCGTTACAACAAGCTTCCGTTGGGTGACATTCAGGGAATCCCCCGTGTGCTCGATGCCGGACAATGCAACGACAGCTACTCACTGGCCGTCATTGCCCTGAAACTGAAGGAAGTTTTCCAGTTGAATGATATCAACGAACTGCCCATCGTGTACAACATTGCCTGGTACGAGCAGAAAGCCGTCATTGTCCTGCTGGCCTTGCTGAGTCTGGGCGTAAAGCATATTCACCTGGGGCCCACCTTGCCGGCTTTCCTTTCACCCAATGTGGCCAAAGTGCTGGTTGAGCAGTTCGGCATCGGCGGCATTACTTCCCCTGACGAAGATCTGAAACGGTTCGGAATCCTGTAAGTGATTATTTTCTGTTGCAATAGGATGCTGATTCTTTTCCTGATAGTCCGGTGAATTGTCGGTCGGACTATCAGGAAGGAAATTATTGTTTCATGACACTTTTTTATTGTTTAAATCAAAAGCTATTCAGGTAAAGTTCGGATCACGCTTAATGAACCTTACTTGCTGGAAGTCGGTTCGTTGAATCTATTAGTGAAAGTCCAGGCTATTCCATGTTATTGACTTTGGGAAATGAATGTGCGGTGTTGTGTCTTCCGTCCATACTTCCCAAGGACCAATACCGTTTACTGATATTTAAATCCGAATTGCGGAAAGAAAAATCGGTTTGTTTCGGCTTCTATCGTGATCCTATTATTTCAGTACGGGATAGCTTTCGTTTTTATGTATGTGGCCGTAAACTCCTTGCATTTACGCATGTCTTGTCTAGACGAAGCAATTGAGTAAGTACTGTATTTCTCAAATATATCCAATCCACGTCCAAGAGTGATAGTCCATCCAGTGTCTGTTTTGATACATCTGTCATGGAAATCTCTGAATCTGTATTGAAAATCGATACCATATGTGGCAAGGTCATCCTTGATATCATTCAGCTTATCTATTAAATCGGGTATTTTACCCTCTTCTTCATTCGTTATAAGATTAAGCTTCAAGTCATCTACCGAGCGAGTATTGATTAGCATAAGTACAAATTCTATAAAATTCTTTATTTGCCATGAGGTGCGTACATAAGGATCTTCTACTGTGATTTCGTTTGCGTTAACCATATATGGAGCGAATAGCTTTTCGTAGCTTACACCTGTTTGTCCCATTCTAAATGTCATACTTTTTTCTTGTAGAAGAGGAATACGTGGCCGCTTTACTATTTGACTAGCTGAGATTTCTTCTTCGTTTAAGTGATTAAAAGGTATTTCTTCATTAACAGGCAGGATATCTACATTTGTTAATTTTTCAGTAGTTGTGTCTGTTGTTGAGTTTATTGGAATTATAAAAGGATTGCTAACTTTTTCCAATGTCTCAACATTCATTTCTATACCTGTTTTTAGATTGATATATTTGAATTTGGCTGGTTCAGCGTTGAAAGTTTCATCAATTACATATAATTGATCCTTTACACGTTTACGACCTTCAGCAGCAAAATCAACCAATTCGTACGCTTCCTCGTCAGTCATCTTTCCATCAGGATAAAGCAACTTCATCATTCCGGAAAATGTCTTGCGGATGGCCAGATGGTCACGCTCTGAAAGAGAGCCGTCGAATTTGGCATAGTCTTTCAAAACTGCCGTACGGTCATCATTGCGCAGGGCATGGAGCACCGCAGCAATGTAATCAGTAATAAGTCCGTAACCTTTGGAGAAGCTGTCTTTTTTCAACATTCTAATCTCCCATCCGGGATTATACAGATGGATTCGGTCAAGAAAAGCACCTTTGATGAAAGAGGTAGGTATGGATTCAAACAGATGCGTATTCTTCAACATAAAAGGGACAGTATGCTTTGTATTTCCTACAAACACCATCGAGGCACTGGCTTCATGCGTTCCCTTGCCACGATTAAACGATTTATTGGCCAGATAATTCTGCATGGTATCAATGAGCACGGCATCCACGTTACGTCCTTTCTGCTGCTCAAATTCATCCCATGCCACTACATCCCAATAGCCCACAAGACCCAGAATTTCTTTGTTTCCCTGCATTTTGACAAAGAGACGTGCACTAGTCACATCTCCGCCCGATACGAGTACACCATAAGGTGATAGTTCCTGAAATACATGCGACTTACCAGTTCCTTTAGGACCAAGCTCCACAAAGTTGAAGTTATTCTCCACATGGGGGAGGAGGCGAGCAAGCGTGATAAATTTTTCCCGTCGGTTCATGGAGTCCGGATTTAACCCTACCGTATGCATGAGCAAATCCATCCATTCCTCCGTAGTGAAATTCTTGCGCAGGTCAATATACTCTTGCAAATCGATATTTGAAATCTGTATAGGTTTCAGAGTCTGAATTTCCCATCTCACTTTTACATCTTCTCCACTGATATAACCAATGGTGACGATGCACCATACTCCGTTGCCACTCAGAAGTTTCGGATTCTTGCGCACATAGTCTGTTCCGATAGGTACTCCCGTCAATCCAAGGTTGGCAAAAGTAGCCTGATACTCATCATTCTTTTCGTTAAGCACCACCGTCACTTTATCAATGATACGATGTTTGCCATGCTCACGGATAAGTCCTTTTACCGACTCTGCTTCTGCGCGATGTACATAATTATGCTGGATAACCTCCTTTACTTTTTCGAGGCCCTCGTTAATGATTTCTTCGTCATCACTGGCACAATACTGGCCAAGCAAGTATTCCAGTACGTAAGTCGGTACAGGAAGTCCCCCCTTAACCAAAAACGCCAGATCTTTTCTTACCACCTTGCCAATAAAGGCATTTAATACTTTCTGCTGTGAATCCATATATTATGCTCCTAAAAATCTTGTTCAATCATTGTATTATTCTTCACTGTCTCACGGATAAGCGGATTCAACCGGTCATCTGCATCATAAATACGAAGCTGCAACATACTTGCGCTGACCGATTTTTGCAAATTGAGCGTAATCTCATACACCCGGTTATTCAGGTTCGTTGCATCCGTACTGTTCAGGGTCAGCTCTTTTTCCTGAGTCACAGGATCATCACCGTTGTAAATACAGCATACCACCTTACGTTCCATCACAGTCATACTCACGGCTTCCGATTGTATAAGTTGGAATTTCAACCGGCTGCTGACCATATTCAGGTTATGATTCATTAAAGAGATACCCACCTTTTCAGTCTTGTTTGTCCGTTTCTGCTGACTCCTGATTACCGGTATAATCATCTCCTGAAGGGATGCACCGCCATGTGTAAAGTTGTAGCCTCCCGAAGCCGCCAACCGGTTGGTGCCGACTGGTACGCCAATCCAAAGTGGTATCTGACATTTTATGGCAGATACTCTTTCAAGAGGGAATTTGACGATTCCTTCCACATATTCATCGCTGTCTGTGAGATAATACCTCGTTTTTTTCTCTACTGATGCATCAGTAATATTATGCTTGTCCTTATCTTCAAATTTCATGTCATTGTACAGAAAGCCATGATCGGCAGTCAACACTACATTGGTCACATTCCAAGTAGCATGCAGACGTTTGATTAATACAGACAACTGGTCTATGGCCTTGCGGCAAGCACTGATTACCTCAAACGGGCTTTGAGAATGGCTTGCTTCATCAATCGTATCATGGAAGATATATACTAAAGGCCTTTTGAACAGTTCCCGCGTTGAAATCTGGTCACCATTCATCACATCTTCATAACGTACACACACTCCTCCTTCACGATATTTATCCAAATGAGCTGTCCGTTGTTCTGTAGTTGCCAATACGGCTCCGTCCACCGCCATATCCGTACCAATCAGTTCCAAAGAGTGATGCGGTAGGAGGGAGAGCTTGCCGCACTTTGTTTCCGTGGGCAACATGGCCTGATAGGCCTCGATTGAAGCCATATTTTTTTCCTTGGCCAGTCTCTGCATCAATTCCATAGCCACTTCGTATCTTAGGGCATCACTGATAATGATTACCTGTTTCACATTCAAATCAGACTCGTTAGCATAAAAATCCTCCTGATGCTTCAATCCCGTTTCCGTAAACCAATCCCCTTTTTCTTCCACGCAGGTCAGCCATTCCAGATTAAGAAGATTGGCAACCTTTGCATATTCCTGATCCATTTGCCTTTTGGCCACATTCAACATGTGTTCGATAGGATTCTCTTTGGTTATCAGTTCATGATAAGCTTCGAGTGTCTTTCTGTAGGACATATCTACCAGATAGAACTCTGTAATATATTTATTTACGTATTCCTTCGTATTGTTAAGTTTAAGTGTCCCCAGTCCACGCACCTGCATATAAAACAGGGCCGACTGTTCAATAAACCGGATAATGATTTGAATATGACTGTCAGCGGGCAGTTTCAGGGATAATTCACGCATACGGTCGTTCACATCTTCCGGATCAGCCATCAATTTCTTTTCAACTATTTCCTGCAGAATCGGCCAGCAAAGAGCTTCTGTATAATAAAAGTAGTTTGCATCAATGCCATAGATATTAATGATTTCCTCTTCTTTAATATCTGAAGCCAAAATTCTCATGGATTGGATGAACTTCTCACTAAGCAGACGATCGTGCGTGCCCCATTCATAAATCTTGTTTATCTGGTCAAGAACTGCAGAGCTGCTGATTTTATATTGTTTGTATGAATCCCCCGGCACTACGTCCAACAGTTGTGTAATGCAATTGTATTTCAAACATTCGGCAACGCTTTTCATCTTTTGAGAAGCATTCAGGTTATAGCTTACCCCGAAGAGTTTCATCAATTTGTCATTAGCTGTCTTGCTTGCATCCAAGTTTCTTGAAAGTCTATGCCAGAAGTCCGTACGCTTTTTCTCCTCCCAGGTAGCATCAAGGATAATCATCTTTACAATGATTGTTTCCCAGTCCAGAAGTTTCTTGTCGCCAAGGTAATTGGAGATGAAAGCCCGGCAAACAAGGTCTTCGCTGAAAGTAGCGGAATCGATATGCCCATTGAGGATATTTTGGATTTTGGAGGACATGATTTCCGCAATGTTTTTCTTGATAAAACCACGGAACCGCTCCGGCAGGTTATACTGCTGCATATATGAAGCATAGTCATCTTCCTTGTATTCCATGTTGGCTTTAAGCATATCGAGCAATGGAAACTGTAGCTGCTGTTCTTCTGAATGGGGATAGGTTCCCACAGGGAAGAGCAGCACGATGCGTTTGTCCTTCCAAGTATTCTCTATGGCATATTTTGTATTGAACCAGGCGCCGTCGAACACTTTATAGACGTATCCATCAGACCAATCTTTTACATCTTCAAGTTCTGTCTGGATAATGCCCATCTTGTCGAAGATAAAGAGCACATGGAGTTGAGGATTGCGCTCACAGTAACTATATATTCTGTCTTGTATCATAAATTTCTTTTTTTAAAGCAGCCCGACGAGGTAATTTAAGCTCTCTTTATTTAAGGTATTTACTTTTATATATTCTTTCAATTTATTTCTATAAATATCATTTTTAAAAAAATCTGCTCTGTTTTCAAGTTTTAAAATCCAGTCAATTTCAACTTTTTCGGGTGATGAATAATTGTTTGGGGAAAGAAAAAACTGCATACAATCATTATTTTGAGCGAAATCATCAATTATTACATTCAAATCTTGGAAATTATTATCTTTTCTAATTTTAGACAATAAGTAGCAATGACTTTCATTTATGCTTTTTTTCTCTATTTCAAGTAATTCTTTAAATTTTTCAATTGAATATTCGATAATATTGTTACTGTAAATGAAATATATATAATCACTACTGTCCCGTAAAAGTGGATAAATAGTTCTTTGAAATTATTGAAATATA
>ENA-ORRN01001793-ORRN01001793.1-human-gut-metagenome-genome-assembly--contig:-NODE-1793-length-14470-cov-2.714187_pt1 | contig 14470 bp, 9 predicted proteins | sample MGYA00242174_ERZ509132 | MGnify/ENA primary metagenome ERZ509132 (study PRJEB26280, sample SAMEA2338671) | human gut metagenome | biome: human gut; feature: human-associated habitat; material: faeces... | reverse complement strand
CTTTTCTCTGAAGCCCTTGACGGCCGGCGTTTGGTTCGGTGCATAGCCGCAGTACCAGCAGGTGTAGTTTTCATTTGCGAGCGGGCCCACGACCGCGACGGTGCACTTGCCGTCGTCGGTTAAAGGCAGCATACCACGGTTTTCAAGCAGGATGACGGACTCCTTTGCCGCTTTTACGGCGAGCGCCTTGTGCGCGGGGCTTGCGAGCTTTGCGGGGTCAATATGCGCGTAGGGGTGGTCTTCATCGAAATCGCCGAGCTTAAAGCGCAGCAATAACGTGGAATACACGGCTTTATCGAGGTTTTCTTCGGTGAGGTAGCCTTTTTCGAGCGCTTCGCGCACGGCAGGGTCAACCATGGAGCGGCTGTCGAGCATCATATCCGCGCCGACGCCGAGGATGTCGCCCATAGACTGCGCGTGGTTTTCATACGTGCGGTGCGCGGCGACGTTCTGGCCGAAATCGCCGCCGTCGCTGACAGCGAACGTCATGCCCCACTCTTTTTTACAGATTTCCGAAACGTCCGGGTTGTTGACGCCCTCTACGCCGTTGATGCAGTTGTACGCCGTCATAAGGCCCGGTGCGCGGCCTTCGCGCACGGCGGGCTCAAACGCTTTTAAGTAATACTCGTGCTTTAAGCGCGGGGTGATGTTCGCGTTCGTCGTCTGGCGTTCGTTTTCGTAGTTGTTGGCGTAGAAATGCTTGAGCAAAGGCGCGGTCTTCAAATATTTCTCGTCCTTGCCCGTAAGGCCGCGGCAGTAGGCGGCACTCATTTTACCCGTAAGGCACGGGTCTTCGCCATAGGCTTCTTCGTTTCTGCCCCAGCGCGGGTCGCGCTCCATATCGATGGTGGGTCCGAAAAGCTCCAGAGAGGACGGTCTTTCTTCCATATCGTGCGTGATGCGCGTTTCGTCGCCTGCCATGTCTCCAAGCTGCTCCATGAGGGCATCGTCAAACATAGCCGCCATGCCCCACGGCTGCGGCAGAATGGTGGTCTCACGCTTCTGGTCGCGGTTTACGACGCCGCGCGCGATCTCGGTGCCGATGTGCGTCTTTTTAATGCCGAGGCGCGGAATATCATCGAGCTGCGACGTGATCATGCCGACCTTTTCTTCGCGCGTTAAGCGGGAGAGCAGGTCTTTTGCGCGCTCTTCAAACGGCAGGGTGTTATCTTGAAAACGGTATTTCATGCGAAACTCCTTTCAAAACTCGTTATTTTATAGAAAGCATGCCGCACAAAGCGGGGCTCTATGCGGCAGCATTTCAGTACGTATCAGAACCAGGAATCCGTATAGCTGGCTTTTTTCGTTTCTTCGCTCGGGGCGGGTGCGGCAACGTGCAGCACAGGCGTTTCCGTGCAGTTTTCCACACGGAGCGTCTTCGGCTCGTTCGGATAGAGCGTAACGTAATTATCATCGTAATGCACACGGTCGTCGCTCGTCATGAGGTACGCAAACGGCGTGTACACGCTCGCGCGGATCGTCACGAGCAGATCGTTGCCGTCCTGCTCCACCTTTTCAATCTTTGCGTCGCTTTCCGGGAAGACGTAATCGCGGTAATACGCACGCAGGCTGTCGGCGGTGTCGAAGCCCTCGGCGCTTGCAAAGAAGAAGCCGTGCTTCAAATCATTGCAGACGGAAATGTGGAACTGCTGCATGGAGTGCGGAGCGACCTTGAGCGTCTTTGTGCAGAGACTGTCGGTCTCGCCGGTGAAGGTCATATAGCCGCAGTGAATATCCGCCGTGAACGCTTCGGGCGTTTCGTTGATGACGGTCACTTCTGCGCCGCCCTCACACGCGCGGATGATGAGCTTTTTCGTTGCAAATGCGCGCTTTAAGAAATAGAACGAGATCTTTCTCGTCAGGTAATAATCGATGATCGTCCAACCTGTCTCCGGCCAGCAATCGTTGTACATCCAGATGAGGTCGCCTGCACCGTACGGCTTGCGGCGCATGGCTTCGGCAAGCTCGGCGTACAGAAGGCCCTGCATGATGCCGCTGTACAGCAGATAGCCGTGTTCATCGAGGGTTTTGAACTCCGTCAAATGGCGGTCAATCGCGCCATCGATGTTGCTGCGCTTGCGGTCAAACTCGCCGTGGTGCTTCCAGATGGGGTTATCGAAGCGCATTTCGGTGCCGTCGAGGTAACGGCGAACGGTGCTTTCCATCTGTGCGCCGAAGAAGCCGTATTCACTGGAGAAGCGCGCCGGGATGCGGTCGAACGCCTCAAGTTCATAGACAAACTTGAACTTCGTTTTCGGGTGACGGCCGAAGAACGACCATGCGTGTACGTCTCCCTGTTCGCTCTCGTTGGCGCGGTCGCCGAAGTACGGAGAGGACGGCATATACGGAACGAGCGGGCTGTTGCGGTGCACGGCACGCGGCTGAATATAGTTGAATATTTTCTCGCCGTAGAAGCGCTCCGGCTTGATGGGCGCCGGGAACCAATCGGTGTAGGATTCCGCAATCTCGTTGTTGCCCGTCCAGATGGCCATGCAGGGATAATGTGCAAGGCGCTTTGTCTGGTACTCGGCTTCGCGCTCCGCCTCAAAGAGGAAATCGTTTTTGTGGTCGGGGTAGAACGCGCAGGCGTACATAAAGTCGTGCATCAGCAAAATGCCGTACTCCGAGCAATATTCATAGAAGCAGTCCGGCTCATACGTGCCGCCGCCCCACATGCGGAACATGGTGAAGTGCGCCGCCGCGCCCTCGCGCACGAGGGTTTCGTAGCTTTCCTTCGGGGTGCGCAGATAAAGGGAATCCGTCGGCACCCAGTTGCCGCCCTTGCAGAAGATGCGCACGCCGTTCACCTTAAAGAAGAAGTTGCGGCTGCCGTCTTCGAGCTTAGAGGTATCGAGCTCCAAGGTACGGATGCCGATCTTCTTCGGCTGCATCTCATGCAGGATGCCCTTTGTGACGCAGCAGGCTTTAAAGGTATAGAGGTTCTGTGCACCGTAGCCGTTCGGCCACCAGAGCTTCGCGTTTTTGATTGTGACGCGTTCCTCGGCGAAGTTCACGCCGCCGACGAGCATGAGCGTCTTTTTGCCGGTGTAAACGGTTTTGCCCTCAAATTCGAGCGTATAGGTAAGCTCGCACTCGGCGCTTGAGACCATGTCGGATTTTTCGATTTCGAAGTGGAACTCCACTTCGGCGTCATCGCCGTCGAGCTTTAACGTATCGACGCGGGACGCGATGACCTGCGCACCGCTGAACGCTTCAATCTCGATGGAGCGGCCGATGCCGCAGGTGGGCACGGGCTGGCACCAGTCCCAGCCGTAGGTAAACTGCGGCTTGCGGGTGTAGACACGCTGGTCACAAATGGCGTTTTCACTTGCGCAGTAGAACGAAACGGCGTCGCGCGGATAGTGCAACTCCATGCCGGAGGTGAGGCGAATGACGAGCTGGTTTTTGCCAACGTGCAAAAAGCGCTTGATGTCTTCGCTGAACGCGCAGAACGCGTTTTCGTGGTGCGCGGCGGGCATGCCGTTTACGATGATATCCGCATTGAAATCGAGCATTTCAATGTTGAGGCGCACGATGTCTTCGTTCAGCATCTCCTCTGTGACGTCAAAATCGCGGACAAGCCACCAGGAAAGATCCTTGATCCACTGGTTTTTCTTTGTGTTTTCCTTCAAAAAAGGTTCTTCTACGATGCCGTTTTCGATGAGGGCGGTGGTGACGTCGCCCGGCACGGTCATGGGGATAAAGCCGTATTTAGAAGGGAACGCATGATTCGCTTTATCCGTCATCACGTGAAAATGCGGGTTCGGGTCTTTTAAGAACTCTGCCTGTTCTTCTTCGGAAAGGTCTTCAAGCTTTAAGAACGCCGGCAGCGTTGCGCGCACGGGGGCTGCGTCCATTTTACGCAGCACTTCGTTGTAACGCTCTGCCGTAACGTCCATAAATTCGCCGCGCAGCTTCCACGCGCCGGCAAGAGACAGTTTGCTCATGTTTTACAACTCCTTCGAGGTATGCTATTACAGGCTATGTATGTAGCCTTCTCTTGCATTGTAGCCGATGCAAAGCGAGAATTCAATAGCTTTTTGCAAATTTCATATAGAGAAAAAAACGCACATTTTCTTGCAAACATGCACAGTTTTTTCGCGGTCTATTTTTGCATAAGAAACAAAATGGGAGAAGCCCGAAAGCTTCCCCCATCTGTATACATTTTAATCGAGATCAGATCAATCGATTACGCTTCGCCGTGAGCAGCGAGGTACTCTTCCATCTGAGCGCTGAGCTCTGCATAGTCCTCGTTTGCTTCAGCAAGAACGTCCTCGAGGCCGAGGCTGTTCAGCGTTGCAACATAGTTGTCCCAATCGTCGATGGATTCCTGACCGGCGATGACACCCCAGAGGTACTGATCCTTCTCAGCCTCGATGTCAGCGCTGCACTCGGTCCAGGACTCGAAGGAAGCCGGATCCTTCCACTCAACGAGGTGAGCAGCAGCATAGCGGCTGTTTTCGCCGGACTTTTTGAACAGAGCGGTCGTCTCCGGAGTATTGGAGATGTTGCACTCGTCCTTACGGTTCATGAGGTTATCGAACAGCTTGAGGCCGATATTCTTAGAGGTGTTCTCCTCGGAGTCCGGGCCAACGATAGCGACATACTGGCCGTTCTCGTCGTACTTGTAATCGGTGCCTTCGATACCGAAGCGGCGTGCGATGTAGTTATCGGAATCGCACATGTCGTCCCAAGTTGCATACAGTCTTTCCGGATCGGAAGCTGTGTTGGTGATTGCGAAATATGCCCAAGCAGCGCTTGTAGCCGGGTCTTCCTGCGGGTTGCCGTTGGAGCCCTTGACCATGTCGATCGGTACCCACTTAGCATCCGGGTTGGAAGCATAGAAGGACATCATCGGAGCAGAGTCCGGGTTGTTCCATGCGCACCAGCTGTACGTTACGCCGAAGCCGCCGTTTGCCATCTGCTCGTCACGGTCGGTATCCTGCGTGATGTTCGGGGTGATGTAGCCCTTTGCATACAGATCAGCAACGTCGCTAACCCAGTTCTTGGTGCCCTCGTTAGCCGGGCCGTAGGTAACAACGCCGTCGTCATCTACGCAGAAACGGCTGTAATGGGTCTGGTCATAGGACTGGATCCACGGCCAGAAGGAACGGAAGTCGTAACCGTCGCCGCCGAGGCCGTAGGTGTCGTTCTGACCGTTGCCGTCCGGATCGTCCTCCGTGAAAGCGCGGAGCACTTCGTTGAGCTCTTCGATCGTGGTCGGAGCCTTAAGATTCAGGTTATCGAGCCAATCCTGACGGATCCAGAGGTTCTCGCAGGACGGTTCAGCAACGTCGCCCGGGATTCTGTAAATGGAGCCGTCGGCCTCAGATGCATAGAAGAGGGTCTTCGGGTCCATCTTGTTGTAGTAGTCGCGGATAACGGTGTACTTATCCATGTAAGCGGAGACATCGTCCAACAGACCTGCCTTCACCCACTTGTTGTACTCGGTATCCATGGTCCACCACCACATGATGTTCGGCATGTCGTTAGATGCCATCAGCAGGGAGATCTGGGACTGGCCGTCAGCCCAACCCGGGAGAACAACGAGATTGAACTTAACGTTGTACTTTTCCTCAAGTTCCTTCTGAACGCGGCTGTCAGCTGCGGTGAAGCCGGTCATAACTGCAACGGAAACGTCCATCGTTTCGCTCTGGTTCAGAACGTCGATCTTATCGCCGGTCGCAGCTGCGCTGCTGTCGGTAGAAGCTGCGCTGCTGTCGGTAGAAGCAGTGCTGCTCTCGGTGGAAGCCGTAGAGCTTGCGGAAGAATTGCCGTTGCTGCCGCACGCTGCAAATACGCTTACGCTCAGTGCAAGTGCCAGAACAACGGATGCGATTTTCTTCATGTTCATGACTAAAATCCTTTCTTTGGAAATAATGATAATATAGTTTTCCGAAGCCATGCTTCGGGACAACCCAAAAGAGTGCGGGCTTAGCCCTTAACGCCGCCGATCATAACGCCCTTAACGAAGTACTTCTGCACGAACGGGTACACAATGAGGATCGGCACCGTGGAAACCACGATGGTACCGGCCTTGATCGTCTGTGCGTTGGTATTCGTCTGCGCCATAACGTTGACGCCTGCCTGCTGCATTGCCTGCTGTGTATTCGTCAGCATGTTGCGCAGAACCGCCTGCAGAGCCCACTTATCAACGGAGCGGATATAAAGGACCGTGGAGAAGTAGTCGTTCCAGTAGCCAACCGCTGTGAACAGCGCGATGGTGGCGATGGTCGCCTTGGAAAGCGGCAGGATGATGGAGAAGAAGATGCGCAGGTCGGTTGCACCGTCGATGCGGGCGGATTCTTCAAGGCTTTCCGGAATGGAAAGGAAGAAGCTCTTCATGATGATGCAGTTGTATGCGCTTACGAGACCCGGCAGGATCAGCGCGAGAATGTTATCCATAAGGCCGATATTCTGGATGAGCAGGAAGCTCGGAATCATACCGGCGGAGAAGATCATGGTGAAGAGGACAAGCGTCATCAACACTTTGCCGCCGCGCAGTCTGGACTTAGAAAGCGGATAAGCGGTCATAGCGGTGAGCAGCGTGCCCAGTGCCGTACCGGCAATCGTGACGATGATCGTGGTACGGAAGCCCGTGTAGATGTTCGGGTTTTTAAATACGGATTTATAAGTATCCAGATTAAAGCCCTTCGGCCAGAGGAAGATGCCGCCCTTCATGGATGCTTCAAGGGAGCTGAAGGAAAGCATGATCTCATGCCAGAACGGATACAGCATGACGAGGCAGAGCAGCGTAAAGAACGCGTAGTTGAATACGGTAAAGATCTTTTCGCCTGTGGAGGTTTTGATTTTGTTCTTTTCCATGTTCATAACCTCCTTACCAAATACCCTCGTTGCCGGTCTTCTTGGCAACAAAGTTGACGATGAGGATCATGACGAGAGCGATGACGGATTTGAACATGCCCGCTGCGGTAGAGAAGGAGTAGTCTGCCTTCTGGATACCGATACGGTACACATACGTATCGATGATATCGGCTACGTCATAAACCAGTGCGGAATACAGCATGAAGATCTGGTCGAAGCCTGCGTTTACGATGTTGTTGCAGTTGAGGATCAGCATGATAACAATCGTCGGGGTAATCGCCGGCAGCGTGATGTTGATCATCTGCTTCCACTTGCGTGCACCGTCAATCTCGGCTGCTTCGTAAAGCTGCGGGTCAACACCGGACAGCGCCGCGAAGTAAATAATCGTGCCCCAGCCCATCGTCTTATAGATGTCGGTGATAATCAGCATCGGGACAAAGAGCGCCTTGTCGGTAAGCACCTGCAGGTCCTTGCCCGTGATGCTCTTGAGGAGCGCGGTGACGAGGCCCGTGGACGGATCGAGGAAATTCATGATGAGGCCGGCCATAACAACCCAAGAAATGAAGTGCGGCAGATAAAGGAGTGTCTGCGCCACTTTCTTGAACTGCATGTTGCGCATCTCGTTCATCATCAAAGCGAGGATGATCGGAATCGGGAAGCCACACACCATCTTCAAAATGGAGATGTAGAGGGTGTTGTAGAAAGTCTGCATGAACGCCGGCTTATTGAAAAGCTTGATGAACTGGTCAAAGCCTACCCATGTGCTGTTCCACATGTTGTAGGGGTTGAAGTCCATAAAAGCAATCACATTGCCGAAGATCGGGATATAGCGGAAGATGAGCATGAAAAGCATGCCGGGAAGAATCAGAAGATACAGCCACTTGTCGCGGACAACATCTTTTTTAAAGCGCTCCCAGCCGCTCAGCTCATACGCCGGCTTTGCCGGTTTAGCTGCTGCTGCCATACGGTATAACCTCCTAAAAATATTGTGATGACCGCGCTTTCAATAAGAAAACACAAGGCTGTTTTTGCCCGAGGCAACATCCGAATAACAGGTTTCCCCCGTGACGCTGAAACATACCGAAACTTGTCCCCTTTTCTGTGGAACCGCTGCCATAGAAAAAGAGACACGAACAAAACAAGTTAAACGATTTGCTTTGTATTTGGTGCATCTTACAAAAACGCAGTATATCATTTTGTTTGCATTTGTGATTTTATCACCCTCTTTTGTGAATGTCAACAACAAAAATAGCCTATACTCGGTTTTTTACCCAAATTTGTCATCGATTTTCGGCTTGTGCATCTTGCCTAATTTTTTTGATCTCGATTTCCACTCCATACAAGTTTGTGTAAGCGGTTCCATATTTTTCATGCGTTTTCAAAAGACAACAAATTGCTAAATTCGCAAAACTCATGAAACCGCTTTCACAACTCTTGCAGTTATTCAACTGTATTTCACTGGTTTTTTCAAAAATTTCGGAAATTTTGCAGGAATATTTTTTGTTCAGTCATTTCGATCAATTTAGGGCAATTTCATTTTCCTGTGCAAGTTGAAATAACATAAACGTACTTTTGCTTTAATTGTTAAATCATGTTTGTCTTTTAATCAAATAATTTTCGAGTTGTACACCGTAACGGCGTATCAAATTACAATTTTGTAATTTTTTAAAATTGTCTTCAAAAAGGCGAAAAACTTCATTCACATTTGCTTCTTCCCCCTCTGACCCGAAAATACGCAGGATACCGTCTTGTAACTTTCCTAATTCACATTTTGCACGCACATCTCCCGTTTCGGGCGCTTGACGGCAGAGTAAAAACGCAGTACAATTATGGTGAAATAACCTGCACAGCAGGCAAACGGACAAGAAAGGATTGAACCTATTATGGCACTTAAAGTCGGCATTCAGCTTTACTCCGTGCGCGACGAAATGAAAAAAGACCCGATCAACGCGATCCGCCAGGTCGCAGAGATTGGTTATAAGAACCTTGAGTTTGCAAGCTCCAACGCAGATACGGACCCGGGCGTAGGCTTCGGCGTCAGCGTTGAGGACATGCAGAAGCTTTTAAAAGAAACCGGCGCAAACCTCATCAGCGGCCACATCCGCCCCATCAATGAGGAGACCATCGACCCGATGATTGCGTACCACACGCAGGTGGGCACGAAGTACCTTGGCCAGTCCGCAGACTTTTACACCGGCTACGACCAGCTGATGGAGCGCTGCGAATATTACAACTGGGCGGGCAAGAAGCTCTCCGAGCACGGCATCAAGTTCCTCATCCACAACCACTACCACGAGTTCCAGAAGCTGAACGGCAAGGAGATCCTGTTCCATATCATGGACAACACCGACCCGAACTACGTCAGCTTTGAGCTCGATACGTTCTGGGCAATGCGCGGCGGCATGGACCCGCTGGCTGTTATGGACCGCCTCGGCGACCGCCTGAAGCTCATCCATCAGAAGGACTTCTCCAAGACCTCCGATTCCCCGATCAACCTGTGGACGGTCAACGACCCGAACGTGCTCGTCACGTGGGACAGCTTCGGCAAGGGCTCTGACCACAAGGATTTCTGCGAGATCGGCACCGGCATTATGGACATTCAGTCCATCATCAACAAGGGCAACGAGCTCGGCGCAGAGTACATTGTGCTTGAGCAGGACCACACCCAGCTGACCCAGATGGAAAGCGTCCGCATCAGCATGGACAGCTTCCACAAGTTCTCCGGTCTGGATTGGTAAACCTTTTTCTGAACTTAAAAGGGTATCTCGGCGAAAACCGAGATACCCTTTTTTATTTGCCTGTACCGTACATTTCGTCCATTTCGCTTTCCTTTGCGATGCGCAGCAGGCGGTTGTATTTGGCGGTGCGGTCGCTGCGGCACGGCGCGCCGGATTTGATGAATCCCGCGTTCACGGCGACGGCGATATCCGCGATGCTCGTGTCCTCCGTTTCGCCCGAGCGGTGCGAGAGGATGATCTTCATGCCGTTCTCTTTTGCAAGCTCCACGGCAGCGAGCGTTTCCGTCAGCGTGCCGATCTGATTCGGCTTCACAAGCAGCGCGTTCGCAGCCTTGCGCTCGATGCCTTCCCGAATTCTTATGGGATTCGTAACGAATAGATCATCGCCGACAAGCATGATTTTTTTGCCGAGCTTTTCCGTGACGGTCGTCCACGCGGGCCAATCCTCTTCGCCGAGCGGGTCTTCAATGGAGCAGATGGGGTACTTTTCACACAGCTTTTCCCAGTACGAAATGAGCTGCGCGGAGGTGTATTTTGTGCCGCGCTTCGGCAAAAGATAGCCGTCGTTCGCCGCCCATTCGCTTGCGGCGGCATCTAAGGCGATTTTCACCTCGTCCGTCGTGTAGCCCGCGTTCGAGATGGCTTCCAAAATGACCTCTATCGCTTCTTCGTCGCTTGCAAGGTTCGGCGCAAAGCCGCCCTCATCGCCCACAGAAACGGCAAGGCCGCGCTGCTTTAAAATGCCGCCGAGCGTGTGGTAGATCTCGCTGCCCATGCGCACAGCCTCCGAAAACGACTTTGCACCCACGGGCACGATCATGAATTCTTGAATATCCACGTTATTCGCCGCGTGCGCACCGCCGTTTAAAATATTCATCATCGGCACGGGCATCACGTATGTGTTCACGCCGCCAATATAACGATATAAAGGAATGTCCAAATATTCCGCAGCGGCCTTAGCCACAGCCAACGACACCCCGAGAATGGCATTGGCACCTAAATTAGACTTTGTCTTCGTGCCGTCGAGTGCCAACATCTTGTGGTCGATGGCACGCTGTTCCAAAGCACTATAGCCCACCAAGGCCGGAGCAATCACCTTATTCACATTTTCCACAGCCTTCAACACGCCTTTACCTCCGTAACGTTTTTTATCTCCGTCACGCAATTCCAAGGCTTCGTGCTCGCCCGTAGAAGCTCCCGAAGGAACCGACGCACGGCCCACCACACCGCATTCCAATTCAACCTCTACTTCTACTGTCGGATTACCACGGGAGTCCAATATCTCACGTCCTTTAATTGATTTGATTTTCATATTTACTTTTGTTTTTAATTAAACATCTTTTTCTATGGCAAAGTTCATCACTTTCCGCCATTCGTACAATACCTGAAAAAAGGGATTCTAACAAGACGCAAGATACTGACTTTTAAGTACGCCCGCAAATAGGAGAAGTTAAATATGCAGTTTTATACCGACAGCCAGACTTAAAATTTCTTTAAATTTGATACTGCGGTCACCAAAGAAGGTACAGAAATCAGTATCGCAAGCTCCTAATTCATAATACAAAGAAATGTCCTGTATCCACCAATTAGATACATCCGGCACATCGTACATCACACGCTGACCCAAAGAAAGATTGGCACGAATACGGGTAGAAAAACCGTAATATCCTTTAGGATAACGGTCTGGCTCATGCGTCCAAAACTTATCGCTCAATACGGAGGACAAGAACAAACTGCATGACAAAGGCTGAATCACCCACGCACTCTCTTTCACGCGTAACCGCCAAGGCAAATACGACTGTTTCAGAGTGAAAACGGCCTTATTATGTTCACTTTCAAATTTAGGCAAAAAGCCCAACATGATATCTGTCTCCCACTGCTGCTTCTTCCCGTAGGTCCATCCCGTACCGATTGAAACGACACCGATACTTCCCGCAAACTGTATCTTGTAATGGTCGGGAATCAAACGTTTCCACCCTTCCATACGGCGTGTCATCATTTTCTCATAGCGTGTCGGAACTGTATCCGATGCCGCTTCCGTCACACTCTGCCCCATTACCCAAGAAGGTATGCCAGCCGAAAGCCATATACTAAAAATCACAACGTTCAATTTCATATCCTTCTTCTTTTATGGTAATGACGTAATACCCTCGCTTCCCGACTGTCGTACATCCGTAATATACGACTCCATCTTCAAAAAACTCTTCTTCAGCCCAACGGTGGATGTGGCCGAACAGACAAAACTGCACATGGGGGAAACTGGTCACATAGTGTTCAAAGGCACGCCCCACATTGTTGTTGAACTCCCCGTCGCCGGGCGGCACGTGCATGGCTACAATGGTTTTCTCTATGCCCGCCGGCATATTCCTCAATTCATCCTCCATAAAATTGAAATCGGGCACCGGATGACTGTAATCATATTCAAGCGCGTTGGTATTCAAACAGATAAAACGCACGTTGCCCACCGTAAAAGCAAAATTATCCTCTCCGAAAACTTTCAGATATACATCGAAACCCGTCCCCAGACAATCATGATTCCCCAACAGGCAAACATACGGCACCCGCAATTTATTCAAGAAATCCCGTGCCCATAAAAATTCTTTCGTCTCGCCGAAATCCGCCACATCGCCGCCATGCAACACAAAATCAATGTCACCGCGGTTATTGATGATATTCACGACTTCTTTCGTCTCGTCATACCGACGTTGGGTGTCGCTGATCATGGCGAAGCGGAACTCACGCCTTCCCCGCATCTTGTCTTCAATCAAACGGATGTTCTTCTCCGTCAGCCCGACCTCTCCTTCTATACGCGTATCGTAGGGATGATATTCGATGATTTCGCAAGAAGACAATATCCCCATCCCGCAAAGTAGGCCAACGACGGAATTGTATATTCTGCTCATAAAAAACGCTTTTGAATATCAAAGATAGAAAAAGAAGCAATATGAAACACAAAAAAAGTCCGTTTCAGACTATTTGGAAAAATAATCCCTACTTTTAGAACAACTGCCAAGGCATATACCACAAGAAAAAAGCACAACAGGGGACAGCCTCACAGAAGCCCTGAAATCAATCTCAGCCAAATGAAAAATCAATCACAGCCAAACGATTTTTCATTTGGCTGTGATTGATTTTCGTTTTGGCGCAGAATGATTCGCCGCACTTACCAGCATGAATTACAACATGTTACGCAAAGGAGTATAGAAATAAAGAAATTATACATCACCACATGCACACATCAGCACGGAAAGATGCCCTCAAAACGTTTTTTAATGGCTTCTATCCTTTCCCGGGCAAGAGGAGGCACGTCGGTCAACGGATAGTCCAACCCGAGTTCCTTATACTTAAATATCCCCATCGTATGATAAGGCAACCATTCTATTTTGCGCACAACCTTGTAATGTCGTACAAACTCGACCAGTTCATCCAACAGCGTGTCGTCGTCCGTCAGACCGGGTACCACCACATGACGAATCCAAACCTCCGTACCCCTCCTTTCCAACTCGTCAAGCAACGCCCGGGCATTCCGTCCGTCACTTCCGCTGACTTTCCTGCAAAGTTCAGGGCGAAGCGCCTTAATGTCGAGAAGCACCAGATTCGTATAATCCAGCACAGCACATACGCGCTCATTGAACACGGCTCCTGAAGTATCCAATGCCGTATGAAGACCTTCCTCACGGCAGAGACGAAAAAACTCACGACAGAAATCAGCCTGCAATAAAGGTTCGCCCCCCGTCAACGTCACCCCTCCACGGGCTATGAAACTGCGTACCTTGAGCACTTCGGCAAGCAATTCCTCCGGAGTCATTTGATAACGGGGCGGATGACCGGCATCCCAAGTGTCCGGATTATGGCAATACAGACAACGAAGCGGACAACCTTGAAGGAAGGTCACAAAACGAATTCCGGGACCGTCAACGGTCCCGAAACTCTCAAGTGAATGTATTTTACCCACTAATGGTTTTTCCATATCCTTTATATTACAAAGAGTGGTTGATGGTACGCGAAATGACATCCAACTGTTGTTCACGCGTCAACTTCACAAAGTTCACGGCATAGCCGGACACGCGAATGGTCAACTGCGGATATTTCTCAGGATGTTCCATCGCATCCACCAACAGATCCTTGTCGAACACATTGACGTTGAGATGCTGGCCACCGTCCGGAGTGAAATAACCATCCAACAGTCCGACCAGATTGCTTACCTGAATATCACGTTCCTTACCTAACGTAGCCGGAGAAATGGCAAAGGTATAAGAAATACCGTCATGTGCATGATGGAACGGAAGTTTGGCCACCGAAGCCAACGCCGCAACGGCTCCTTTCACATCACGCCCGTTCATCGGATTAGCCCCCGGTGCAAACGGAGTACCGCCCTGGCGGCCGTCGGGAGTCGTACCGGTTTTCTTTCCATACACCACATTGCTGGTAATCGTCAGGATGGACTGCGTGGCAACCGCATTGCGGTAAGTCTCGTGCTGACGGAGGTAATTCATGAATTTCTCCGTGATTTCCACTGCGATGGCATCCGTGCGGTCATCATTGTTGCCGTAAGGAATATACTCGCCTTCACGCTCGAAGTCCACGGCCAGACCGCGCTCGTCACGAATCACCTTCACCTTGCAATCGCGAATGGCAGCCAAAGAGTCGGCCACGATGGACAAACCGGCAATACCGGTAGCGCGGATACGTTGTACGTCGCCGTCGTGCAGGGCCATTTCGTATGCCTCATAGTCATACTTGTCGTGCATATAGTGGATAATCTTCAAGGCGTTCACGTACACCTTGGCCAACCAACGCATCATCTGCTCGTATTTCTCCATCACCTCGTTATAGTCGAGATATTCGCTCGTAATCGGCTCGAACTTGGGAGCCACCTGCACACCGGGACGCTCATCGCGCCCGCC
>ENA-ORRN01001792-ORRN01001792.1-human-gut-metagenome-genome-assembly--contig:-NODE-1792-length-14489-cov-4.012956_pt1 | contig 14489 bp, 12 predicted proteins | sample MGYA00242174_ERZ509132 | MGnify/ENA primary metagenome ERZ509132 (study PRJEB26280, sample SAMEA2338671) | human gut metagenome | biome: human gut; feature: human-associated habitat; material: faeces... | reverse complement strand
GCTGCATTATTTAATGTTCAAAATGGGGTTTTGTCTATAAACAGAATCTTGTATAAAAATATTAAGAAATATATAAAAGACAAAGATTGTAGAATAGCTCTTGCCATATGGCTATGTAGGAAATACAATTTTAGTGTTTCAGAAATTGGCCTTCCTGAAATCAAGAGATATTTGGCAAAATACTATTCTACTGAATTATTAAACGAACTATTCTCAACAGATTCCGACTTTACTGAATATATAATAACGTATGGAGATTTAAAGATGTCACGAGAAGAAGCAATGATTTCTCCAAAAGAAATTTACAAATTGTTTGATAAAGAGGATAATAATGGTATGAATCCTCAATATTACAAGTATATAGACATCATTACCGCAATTAAGACCAAGCCTTTTCTTTTGCTTGCCGGTATATCCGGTACAGGAAAGAGCCGCATCGTACGTGAACTTGCACGTGCGTGTTGGAATGAAGACTCTCCTGAATACAAGGCTCAGAAGCCTAAGAATTTTGGGATGGTTCAGGTAAAACCTAACTGGCACGATTCCAGTGAACTGATAGGTTATGTGAGCCGTGTGAGTGGTAAGGCAGAATTCGTTGCAGGAGAGTTCCTAAAATTCATTGCCAAAGCATGGGAAGATTCAGAAACACCCTACTTTTTGTGTCTTGACGAAATGAATCTTGCACCCGTAGAGCAATATTTCGCAGAATATCTGAGCGTGATAGAATCACGCAAGAGCCATGAGGATGGTTTGGTAACCACCGATCCGATATTGGAAAAGGTGGATGAGGAATGGTATTTCAATCTGACAGCCTCACTGACCATGAATGAGGATATACGGAAGAAATTCAACGAGGAAGGCATCTGTATTCCCCAAAACCTCATTGTTGTCGGCACCGTAAACATGGATGAAACCACATTCTCCTTCTCACGTAAAGTGCTTGACCGTGCCATGACCATTGAAATGAACGAAGTGGATTTGGATGCAGGATTGACCGAGCGTTATGAACATATCGGGAAGCTGGGCTATGAAGAACTTATAGGGACGACAGTGGAAGGAGTGGATGTTTATTCAGACAACCGGGAAGTTTGTGACAAGGCGTTAAATTACCTGAAAGCAGTCAATGCTGTGCTGGAGGGTACTCCATTCAAGGTGGCTTACCGCACACGCAACGAGTTCCTGCTTTATGTAGTGAACAATTTGCCTTATAACAAAGATGAAGAAGACAATGAACTGACTGAGGGATATGTGATAGCAAGGGCATTGGACGAGGTGACGAACATGAAAATCCTGTCGCGCATAGAAGGTGATGACACTAAAGTGACAGATAGCTTACTTAACAATCTAAAACGAGTCATAACCGAAGAACTATCAAACATATCAGACGGATTCCCCATTGAAAAATCGGTATCCTTAAAGAAATTGGATGAGATGAAACAGCGGCTGTCATCCGGCTATACAAGTTTTTGGAGCTGATAATGGAACTTCTGACTATACGGCATAGGGATTTCGAGTTGAGCATTGAATGTACAAAATTCGATGTCACTTGGGAAAAGGCCAAGAACAATGTGGGCGAAGAAGCACTTCAGTCCTCCTATTCATGGTCTGATGGCGTGGAGTCTGTCGTTTTTTTAAAAGGCTCTGACAAAGAAATGCCAATAGAGCAAGGCGTTCAGGCGAAAGCCATATTCTTCGACAATACGGACTACCCAGTGTGGGTGGACTTCAAGGACTATGTGAAAGACGCGCAGTTTGGCTCTATCCTGCAAGGCGACAACGAGCGGTTTACCTTTCATCGGCACATCCTTGCAGGCTACCTGAACTACGGCAATGAAATAGGTCGCAGTGAAATCCGGTTGATATATAAAGTCGGCAATGAAACACGCCGTTTCAGCTTTTCGTTTGAAGTGCTCAGCAGCAAGCTCGATTACCACAAGCATTGGAAAGCCATCATTGAGGATATTGAACGGGAATACCGTATGCTGTCACTCGACTATATGCGAAGAACATTCCACGGATTTACTCCTGACAAGAACGGTGAGACACCAGAAATAGTATGGTGGAGCATATTCGCCGGAGAGCAACAAAAATTCATCAAGGCCTGCAAGAACATCATTGAGTGCCCACGGCGCAGGTTGCATGGACATCAGACCTGTCTAAAAGCGGATAAACTGAGACATCTCCCTGTATCCATCGAAAACGAACTGGCAGAACACCGACTGGAACCAGCGCATCTGTATCGTGTGGAAGAACAAATACACACGAACGACACACCGGAAAACCGTTTCCTGAAATTCTCCCTCGCGCAAATAACCAATAAATATGAAGCACTGAAGAAACAGATTGAAAGCGTGAAGGGAGTGTCGGAGGCCATGAAATCAGAAATGCAGGCCGTGTCAACCACGTTGAAACGGTTGCAAAGCAATCCGTTTTTCCGAACCATAGGACGCTTTAAGGGGCTGAACCAAGAAAGTTTGGTCTTGCAGAAAGCTTCGGGCTACAGTCAAGTTTACCGCACATGGAATATGCTACGGCGTGCCTATTCACTCAACGACGGCATTTACAGACTTCAGACAAAGGACATTGCTACTCTGTATGAGATATGGTGCTTCATAGAAGTGAGCCACATCGTAAAGGAGCAACTGCATCTGAACGATGAAGACATAGACCATCACAACCGCATGGAAATGAACGGCCTGTTTACATGGGAGTTGGGCAAAGGTGAGCACTCGCGTATTCTGTTCAAGAAAGACAACGTAGAACTGGCAGAGCTGGTGTATAACCCGAAAAGCACGGAGAACGACAACAACTCAACAGGCATAAAGGAATTAGTTACCAAAACTGTTCCGCAGAAGCCAGACATTGTTTTACGGTTGACTAAGAACGACTTGCAAGAAGGAATGAAGCTGACATACCTTTTCGATGCGAAATACCGCATCGGTGGAAAGGTAAGGGGTGTAGACGTGCCGCCAGACGATGCAATCAACCAGATGCACCGCTACAGAGATGCTATATATTACAAGGACTATTCGTGTGATGCGCTCAAAAAGGAAGTGATTGGCGGTTATATCCTTTTTCCCGGTGATGGAGAGCTAACAGAAGTAGAAGTCTCCAATTTTTACAAAAGCATTGCGGAAGTAAATATCGGAGCCTTCCCTTTACGCCCTAAAGATGAATACAACCGAAAGTTATTGGAGCATTTCATTGAAGGTCTGATAAATACAAAATCACAGGAAACCATATCGCGTGTCATTCCGCAAAAGGGTACTTTTGTAGATGTAGGAAACCGTGTACTTATCGGACTGGTCGGCAACAGTGTTCGCCGGGGGTATACACAATGTTTCCTTGACGGAACAGCAACCTTGTATTATACGGGCAAACAATTCCCGACAACCATAGCATTACAAAACTTGCATTTCTTCATACCTTATATTAAAGGGCAAGGGATTCGGGATGTCTATGAGATTGTCAGAGTACGCACTATAACCGCCAAGGAAGCTAAACAGACAGAAGGTGATGAAGTGCCTATAGATGATTTACGATTGGCTTTTGAATTGCGGTTCAGCAGGCAACTTTTTGCGGATTATCAGAAGATTGATACACATAAAATGATTTGTCATACTTTTATTGATACAACATTTGAAACGTTAGAAAGAATAATAATATAATAAGCATGAAAATCTATCATTACACATCAATAGAAACATTAGCTCTTATCGTACAAAATAAAACAATCCGCTTTAATAGATTAGATTTTGTAGATGATTGTGAAGAGTCTTTGTATGGATCAGGCCCAACAAACATAAAATTAGGACAATATACATTCGTCTCATGCTGGACGAAAGATTCTAAAGAAAATCTTTCGCTGTGGAAAATGTATACGAATAACAAAGGCGTGAGGATTGGATTAGATGAAGACATGTTTATTACCCATAAGATTAATGACAAATTCAAATCCTATTTTAGTAAACCGATAGATTTTTTAGGCAACGCAATGGTGTCTGCTTTTATAAATGAAGCAAAACTATATGACATTAGTTATGTTCAGAACCTTGAATCAGAAATGAATAACCTAATAGAAAAAGTTGGTGAAACAGGAGCTGGATTCAAAACAGACAAGATAGGACTTTTCAAAAGAGAAGAATGGTCTTTTCAGAAAGAGTGTCGTTTTAAAATCAATGTAATGCCAATCAACCCTTTTCTTATTAATGATACAAAAATAAAAACAGATTTTGACCTTATATTCAAGCTTATGGAAGCATTAGGGCCTTCCATAGCAATAAATACACCGATCAACATCAGCTATATAGATGTACCTTTAAATGCAAATAAACTGGATTATATTGAGGTCATGATGGGTCCTTTAACTACAAAAGGTGAAAGAATAATTGTAGAACATTTGCTTACCCAATTTAGTCACGCAACAATAATAGATAGCTTTTTTAATGGCAAAATTCGAAAATAGATAATTAACCTTCAAAAAAGATATATTTGATGAATAGATTCTCTTGAATTGGCCAAGTAACCACTAATTCAGATAGAAAAATAAAAGCTACCGATTATGGACAGACTGACCAACGAACAACGCCATCGTAACATGGCTGCTATACGTGGAAAGGATACAAAGCCGGAAATATTAGTGCGGAAGTTCCTTTTCAGCCGAGGCTTCCGCTATCGGCTCAATCACCCACGTCTGCCCGGTCATCCTGATTTGGTGCTGCGTAAATACCGCACGGTCATCTTTGTGAACGGCTGTTTCTGGCATGGTCATGAGAATTGCAAATACTTCCGTCTGCCTAAGACCAACATTGAGTTTTGGCAAAAGAAAATTGAACGGAATAAGGAACGTGATAAAAAGGAGCAATGCCAACTCGCAGCTATGGGTTGGCATTGCATCACTATATGGGAATGTCAATTGAAACCTAAAATCCGGATGCAGACATTGGAATCATTGGCATACACCTTAAATCACATTTACCTTGAAGACCGTAAAGTCAAAACATACGAAATACCAGAAAGCGACAATAATCTTATGGCAGCAGAACCAGAACCTACATACGGAAAAACAAAACATCCATAAGATTTTCCAGATTTATTTATTCCGTACTTCTTTTCACCTCGGTACCCGTTACGTCCATCAGATGCTCATGCTGCTCCTTTACCGCCCGATACATGGAATAATGTGCGAATGATTCTTCCTTGTACTTCATACTACTGACAGAGGCTGCCACAGCCCATGCAAGAATGGCAATGGCAACAATTATCACATAACGAAGTTTGAAGTGATAGCCACGTATAAACAATCCATTGACATTGGGTGGCATGATAGTCAGCGGACACCTCAATTCATTAACTCTGGCAAGTATCTCATCCTGTCGTTCAAGAATTCTCTCCGTATTGGCTTCTATCTTCAAGCGATTCGTGTTGTAATCGCAAACATGAACATAGAGATAGTCTATCAGACTAAACTTCTGTTTGAGCAAATTTATCAGTTTGGGTATCCACTTAGAAAAAGGAACTTTGTCCGGCTGCTCTTTCCTCACAGATTTCTTTAATATCGACAAAGCATCGTTCCAGCAGTTGCAGAAACTTTTTTCAATGCTATTGCAAATAGTCTGTTCGTCAACGGCTGATTGGGCAGTCTGTGTATGATTTTTGGAAGACTCATTCAGGTTATTGACGGTTTCTTTTAATTCATTGACACTTTGACGCAGATTTGCGAGATTTGCAGCTATCACATCTTCTTTCATTATCTTCTACGTTTAAAGGGTTTATAAAATGGTTCGTCCTTTTGCTTGTTCTTGTCTTTTTCATCACGCCATCCAAGGCTGTTGTTTGTCCCTCCTGCAGCACTGGAAGTGATTGCCTGATGAGGTTGAAGCAACAGTTCCTCCGTTAATCTACCCAATGTCGTGCAAAGACTGTTAAAGCTCAAGTCACGGTCAAGCGTGGAGCCTGCCAAGCTGATACCGTCTTGACTGAAAGAAACACCATGCACTTTATCTGACGCTTGATTTCGGTTAAAACGGATGTCTATGTTCCGCATTTTCAATGCAGACAAAAAGTCTTTCCATGAATGGGATTCTGCCAATGCATCCAAAGTTGCGGAACGGAGATTGAGTTTCCGTAATTGGTGAGGCCGCAACTTGTTTTTATTTCTCGCCTTACTGTTCTTCGGTGCAAGGTAAAGGCCATATTCTTCCGTCAATGCACGGCATACTTTCGTGCTACATATTCTTTCGTTACTGTCGGAAATGAGGTTGCCGTTGTTGTCTATCCGGTTAAACACCAAATGGCAATGGGGATGCTTGGTGTCATGGTGACGGGTTATGATATATTGCGTGTTGCGAATCCCCATCCGTTCCATCCATTTCCGGGCAATCTCCATCATGAGCGCATCCCCTTTTTCATCGTTGGGAAAACGAACCGCATCTTGCGGTGAGAAGGCCAAAGAAACGTGCTTGACAGGACTTTTCACTTTCGGACGCATGGATGCTTGTATTTGGAAAGAGTCCGCAATTGTCTTATTACTGATAGTGCAAACACCCTCATGTGCCAACAGCGTAGCACTCTTCTTCTTGTTCTTTTGGTCATTGGCATAGTTCACGATGCCTCCAAAGTCCACTCTCGTTTTAATGTTCGCTATCATGATTATCGTTTTTTATCTGTGCAATAATTCTGCTGATTTCAGTAATGATGGTAATACAATGTAGTTTGACTACTTCCAACCCATGAATGTGCATCTGATGTGCAATCTGATTGACATTATTGGCTATGCCGGACAAGTCACGGATGGCAGAAGCCATTTCCGGGCTGATACGTTGGTTTACCTCACAACCCATCGCCGCCTGATGGCAAAATTCATTGACAGACAGTCCGGCTTGTTCCGCCTTTGACTGAATATAAATGTAGTCGCTCTCATTGAACATGATGCGGAAACATCTCGTGCGCTTCTGGTAACTCGCCAGCTTCGGGCGACCTCCGGGCTTTTTATTTTCTGTATTCATACTGCTTGTTGATATTGATTTTTTGAGTATTTTGAGTGGGTAGTTGTGCCGCTTGCCGCATAGGTTTTAGTGACACTAAAACACAAACTGGCCACTCAAAAAATCTTCCGATATTTACCTTGTTCTATCCGACACAATTTGCCGCTTCTGATGAAGGCTTCTATCCACTTGGCAGCCGTACTGCCGTTCTCACCCAAAGCTAAAACTGCCGCATCGTAATCCTTCTTCGTGAAGGTTTCAGGCAATATATTATAAAGGGTGTTCCTCCGCGCTGCAGCACCTGTTTTCTGTAAAGCGGAAGAAGTCTGTTTGTTCTGATTTCCTGACAGATTCCGATAGATAAAGACGGCATGATAGAGCAATGTATCACAAATATTCATGGCAACGAAATAGTCGGACTCTTGGCAAACCAATTGGATAATGCCATTGGAATCCGCTTGCACATTGTACACGTTCTCCAAATGGCGGACAGCTGTCAGTACCATCATGATGCGGTAAGCAATCAGTCCCATCCGTCTGACTATGCCCTGCATCCGGTTGTCCACTTCGTCACAACATTCTTCATTCACCCGGCTAAGGTATTCGATGAACTGTTCCTGCAAAGCAGAGGGAAGGGAAAATGAATAGTTGCCATGATTCACGAACTCTTCATGCAGATGACAGAAGCGGTCGCCCAATATGCGGAACATGGTATTCTTGGATTGGGAAATATCGCTTGTGGCAAACACATTTCTGATACCACGCTTAAAACGGATGATGTAAAAACAGAATCGGCTCATCAGTCCGTTCTCCGCATCGGGTATCAACCGCCTTACCTGTTCAGGCGTTCCGGCCAACGCTACAGACACCCTCGGATTGCTGACTTCGCAATACTCCCTGTCCTTGCGTCGGCTCAGACTTACCAGCTCATGGTGGAACGCCTTACGCAGCACATCGGAATAGTTTCCGTAATCCGACTTCAATGTCTGGCTTAACGTGTCACCTTCAGATTCGAACAACAGCCCGACACCGTCATTATCGCCCAATATCTTCAACAAGGAACTTGCGCTGCTATTGGCCGGGATGATAAGCATACGCATAGGCGGCTCGGTCGGCATAGCTGCACCGTCCGACTTCTTGCTTTTGATATAGGTGTTCATCGCTTCCTTGTATTCCTGCTCCATTCGTTGCGAAAGCTCATGCAGATTACGGTTAATGGGAGCCACCAACTCACGGCATAAAGTCAACGCTCCTTTGCCCATTCCGGCATCAGCCACGACAAACAAGTAAAGATTGGGATAAACAATACGCTCGTCATACACACCACAGACATTATGGAAGCAAACCGACAGACATACTATCGCTCCTATCAGAATGGTATCGCGGTCGTCTTCCGAAATGGAGTTACCGACAACTTCACATAAAAAAGGCGGCAGTTGCTCGAACACACATTCGGGAAATGCAGGAAGCTCATCTGCCGATTTTATCCATTTGCCCGTTTTGCCATTTTGGTTATTTGGTAAAATGGATAAATCCTGTTCCCCTACCGAACTTAGCGGAATACCTGCCTGACCAGCCAAATGAAAAAACGAACGGATTGTTATGCCTTGTCCTTTGGCTTGCAGGCAACGGGTATATTGTTTGTCTGCTTCTTCCCTTTGATAGTCTGGATGGAAGCGGCTGATACGATGGTAATATTCTCTTCCGTTTTCACCGAATCCATCAACCAAGGCAAAGCCCAATTCCACCCAATCCTTGTATTCAGGTGCGATGTCAACGGCACGTTGTTCTATTTCGCAAATGATACGTTCTATTTCTTCCTCTTTATTATTAGAGGTGGAATTTGGAGCCGGAAGTAATTTAGGAGATGTTGGAACACTATTCTCAAAAGGGACATTCTCCCAATCTTGGGCGGAAAATATTTTCTTTGACATACTCGTTGTATTTAGGGTTAATATATGCTTGTGGGTCGTAAGGCAGGAAACAGGCGCGCGCCACATCGCTCCCCGACATATCCACCTTTGGCAATCCGGTAGCACGGATGCAGTTGGCAACAGCCTTGAAAAAGCGTGAATGTTCCCATCCTTTCAAATCCACAGGTATAATCCACTTCAATCCATTTCCTGAAGGGCTGGTGAACAGCAGTTCCGTATCAAAATATTCGTGATTGAGAATCTGCCGCTTCACTTCCTCCATATTCTCTACATGGTCAAAATCCAGACACATCAGTCCTGAGTGCGTTATCAGTTCCTTTTCATTCCGCTTGCGGAAAAGACCGGAGAAAGTGCAATAGTCAAAGTGAGAAGCCTTATATTTTTTGACATCCGTAGGAGAAGTCATCGAGCGCAGAGCTTCCGTTTGTGGCTGGGCATAATGGCCAACTACATATCGATACACATCCACAATGCCTATTGCCCTTAACGGCTCAATGTTCTGAATGGGCTTGCGAAAGAATGAAAAACAATAGTCCGTCTCTTCCATGTTATCTGATAATCTTTTTGGATTTGACAAATTGTTCGGCTTCCAGCATGAGGTCGTCCTGTGTCTTGTGGACTTTACTCTTTAACCAATCATCTATTTCCGATTGTAAAAAAGCCAATGCTTTATTTATCTTATGTACAGGTATCTGTTTGGCTGACACCCATCCATAAACCGTTTGCTTGGCTGGATGTGACGGCAGATAGGCACAAAGCTCATCTATATCCATCCATTTAGGTGAATCACTTGCCTGCTTATGCTGCAATGCTTTTACGGTGGACTGCAATTCTTCAACAGTCTTAATCAGGTAGGACAATGCATTTGGCATTTCCTCCAATGAATTTACGGTATAACTCATATTCTCACGTTTTTAAGTTTATGCCGCAAAACTATATGGATGCTTACGGGGGCTAAATAGGTGCTTGATTGCCACCAATCAACCCCTCATTTGCCACCGTCAGTTTTAATTTTCATTAAGACGAGGATTATCAGATTAGGCAACAAAGGGAGTAAAAAACGGATGTGTGGATAGAAAACCATGCAATGATGCTGGAATGGAAAAGAAAACCCCTCAAAAAGCAGGGTGCTTCACGAGGGGCAAATGGGTGGTAAATAGAGAATTCCTTTACATAAGTAACTGATGCTCAACGGTGGAAATTAGCACCGCGACCTTTATACGGGCAGGTTATCTATATGTAATGTATTGGCTGCTTTCTCCTTTGCCGCATCCACAATATGAGTATAAATTTGAGTTGTTTTGACATTGGTATGTCCCATTAAAGACTTTATCGTATAAATATCTACGCCGTTTTCAAGGAGCAACGAGGCGAAACTATGACGTCCGCAATGAAAAGTTACGTGCTTCTTTATGCCTGATGCCTCTATCCATTCTTTCAATGGATGGGATATCCAAGAAATATCTGTCAGACCCTCGAACACCAGGCGTTCATCATCATCTGGGCGTTCACCACACAGTTGCAACGCCTGTGCAGTAACGGGCTTACAATCGAGCTTCTTTGTCTTTTGCTGTACAACCACGGCCTGCCACGTTCCTTTGCTTGTCTGCTGAATCTGTTTCCACTTTAACGGCTTTATGTCACTGTGGCGTAAGCCGGTCAGGATTGAGAATAGGAACGCACGTTTCAGAACATCATCTTTACAAGGCGTGTCAACCAACATCTGTACCTCATTCATAGTAAGAGCAACACGAGGCTTTTCAATCGAACTGATACCTTTCACCTTTGCACTGATGTCAACGGTTAGGTATTCATCAATGAATGCTTGTTTCAGTCCGGCCTTGACGATAGAGAAATAAGTGGATGCCGTATTCTGTGAGATTGTGCCTTTCTTGTTACCTCCCATTGGGGCACGGAGCAGGAACATCTTGATGTCCTCAAGTAATTTTACGGAGATGGATTTGAACGGAATGGGATTCCCTTGCGAATAGATTTTCAGCAACTCGCCCACACGCATCCAATTGACGATAATCGAATTTGAACTGTTGGGATGGCGTTTGCTGATGATGCCGTTGAAGTATTTGATGAAGTCCTGTTCACTACGTTCATTCTGCGCTGCAAGTTCATTCTCCTTATCTGTATAGAGAATGGCACTATCATACTCATGCTGACGCAACTTCCGGACATTATCGGCATAGATACAAGCTTCCTGGTCGATTGTTGAACGGCATTGAATAATTCCGTTCAAATCCCTCTTCGGCTTGTAGTTGAAGCTACCATCCGGCAAGATGCGTGCAATAGATGACTTGTCCCAAATGGGTGTGGATATAGTCCGGTTGATTGACTCTACCACTCGGCTTGCTCTGTTTGAGCCACGTTTGTACACTGGATATGATTCGATAATCAAATACCACTCTTCCTTGTATCTCGACCTTCTGAGCTTGACGGTCACTTTGGTGTTGAGTAATGCTTTCTTCATTCTATCTCTGATTTATAAAGGTTATCTATTTCTTGTTTGGGTACATATACATAGTTCCCGATTTGTCGGGATGGAATGGAGTATTTTCTGACGTGCGCCCATACGGAACTGTCATTGATATGATATTTCTCACAAACCTGAGTAATGGTATAACAGTCCTCCGGCTCCATACTGTAAAGTTTGGGAATAGGTCTCTCTTTTTCAGCAATGCTCTCCGGACGGGTAAGGAAAAGATTCTCCATGTCAGAACGCTTAATGCGTATAAGACGGGTGCCGATATTAACGGCAGGAATACGCCCTGATTTTATCAGTCTGTACAAGGTGTTACGTTCCACACCGAACATAGCCACAGCTTCCTTTACGGAAATATACTCTCTGATGTCGGGGATTTGCCGGGCGATGGCTTCTAATCGCGCGCTTTTATCCTTTGCATCCTTTTTGCGCTTCCATGCCACTTTGCCGCATTTAGGCGAACAATAATGGCTGTCAAGTGTCTTTGCGACAAAGACCTTGCCGCAGACCTTACACTTCCTTTTGATTTCAAATCCGATTGTTGGCATATTATCTACTTTTAAATATGTATTAGTATAGATAAGTAGAATTTAGTTCCACATTATCTACTTTTTTGTCTTGTTGCAAATATGTCGCAAATAAGAGATAAAAAAGGGCGTAAAAAAGGCATAGAAACCATGGACCCTATAAACGCAAAAGCGTGCAACTCATTGAGCTGCACGCTTTTGCTTGCGATTTAGTATGTATTTACTTATCGGAATCATTTCACTTCCTCGAAGTCAGCATCCTGTACATTCTCATTGTTCTTGCTGTTTGAACTCTGACCGTTGTTTGCCTGACCAGCATTAGGACCTGCCTGAGCACCGCCTTGTGCACCAGTCTGAGCGTACATTTCTGCACTTGCAGCCTGGAAAGCGGTCTGCAATTCAGCGCTTGCTGCATCGATACCAGCCAAATCCTGAGCCTTGTGAGCATCTTTCAGCTTCTGGAGGGCAGCTTCGATAGGAGCTTTCTTGTCAGCCGGAATCTTATCGCCAAGATCTTTTAACTGATTTTCAGTAGTAAAGATCAAGCTATCTGCCTGGTTCAACTTATCGATACGTTCCTTTTCCTTCTTATCAGCTTCTGCGTTAGCTTCAGCTTCAGCCTTCATACGGTCGATTTCTTCCTTGCTCAAACCAGATGAAGCTTCGATACGGATGGCCTGTTCCTTACCTGTTGCCTTATCCTTGGCAGATACCTTCAAGATACCGTTGGCATCGATATCGAATGTAACTTCAATCTGAGGCACACCACGACGAGCCGGAGCGATACCTGTCAAGTTGAACTGACCGATTGACTTGTTCTGAGCAGCCATCGGACGTTCACCCTGCAATACGTGGATGGTAACTTCCGTCTGGTTATCAGCCGCAGTAGAGAAGACTTCACTCTTCTTGCACGGAATAGTCGTGTTGGCATCAATCAGCTTGGTCATTACTCCACCCATTGTTTCAATACCCAATGTCAACGGAGTGACATCCAGCAATACGATGTTACCTACACCGGCTTCCTTGTTCAAAACGGCACCCTGGATACAAGCACCTACGGCTACTACTTCATCCGGATTTACACCCTTAGAAGGAACTTTGCCGAAGAAGTCTTCAACCAGCTTCTGTACAGCCGGGATACGTGAAGAACCACCTACCAAGATGACTTCATCGATATCTGCGTTGTTCAGACCTGCATCGCTCATAGCTTTCTTACAAGGTTCCAAACAAGCCTGAATCAGGTTGTGAGCCAAAGCTTCGAATTTTGCACGAGTCAATGTCTTCACCAAGTGTTTAGGCACACCGGCAACCGGCATAATATACGGCAAGTTGATTTCAGTAGAAGTGGAAGAAGACAATTCAATCTTTGCCTTTTCAGCAGCTTCCTTCAAACGTTGCATAGCCATCGGATCAGTAGTCAAGTCGGCACCTTCGTCATTCTTGAATTCCTGAACCAACCAATCGATGATTACTTGGTCGAAGTCATCACCACCCAGGTGAGTATCACCGTTAGTTGACAATACTTCGAATACGCCACCACCGAATTCCAGGATAGAGATATCGAATGTACCACCACCAAGGTCGAATACGGCTACCTTCATATCTTTGTTAGACTTGTCCACACCGTAAGCCAATGCAGCTGCAGTCGGTTCGTTCACGATACGTTTTACATCCAGACCGGCAATCTGACCAGCTTCCTTAGTGGCCTGACGCTGAGAGTCTGAGAAGTATGCCGGAACGGTGATGACAGCTTCAGTGACTTCCTGACCCAGGTAATCTTCAGCAGTCTTCTTCATCTTCTGCAGAATCATGGCTGAGATTTCCTGCGGAGTGTACAGACGTCCGTCGATATCTACACGCGGAGTATTGTTGTCGCCTCTTACTACTGAGTAAGGTACACGAGCAATTTCTTTCTGAACCTGATCGTAAGTTTCACCCATGAAACGTTTGATAGAATATACCGTACGTTTCGGGTTTGTGATAGCCTGACGTTTTGCAGGATCACCTACTTTTCGTTCGCCATTGTCAACAAAAGCAACAATAGATGGTGTTGTTCTCCTACCTTCACTGTTCGGGATCACCACCGGTTCGTTACCTTCCATCACGGCAACGCAAGAGTTCGTGGTTCCCAAGTCTATACCAATAATCTTTCCCATATTGTTTAATATTTATAATGTTATTATTATTTTTTTCATTCTCTATCCTTGAATAGTTTCAAGAACACTTATCTTTTATCAAACGGTGTGCCAGTTCCCAAATAAGACTTATTTTCATAAAAATCTCTTACAGGGGCCTGCTTGGTGTCATATTTACTGACATAACGTCATAAATCGGACGTGCTACAACGTTTTAATCTGACAATGAAATGACAGAAAGAGTCTTGGGAGTTGATAACTTATTTTATATCTTTATACCCGTTAAAGGTCGTAAGTAGGCGGTAAAATATATTAACTAGTTGTGTAAAAGATTTTACAGTGGAAGAAGTCGTAAATAAGTCTATTCAGGTAATTGGTTTCACGAGAAATGCCGATTTTCAATTACCCGTTTTAAA
>ENA-ORRN01001786-ORRN01001786.1-human-gut-metagenome-genome-assembly--contig:-NODE-1786-length-14502-cov-4.115041_pt1 | contig 14502 bp, 9 predicted proteins | sample MGYA00242174_ERZ509132 | MGnify/ENA primary metagenome ERZ509132 (study PRJEB26280, sample SAMEA2338671) | human gut metagenome | biome: human gut; feature: human-associated habitat; material: faeces... | reverse complement strand
CGTTGAAAGTGGGCGGTGCCTTCCACTCTCCACTCATGAACCCTGCCAAGGTAGAACTGGAAGCAGCCATCAACGCCACGGAGTTCCACACCCCGAAATGTCCGATTTACCAGAATGTAGACGCTCTTCCTCATACAGACCCGGCTGAAATCAAGAAGAACCTGGTAGCACAGCTCACGGCTTCTGTACACTGGACACAAACCGTACAACACATGATTGCCGACGGAGCGGACGACTTTACAGAATGTGGTCCGGGCGCCGTACTGCAGGGACTGATCAAGAAAATCAACAAAGAAGTCAACGCACATGGAATAGCATAAGCAGACTCAAAGTCTGACACAAGGCACGAATTATACGAAACAGGCGGATCCTTTCCATACATCCGTGCTAAAGCGTATAATTCGTGCTTTTTATTTTTATCAATATACGAAATAAAGATTCACACTATGGAGACGACAAAGAAAATCATTATTTACCAAGTATTTACAAGACTGTTCGGCAACCAAAACAAAACTTGCCAGCCGGACGGAGACATCGAGACAAACGGATGTGGAAAAATGAACGACTTCACCAAACAAGCCTTGCATGAAATCAAAAAGCTGGGAGCCACTCACATCTGGTATACAGGCCTGCTGGCCCATGCCTCACAAACAGACTACACAGCCTACGGCATACCTAAAAACCATCCTTCCATCGTGAAAGGAAAAGCCGGTTCTCCCTACGCTATCCGGGATTACTACGATGTCGACCCCGATCTGGCTGAACATGTGGACAAACGCATGGAAGAATTCGAGGAGCTGGTGAAACGTACCCATGAATGTGGACTGAAAATGATTATCGATTTCGTACCCAACCACGTGGCACGCCAGTATCATTCCATCGCCAAGCCACAGGGAGTCAAAGATTTGGGAGAAAACGACGACTGCACACAGGCTTTCAACCCGCAAAACAATTTCTACTACATTCCCGGACAGAAACTGGAAGGGGAAATTGATTTCTACAACCCTGCAATGGGGACCTACGAAGAGATGCCGGCAAAGGCTACCGGCAACGACCGCTTTGACCCGTGGCCTAACCGGAACGACTGGTACGAAACGGTCAAACTGAACTATGGAGTGGATTACATCAACCATACGGGAGGACACTTCGACCCGATTCCCGACACCTGGTATAAAATGGAGCAGATACTGAGCTACTGGGCCGAAAAAGGAATCGACGGTTTCCGCTGTGATATGGCAGAGATGGTGCCCTGCGAATTCTGGGGATGGGTCATCCCGCGCATCAAAGCTGCTTACCCGAATATTATCTTTATTGCCGAAGTATATAATCCGAACGAATACCGGAACTATATCCACAATGGACACTTTGATTACTTGTACGACAAAGTGGGCCTTTATGACACGCTGAGAAACATCACCTGCGACTATGCCTCAGCCACCGGCATTACGCATTGCTGGCAGAGCGTGGACGACATCCAGGACCACATGCTGAACTTCCTGGAGAACCACGACGAACAACGCATCGCCTCCGGCTTCTTTGCCGAAGACCCATTCAAGGCTATCCCGGCCTTCATCGTTTCGGCTTGTCTGCGGAAAAATCCGGTCATGGTCTATTTCGGTCAGGAACTGGGCGAAAAAGGCATGGACAGTGAAGGATTCAGCGGACGCGACGGAAGGACAACTATTTTCGACTATTGGTGCGTGGACAGCATTTTCCGCTGGAACAACCACGGACGCTGGAACACACATCTGCTGAATGAAAGAGAAAAGGAATTGCGGCATTTCTATGAAACCGTGTTGCACATCTGCCAGAATGAACCGGCCATCAGTGACGGTGACTTTTTCGATTTGATGTATGTCAATCTGAACGGATGGCAAATGAACGAACACAAGCAGTATGCCTTCCTACGGAAATTTGCCAATGAAGTATTACTGGTTATGGTAAACTTCGGAGATGCTCCCGCACAGATTGGGGTCAACATCCCTACGCATGCATTCGATTACCTGAAAATGACTCCCTCCCCGAAATGCAAATGCAAGGACCTGCTCTCAGGGAAACAGGAAACCATCTGCTTCTCTCCGGACAGTCCGGTCTGCACGGAACTTCCAGCCTACGGAGGAAAGATTCTGAAATTCAAGGTAAAATAATCCTTTTCCTTACGAAAAGCATACCAAACAGCATAGTTTTATTTTATTTTGTTTGGTAACTTGAAACAAAACGGTATCTTTGCACAAATGAGCCAACTTTGTGCAAACAATAAATACGATTATATGGAAAAAAGTTTTCTGGCCTTCATCGAAGACAGCATCAAGAAAAACTGGGACCTTGACGCCCTGACAGACTACAAAGGCGCCACCTTGCAATACAAGGACGTAGCACGAAAAATAGAAAAACTACATATCCTGCTGGAAGAAAGCGGTATCAAGCCAGGCGACAAAGTGGCCTTGTGCGGACGTAACAGTTCGCACTGGGGAGTCGCTTTTCTGGCCATTCTGACCTACGGAGCCGTGGCTGTTCCCATTCTGCATGAGTTCAAGGCAGACAACATTCACAATATCGTGAACCATTCCGATGCCCGCCTGCTTTTTGTGGGCGATGTGGTATGGGAGTCGTTGAACGAAAGCGAAATGCCCAATCTGGAAGGAATCATCTTGATGACCGATTTCACCTTACTGGTCTGCCGCAGCAAACAACTGGAATATGCCCGCGAGCACCTGAATGAGATGTTCGGAAAAAAATTCCCGCGTAATTTCCGGAAAGAACATGTCAGCTATCGGAGAGACACGCCGGAAGAACTGGCCTTAATCAACTATACATCGGGAACGACGAGTTTCTCAAAAGGTGTCATGATTCCTTACCGCAGCCTGTGGTCCAACACGCAATTTGCCTTCGAGGTACTGCACATGCAGCCCGGCAACAAAGTAATCTCCATCCTTCCGATGGCACACATGTACGGACTGGCTTTCGAGTTTATCTATGAAGTTTGTGCAGGCTGTCATGTGTATTTCCTAACCCGTATGCCAAGCCCCAAAATTATCTTCCAGGCATTCACGGAAGTCAAACCTCATATTGTGATTTCGGTTCCACTTATTATTGAAAAAATCATTAAGAAGAATGTACTTCCTAAGCTGGAAACACTGAAGATGAAAATTCTATTGAGAGTTCCACTTATTAATGATAAAATCAAAGAAGCTGTACGCGAACACATGGTACAAGCATTTGGAGGAAACTTCTATGAAGTCATTATTGGAGGAGCGGCATTCAATCAAGATGTGGAACGCCTGTTGAGGAGCTTGGATTTCCCCTACACAGTAGGTTATGGAATGACAGAGTGTGGGCCGATTATCTGTTACGAAGACTGGAAGCGCTACAAACCGGGGTCTTGCGGAAAAGCTGCCCCCCGCATGGAAGTTAAAATTGACAGTCCAGATCCGCAACGCATTGTCGGAGAGATTCTCACCCGAGGCGAAAATGTCATGCTGGGATACTACAAGAATCCAGAATCGACCGCCCAAGCCATTGATGCGGACGGCTGGCTGCATACCGGAGATTTAGGAATCATGGACAAGGATGGAAATGTCACAATCAAAGGAAGAAGCAAAAATATGCTACTTGGCCCTTCCGGACAAAATATTTACCCGGAAGAGATCGAGGAAAAGCTGAGCAATCTGCCTTATGTATGTGAAAACATTGTCATCCAACAGAGTGACAACAAACTGGCGGCACTGATCTATCCGGATTTCGATGAAGCATTCAAACAAGGATTGACAAAGGAAGATATCGAAAAAATTATGGAAGAAAACCGAGTGACCGTGAATGCAGAACTCCCTGCTTATTCTCAGATTGCCCGTATCAAAATCTATCCGGAAGAATTTGAGAAAACGCCGAAGAAGAGCATTAAACGTTTCCTTTATCAAGATGTCAAATAACACTATGAGATTTAAAGTTATATCGGTGTTCCTGTGGGGAAGTCTCCTCGCAGGAACACACCTCTTTGCACAGCAAATAGAACAAAAAAGTGTACTGAAAAAAGGACCGAATGTATCACTGAATATTACCAACCAAAAGAAATTCCCTCAAAGGACATACCTGAACATTGGATTATTCACCAATTCGCCCTGTCTGAATGGGTTGGGAATCAATGTCATATCAAGTTTACAACATTACAATTCCTACGGACTCCAATTATCCGGACTGACCAACGTGTCTGGACTGAAAGCTACCGGTGTCCAGATTTCGGGCATTGCCAATGTAACAGGAAAAAGAGCGTGTGGCTTTATTCTTTCCGGACTGACCAATGTAACAGGAACTTCCACATACGGTTTGTCAGTTGCCGGACTGGGCAATATTTCCGGAGGAGATATTAAAGGAATGGGTATCGCCGGGCTGGTGAATGTCAGTGAAGATCTCAGAGGCATGGCCATCGCCGGACTGGCGAACGTCAACAAAGACATACAAGCCGGACTGATTATCGGAGGCCTCATGAACGTTTCCGGAAATTCTTCCAGAGGGGTACAATTGACTTCCTTGCTCAATGTCACCGGAAAATCCAATCAAGGATGGCAGATTGCGGCTTTAGGAAATGTCAGTGTGGAAAATAGAGGTGTACAAAGCGCGTTGCTCAACTATAGCGTAGAGAACAAAGGTGTTCAGTTAGGAATCGGAAATGTCAACACCAAAAGCAATTCAAAAGGCTATCAAATAGGAATCATCAATGTAAGTACAGACAGTACGGCACACCAGATAGGATGCATCAACCTGAAGCCTGACACACGTGTGCAAATGATTGTTTCAGGAGGTAATGCCAATAAAGGCAGTGTTTCAATCCGCTTCAAAAACCGGTTTACTTATACACAAATCGGTGCAGGAGCCTATTATTTGGGAACAAACCATCCATTCTCTGTCAGTGGATTTTATCGTGCTGGCGTATACCACAGCCTCACGAAGAAACTGGACTTCAGTGCCGATATCGGATACTATCACATTGAGTCATTAGACAACAAGAATCAAGGATTTCCGGCCCGCCTGTATGCATTGGAACCCCGCATCAGCCTGGAATACAGCCTTACAAAGAAATTCGGCCTTTTTGTTTCCGGCGGATACGGATGGACACGTACCTACAAAGGAAATCAGGCCTTCGACAAGAAAATGGTAATAGAAGCTGGAATGGTTCTGTTCTGACACAGACCATTCCATTCTTTTTTCAATTTTGACGTCAACTGTTCAGACTAGCCGAACGTACTCTACTCAGTGTCTCTGGCGTCATCTGCAACAAAGAAGCAATATAAACCAGCGGCGTACGCTTCAAAATCTCAGGATGCAGCTGAAGCAGTTTGGTATAACGTTCGTGGGCAGGCTCAAAACGCAATGTATCGGCTTTCACCTGCGACTCAATCAACGACAGTTCGAATATTCTACGGTACCATGCCCCTATTGCCGCATCTTCCAGTGAAAGTTGCTCCATTTTGCTTTTAGGGATTTCCCACAATACCGTCGGTTCCAACGTTTCAATCATCAACCGGGTAGGTTCTTCCTTCAAATAACTTTCCAAACAGATTACCACTCCGCCTTCATAAGCAATATGTTCTGTCAGGTCTTTATCATATTTGAAATAAAACTGACGCGTCAATCCTTTTTCAATATAGAGCATAGAACGACACACATCACCTTCATCCAATATCCGCTCCCCTTTTTTATATTTCTTGCAAGTCAGTATCTCTGCCAACCCATGAATCTGCTCCCGGTTGAGAAGACAATTCATCCCGGAAACCATCATCTTGGCAGCCTCTATATTTGTTGTCATATTATTCAATTTAACGTTAGAATTTATTTAACCTTAATACGATCGAACCCTTCACCAAACACACCAATCACCGCACTTTGTGACACAAAGGCTTTCGGGTCAATATCTTTAATCAACCGGAAAATTACGCTCGACTCACTCTTTTTAGCCAAAACAAACATCATCTTCACGCCATTATGAGTATAACAACCCACTCCATCTATAAATGTCACTCCACGGTGCAGATCCTTGTTGATGTGCGCTCCAATTTCTTCGTATTTACTGGAAATGATGAAAAACTGCACCGACTGACGAGCACTGTTCACTACTTGGTCAAGTACAAAACTGGAAATAAACAGCACTACATAACCATACACCACTTTTTCCCAATTATGCAACACCAAATAACTGGAAGATATAATGATTATATCACAAATCAAGATGACTCTTCCTAAAGTAATATCACGATATTTGTTGACAATAGCCGCAATAATATCCGTTCCTCCTGTACTTCCATTGGCCGAGAATGCGACTCCAATACCCGCTCCACAAAAAGAAGCTCCCAGTACACACGACATGAAAGGTTGGTCATGAATCAACGGCCCTGATACAAACTTTTGGATGACACTTAATATGAAAGTCAATGTGAAAACCGCAAAAATAGTTTTCAAACAAAACCTAAGTCCCAAAATCTTGAGGGCAAGCAGAAGCAGCAGAAAATTAATAATCAAATAAGTGTATTGAACTGGAAAACCCGTTCCCCAATACACGATGGATGCAATTCCGGGGACCGCTCCCGAAGGAATGTCACTTGGCAACAAAAACACGGTCCATCCGATACCATACATAATCATTCCCAAAGCAATCATTAAATAATCCTTGGTCTCTCTCAATAATTTCTGCTTTTTAGTAGCAGGAAAAGCTGGATTCATTTTATGGATAATCTTTAAAATTCAGCTGCAAAAGTAAGAAAAAAATCCAAATAATTGACTTATATCAAGTCCAAAAAATACGAAAATAAGAGAGCACATATTTTTAAAAATGACATGATTTTCGTACTTTTGCCGGCAAATAGAATAATAAATGGCATTAGTCAACGAACACCTGCTCAAATTACCGGAAAACTACTTGTTTACCGATATTGTAAAAAGAGTAAATTCTTTTAAAGTGACACATCCCCAGGCCCGCATCATTCATCTGGGAATCGGCGATGTGACCCTTCCTATCCCCAAAGCATGTGTAGAAGCAATGCAAAAAGCTGCCGGAGAGCTAGGCAATCCGGAAACGTTCAGGGGATATGGTCCCGAACAAGGCTACGATTTTTTAATCGAGGCCATCCTAAAGCATGATTATGCCGCCCACGGTATCAACTTCGACGCCAATGAAATATTCATCAGCGACGGTTCAAAGTCGGACACAGGAAACATCGGCGACATCCTGCGACATGACAACAGCATTGGAGTCACCGATCCCATTTATCCGGCTTATATTGACTCGAACGTTTCCTGCGGAAGAGCCGGCGTACTGGAAAAAGACGGCAAATGGAGCAATGTCGTATACATGCCTTGCCGGATAGAAAACAAATTTGTACCCGAAATTCCCAAACAGCGCATAGACATCATTTATCTATGTTACCCCAACAACCCCACCGGAGCCGTCCTTACGAAAAGCGAGCTCAAAAAATGGGTGAATTATGCCATTGAAAACGATGCCCTTATTATTTTTGACGCGGCATACGAAGCATATATACAAGACCCGGATATTCCCCACTCCATATATGAAATAAAAGGAGCCAAAAAGGTGGCCATCGAATTCCGGAGTTTTTCAAAAACCGCCGGATTCACCGGAGTGCGTTGCGGATACATGGTCATACCCAAAGAAGTGACGGCTGCCACACTGGAAGGCGAACGGATACAATTAAACAAACTGTGGCTCAGACGCCAGTCCACCAAATTCAATGGAGTTTCCTATATCACCCAACGGGGAGCCGAAGCCATCTATACGCCGGAAGGGAAGGAACAAGTGAAAAAAATGGTAAGCTATTACATGGACAACGCCAAAATCATGAAAAAAATGCTGTCGAAAACTGGAATCCAGTTCTTTGGAGGAGACAATGCCCCTTACTTATGGGTAAAAGCACCGGGGAACCAGACAGCATGGAAATTCTTCGACAAATTGCTTTACGAAGCCCACGTAGTAAGTACTCCGGGAGTTGGATTCGGTCCTAGCGGTGAAGGATATGTACGCCTCACTTCTTTCGGAGACCGTCACCAATGTGAAGAAGGCATCCGGAGAATTTGCCAGTGTTTATAAACATCCATACATCAAATAAAAACCAAACAACTTAAAATAAGAAATAAGGTAGTATGTCAAAATTAAGATTCAGAGTAGTGGAAAAGGCATTCCACAAAAAACCGGTAGACGTACCTTCACCCGCTGAACGTCCGAGTGAGTATTTTGCGAAATACGTGTTCAACCGGGAAAAAATGTTCAAGTATCTGCCGAGCAATGTCTATGCCAAACTGATTGACGTAATTGACAACGGTGCTTCTCTCGACCGTAGCATCGCCAATGCCGTAGCCGACGGAATGAAAAAATGGGCCATTGAACTGGGAGTTACTCACTACACTCACTGGTTCCAGCCTTTGACAGAAGGAACGGCTGAAAAGCACGATGCTTTCGTGGAACACGACGGAAAAGGCGGCATGCTGGAAGAATTCTCCGGCAAACTGCTGGTACAGCAGGAATCAGATGGTTCTTCATTCCCGAACGGAGGTATCCGTAACACATTCGAAGCCCGCGGTTACAGTGCATGGGATCCTTCTTCACCCGTATTTGTGGTAGACGACACCTTGTGTATTCCCACAGTGTTCATCGCCTACACCGGAGAATCACTCGACTACAAAGCTCCGCTGCTGAAAGCTCTCCGCGCAGTCAACAAAGCTGCCTTGGACGTCATGCATTACTTCGATCCATCTGTCAAAAAAATTGTCTCCTACCTGGGCTGGGAACAGGAATATTTCCTGGTAGACGAAGGTTTGTATGCCGCCCGTCCGGACCTGCTGCTGACAGGACGTACGCTGATGGGGCACGAGGCTTCAAAGAACCAGCAGTTGGAAGACCACTATTTCGGTGCTATCCCTACCCGTGTGGCCGCTTTCATGAAAGAACTTGAAATCCAGTCGCTCGAATTGGGTATTCCAGTCAAGACACGTCACAACGAGGTAGCTCCGAACCAGTTTGAGCTAGCCCCCATTTATGAAGAATGCAACCTGGCTGTCGACCACAACATGCTGGTCATGTCGCTCATGCGAAAAATTGCACGCAACCACGGATTCCGTGTACTGCTGCATGAAAAACCGTTCAAAGGTGTCAACGGTTCCGGTAAGCACAACAACTGGTCGCTCGGTACTGATACCGGTACCCTGCTGATGGCTCCGGGAAAAACTTCTGAAGAGAACCTGCGCTTCATCACATTTGTTGTCAACACACTGATGGCTGTATACCGCCACAACGGACTGCTGAAGGCTTCTATCATGAGCGCTACCAACGCACACCGTCTGGGAGCCAACGAAGCACCTCCCGCCATCATCTCTTCCTTCCTGGGCAGCCAGCTGAGCAAAGTGCTTGACCACATGGAAGACAGTTCAACCGACGAACTGATTGCCTTAGGAGGCAAACACGGTATGAAGCTCGACATTCCGCAGATTCCGGAACTGCTGATTGACAATACCGACCGTAACCGTACTTCACCTTTTGCTTTCACTGGCAACCGGTTCGAGTTCCGCGCCGTCGGGTCGGAAGCCAACTGTGCGAGCGCAATGATTGCCCTGAATACCGCAATGGCCGAACAGTTGACGGATTTCCATCAGGAAGTAGAGCGCCTGATCGGAGAAGGTGAGCCCAAGGTTTCGGCCATCATCCGGGTACTCCGCCGTTACATCAAGGAATGCAAACCTATCCGTTTCGACGGCAACGGTTATAGCGAGGAATGGAAGGCCGAAGCTGCCCGCCGCGGACTGGATTGCGAAACCAGCTGTCCGGTTATCTTCGACAACTACCTGAAACCGGAAAGTATCCGTATGTTCGAATTCACCGGTGTCATGACACGCAAGGAGCTGGAGGCCCGCAATGAAGTGAAATGGGAAATGTACACCAAGAAAATCCAGATTGAAGCCCGTGTATTGGGCGACTTGGTGATGAACCACGTCGTTCCGGTAGCGATTGAATACCAGACCAAGCTGATTGACAATGCCTACAAGATGAAATCACTGTTCCCGGAAGACGAGGCCCAAGCATTGTCGGCCGAAAATTTGGCTATCATCAAGGCAATTTCTGAACATACTTCATTCATCAAGAAACATGTAGACGAAATGGTAGAAGCCCGCAAGGTTGCCAACCGCATTGCCAGCGAACGTGAAAAGGCCATTGCTTATCATGATACGGTAGCTCCGATGTTGGAACAAATCCGTTACCACATCGACAAACTGGAACTGATTGTAGACGACCAGATGTGGACACTTCCGAAATACCGCGAACTGCTGTTCGTTCGATAACTCGCAAGTTCCACCTCACAATTATTTTATCATCCCCGAAGGCTTTTCTGTGGCTACATTCCGCCCGGGAACCCTTCGGGGATTTGTTATCGGTGCACTTTTCTAACATTTTGTCGGGCACAGAAGATTTATTTTCGCCAAAGTATATATCTTTGCAGCATGGAATGGTTAATTAATTTATTTGTGGAACAATCCGCACTACAAGCGGTCGTCATACTTTCCCTGATTACAGCCATCGGGTTAGGACTGGGAAAAATTCATGTTTGCGGAATTTCTCTCGGAGTTACATTCGTTTTCTTTACTGGTATTCTGGCCGGACATCTCGGTTTTTCCATCGACCCACATATGCTGAGTTACGCAGAAAGTTTCGGACTGGTACTTTTTGTGTATGCCCTCGGACTGCAGGTGGGTCCCGGCTTCTTCAGTTCTTTCCAGCGGGGCGGATACCGTCTAAACATGCTGGGACTGGGAGTTATTTTTCTAGGTACAATAATGGCCGTAATACTGAGTCTGACCACCCCCATCGGACTACCTGACATGATTGGTATCCTGTGTGGTGCCACCACCAATACCCCGGCACTTGGAGCGGCCCAACAAACTCTGAAACAGTTGGGAGAACCCACCAGTGGAGCAGCCCTCAGCTGTGCAGTAACTTATCCGCTAGGTGTGGTAGGTGTCATTTTCGCGATTCTGGTCATCAAAAAATTCTTTGTCCGCCCGTCCGACATGCAGGAACATGAACACGACGACCCGAATCACACCTACATCGCTACTTTTCAGGTACACAATCCTGCTATCTTCGATAAAAGCATACAAGATATCGCTCAAGCCGGCTATCCCAAATTCGTCATTTCTCGTCTTTGGAGAGAAGGCATGGTTAGTATTCCTACTTCCGAAAAGATACTGAAGGAAAACGACCGTATCCTGGTAATTACCACCGAAAAAGATGCACCGACACTGACCATTCTTTTCGGCGAACAGGAGAAACGGGATTGGAACAAGGAGGACATCGATTGGAATGCCATCGACAGCAAGCTGATATCCAAGCATATCGTCGTGTCGCGCCCGGAAATCAATGGAAAAAAACTGGGTTCACTCCGACTGAGAAATACTTACGGAATCAACATCAGCCGGGTACTCCGAAGCGGTGTACAACTGCTGGCTACCCCCGGACTGGTATTGCAATTGGGCGACCGACTGACCGTAGTAGGTGAAGCTGCAGCCATCCAAAACGTAGAAAAAGTGTTGGGGAATACCGTCAAAACACTGAAAGACCCTAACCTGGCTTCCATTTTTATCGGTATCGTACTGGGATTGGTGGTCGGTTCCATTCCCATCGCCATTCCAGGAATCAGTTCTCCCGTCAAACTGGGACTGGCAGGAGGTCCCATCGTCATGGGTATTCTGATAGGTGCATACGGGCCTCGTCTGCACCTGGTGACTTATACTACCCGAAGTGCCAACCTCATGCTGAGAGGTATCGGGCTTTCTCTCTACCTGGCCTGCCTCGGACTGGATGCCGGAGCCCATTTCTTTGAAACCGTCATGCGACCGGAAGGAGCCTTGTGGGTCGGAATTGGTTTCCTGATTACCTTCATCCCGGTTGTCATCATGGCCATAGTGGCCCTCCGTCTGTGCAAGATGGACTTTGGAAATACCTGCGGCATGCTGTGCGGAAGCATGGCCAACCCCATGGCACTGAATTATGCCAACGACATCATACCCGGTGATGAACCATCCGTAAGTTATGCCACCGTATATCCGCTCGGCATGTTTACCCGCGTCATCATTGCCCAGTTGGTACTGATGCTATTCTTATAAACAAAATCTTAACTCAAGCCATATCATGGAAACGTACAAACAAATCACTCCCGAAATGATACAAGAGGACATCCGTTACCTGGAACTCCTCTCCCACGATTTTCCCAGCCTGGCAGCTGCCAGTACGGAAATCATCAACCTGGAAGCTATCCTCAATCTGCCGAAAGGTACAGAACACTTTCTGGCCGACCTACACGGGGAATACGAAGCTTTTCAACATGTGCTCCGCAACGCCTCTGGAGCCATCAAGCGAAAAGTCAACGAAATATTTGGCAACAACCTCCGCGAAATGGAGAAAAAAGAGCTTTGTACGCTGATTTATTATCCCGAACAAAAGCTGCAACTGGTAAAGGAAGTGGAAAAAGATTTGGTAGACTGGTATGTCATCACCCTGAACCAGCTGGTCAAGGTCTGCCAGAACGTTTCGTCTAAATATACCCGCTCAAAGGTCCGCAAGGCACTGCCTGAAGAATTTTCCTACATTATTCAGGAATTGCTTCACGAAAGCTCCATGGACCCCAACAAGCAGGCCTATATCAATGTCATCATCCGTACCATCATTGACACACGACGTGCCGATGACTTCATCATTGCCTTGTGCAACCTTATCCAACGGCTGACTATCGATTCCCTGCACATTCTGGGAGATATCTTCGACCGCGGTCCCGGTCCGCACATCATCATGGATACGCTTTGCGATTACCATAACTTTGACATCCAGTGGGGTAATCACGATATCCTGTGGATGGGAGCCGCTTCCGGCAACGACTGCTGCATCGCCAACGTGCTCCGTCTGGCCATGCGCTACGGCAATCTCTCGGCCTTGGAAGACGGATACGGAATCAATCTGCTTCCGCTGGCCACTTTTGCCATGGAGGCATACGCCAACGACCCATGCCAGTATTTTGCGCCCAAAATTGCGCCGGAAAGCAGCACCTACAACGACAAGACCTTACGGCTCATCGCACAGATGCATAAGGCCATCACCATCATACAGTTCAAGCTGGAAGCAGCCGCCATTCTCCGCCATCCGGAGTTTGACATGAACAGCCGACTGCTCCTGCATCACATTGACTTCAAACGGAAAGTATTCCAGCTTGATGGAAAAGATTATGAGATGCGCGACTGTCTGTTCCCCACCGTCGACCCGGAAAACCCGTACCAGCTGACGGAAGAAGAACAGGAAATCGTGCTGAAACTGCACAATTCCTTTACGGGCAGTGAGAAATTGCGCAAACACATGAAATGCATCTTCCGTTACGGCTGCATGTACAATGTCTGCAATTCCAACCTGCTTTTCCATGCTTCCATGCCGATGAACGCCGACGGAACCTTGAAAGAAGTAGAAATACTGGGTAACAAATACAAAGGTGAGGCCCTACTGAAACGGGTAGGACAACTTATTCGTACGGCCTATTTCGCAGAAGACGACCATCCGGAGAAAGCTTTTGCCAAAGATTTCATCTGGTATCTGTGGTGCGGAAAAGATTCTCCCGCTTTCGACAAGAGCAAGATGGCTACTTTTGAACGATACTTCCTGACCGACAAGGAGACACACAAGGAGGTGAAAGGATACTATTATACCCTACGCGACCGGGAAGATATCTGCGACATGATTATGGATGAGTTTGGAGTGGAAGGCGAGCACCGCCACATCATCAACGGACATGTACCCGTGAAAGCCGTGAAGGGAGAAAAACCCATCAAAGCCAACGGAAAACTGATGGTCATCGACGGAGGATTCTCCAAAGCTTACCAGCCGGAAACAGGTATTGCAGGCTATACACTGGTATATCACTCCCGCGGTTTCCAACTCGTACAACATGAACCGTTCACTTCCACCCAGAAAGCAATCGAAGAAGGACTCGATATCAAGTCGACCACCCAAATCGTAGAGCTGAGCAGCAAACGAATGATGGTGAAAGACACCGACAAGGGACGAGAACTGATGGTCCAGATTGAAGACCTGAAAAAATTGCTGGTGGCTTATCAGAATGGTATTATCAAGGAAAAAGGTATTTAATTTGAAAATTCTCTATCGATTTTTCAGTCGTTAAGATACCCCTTAAAAAACGCAAGGACGTTTGCAATAAAACGCCCTTGCGTTTTATGTAAAACGTCTAAGCGTTTTGTAGAAAACGTTTCGGCGTTTGAAGCAAAACGCTTAGACGTTTTCCGTTATACATAAAATTGACCCAATATGCATCTTTTTTTCATAAAACGCTTGCAAATTCAAAAATAATGCGTACCTTTGCACCCGTGATTGAGAAACGCCTCAACACAAAGCCAGGATGGCCCGTTCGTCTATCGGTTAGGACGCAAGATTTTCATTCTTGAAAGGGG
>ENA-ORRN01001783-ORRN01001783.1-human-gut-metagenome-genome-assembly--contig:-NODE-1783-length-14509-cov-2.863844_pt1 | contig 14509 bp, 11 predicted proteins | sample MGYA00242174_ERZ509132 | MGnify/ENA primary metagenome ERZ509132 (study PRJEB26280, sample SAMEA2338671) | human gut metagenome | biome: human gut; feature: human-associated habitat; material: faeces... | reverse complement strand
GGGAGGAGGCTGCGGTGAGCCAGCCGGCGTGGCGGCCCATTATCTCGATGACGCATACCATTCCGGTGTCGTAAACGCGGGCGTCCTTATATATCTCCATGCAGGTGGTGGCCACATACTTGGCGGCGGAAGCATAGCCGGGGCAGTGGTCGGTGCCGAACAGGTCGTTGTCTATTGTCTTAGGCACGCCCATTATGCGGCACTCGTAGCCCACGGACTGCATGTATTTGGATATCTTGTTGCAGGTGTCCATGGAGTCGTTGCCGCCGTTGTAGAAGAAGTAGCGCACGTCGTACTTCTTGAATATCTCCAGAATGCGCTTGTAATCAGAGTCGTCCTCGGCGCTGTCCTTGAGCTTGTAGCGGCAGGAGCCCAGAGCGGAGGATGGGGTGTAGAGCAGGTATTCGAGTTCCTTTGCGTCCTCCTGGCCCATATCGTAGAGCACGTCGTCCAACACGCCCTTTATGCCGTGGGCCGCGCCGTATACCTTGGTAATGCAGCCGGAATCAAGCGCGGTGCGGATAACGCCGTAAGCGCTGGCGTTTATTACAGAAGTGGGGCCGCCGGACTGGCCTATTATGCATGCGCCTTTAAGCTGTGACATTTATGATACCTCCAGAATTAAAATTCAAAAACTTTTCAGTCAGCATTATACCATAAAAAAAGCCCGGTGAGTATTGTGCTCCGGGCTTTTGACTATGATTTCACATTCGGTGTTTGCCGTGCAGGACAATTGCTTCAAAGCGGGCCTTATGCCCCGGCCTTTTCAGCCCTTTCGGCCTGCTTCTTCTGGAACCAGTCCTTGCCCTCGACGAAGCGGGCAACTATCATGGATGCCACAGTGTCGCCGGAGGCATTTATGCAGGTAGCCGGAGGATCCACCAGCGCGCCGATGGTGGCGATTACGGGGAAGGCGATGCCCATCTGTTCGGGGAAGAACAGGGATACTATGACCATCTCCCCTACGAAGCCGCCGCCGGCCACGCCGGACATGGCTATTCCGGAGAATATGGCTATCATCAAGGCGGTCACATAGGTGCCTATGCCGTCAAAGGGCATGCCGAAGAAGCCGAAGAGGAAGCTGATCTTGAGTATTGCGGAGAATACCGAGCCGTCCATGTGCATGGTAGCGCCAAGGGGCAGCACTATGTCGCTTACGTCACGGGGTATGCCTATCTCCTCCGCCGCCTCCATGTTCGCGGGTATGGTGGCTATGGAGCTGCAGGTGCCCAGGGAGGTGACAGCGGGCTTGAGTATGTGCTGGAAAAGCTTTTTGGCGGCGCCCTTACCCCCTGCGAAGCGGGCATATAGGGGGAAGGCTATAAAGAAGTACAGAACGCATAGAGGATAGTAGAGCAGCATGGCGCGGCCGAAGTTGCCTATGAGGGTGGGGCCGAACTCGCCGATGAGGGAGGCGAAGAAGGCGAAGAGACCTATGGGAGCATAGTACATCAGTATGCTTACGACCTTCATTATGATATCGGAAAGGTTGTTGAGCAGCTTTCCGACGGCGCATTCCGGGCCGCCGCAGATGGATACGCCAAAGCCGAAAATTATCGAGGCCACTATAAGGGGCAGCATATTGCTGCGGCTGAAGAGCAGCGGGAAGTCGCTCACGGTGAGGAAGCTGACGATAAGCTCGCCCACGGTCTTGGGCTCGCCTACCTCCTCGGCTGCTACCTCAAAGGGGGTAAGCACGGGAGGAAACAGCTTTACAGCGGCTATCATTATGATGCCGGCGATTATGCCGGTGACGATGAAGGTGACGAGAGTGGAACCCAGTATTTTGCCCAGCCGCTTCATGTTGGACATATTGCCTACGGCGGAGGCTATGGAGATGAATACCATAGGTACCACCACCGTGAACATCGCGTTTACGAATATATCGCCAAGGGGAGCAAGCACGCCCGCCTTATTGCCCAGCAGCGCGCCTGCTATACAGCCCAGTACTATGGAGCCGAGCAGTATGAGCGGGAAACGGTAACTCTTCCATACGGTAGACTTTTTCAATTCCATTTTAGTTCTCCTTTTATAAAAAATCGATGACAACAGTCTTTATAACATGTTATCACCGAAAAGAAGGGTTTAGTATTGCAATTGCTGCTGTCGGTATTGCGTTTTATACGGTATGCGGATATTCTGCGGCTCTGACGCTCACCTCGCCGCTGTAAAGCTCCTCGGTGCATCCGTCGTCAAAGCGGACGATCAGGTGTCCCTCGGGGGTGACGTCTATGGCTGTGGCCTCGGGCTCACCCTCCCGCATGAGCACGACCCGTTTTCCGGTAAGCATGCTGCCCTCACGGTATTCGCGGTATATGGAAGGGTCCGATGGGTTTGTCAGCGCCTTATACAGCTGGTCCGCCATGGCTGCCGCCATTTCATCTATGGATACGGGAGGCTGGGAATCAGGATACAGGCTGCCCGCCTTTGCTGAAAGGCCGCCGGTAAATACAGGGCTCTGGTAGTTAAGCCCCACTCCCACCGCCGCGTACCTCAGCTCATTTTTGCAAAGGGCGCCCTCGGCAAGTATACCGCAGACCTTTTTACCTTCCCAGTATATGTCGTTCACCCACTTTATGGCGGGGTCGAGGTTCAGCTTGTCAACCATGGCCCTACGCACAGCTACCGCCGCCGCCATGGTCAGGCAAACGGGGTCTGTGGGGCGTACCAGCATTGTCATGTATATGCCCCCCTCGGGGCTTTCGAAGCTCCTGCCGATGCGGCCGCGGCCGGAAAACTGCCGCCTTGCGAATATTACTGTGCCCTCCCTTGCGGTGGCCGCTATACTCTTTGCCTCAAGGTTGGTGGAGGGGGATTCCTCAAGGAATATTATGTCTATATCCGATTTGATATAGCGCTTTATGCCCTGTTCCGTCAGCATATCACAGCCCCATTATGATCTGGTATTCTTCCTCGGTTACGCCGCCCCTTTGCAGCGCCCCTTCGATCAGGTCGCGGCAGGCGCGCACGTCCGGATCCCGGAGGTACTTGTCGTATTTGCGCGTCCAGTCCTCCAGCGCTTCGTGATACTCTGCAAACAGCACGCTGCGCCTTCCGTATTTTTCCATGGTGTTCCACAGGGCATGTATGGCCATATTGCGCTCCTGCCTTGATACGGTGGGCTGTATTCCCTTGTACTGATACTTCTTTATGTCCTCCGGCCCTACGCCGAAGCGGTCCACCAGATTTTCGATTATGAGGGCGCAGCCCAGCGCATCGTCCAGGGAATCGTGGTGGTGCTCAAGGGGGAGCTTGAGCCCGGCGCAGAGGTCGTTGAGCTTATGGCTGCCGTAAAGCTCCTTGGGTATGTGCTTTTTGGATTTCTGCAATGAGCAGATATAGGTTATCTCGGGTATGGGCAGGCCGTATACAGCAAGGGATTTGCATATGACCCCAAGGTCGAAGGCAGCGCTGTGCGCCGCCATTATTCCGTGGAAAAACGGCTCGATCTCGGGCCATATTTCGGGGAACAGAGGGGCGTCAGCCACCATGAGGGGGGTTATGCCGTGTATCTTTATGTTGTAGTCGTCAAAGTGCTCCCGGGGATTCACAAGGAACTCCCGCCGGTAGACGGGAGCGCCGTATTCCATGTGTACTATGCCTATGGAGCATATGGAGTCGTTGTTGCGGTTCGGCGTCTCCACGTCTACCGCGGTGTACCTTTCAAGCAAAAGTCAAAATGCCTTTCAGTTAAGTATGATTATATGCGTATGAGCTCGTATTCGCTGCTGCCCAGGCCTATCTCCTCGCCGTGCTCTATCTGCACCCGCCAGTTGGTGTTGGGGTGGACGTTGATGAAGTGGTCGTGGCAGCGGCATTCCGCCTCGCTGAGCGCGCTCCTGGGGTTGGCGGGCATGGCGTTTACCGCGTCCGCCGCGGCCAGGTCTATCGCAACGGGGTCAAAGGAGGCGAACATACCTATATTGGGGACTATCGGCGCGTCGTTTTCGGGGTGGCAGTCGCAGTTGGGGGAAATATCCGCCGCGATGCTTATGTGGAAATTCGGCTTATCCTTTACCACGGCATAGGCGTATTCCGCGATGCGCCTGTTCAGGCTGGCCTCGCTGGAGCTGTTGTCGGGCTTTATGGCGTCGAAGCTGCATATGGCTATGCAGCGGCCGCAGCCCACACAGTTGTCGTGGTCTATCACGGCCTTGTTGTTTTCGTAGTGTATGCCGTCGTTGGCGCATATCGTCGCGCACTTGCGGCAGCCGCGGCAGCGGTCGCGATCCACTACCGGCTTGCCGTCGTAGTGCATCTCCATCTTGCCCGCTCTTGAGCCTGAACCCATGCCGAGGTTTTTCAGCGCGCCGCCGAAGCCCGCATCCTCGTGGCCCTTAAAGTGGCTGAGGCTTATTATTATATCCGCGTCTGCTATGGCGCGGCCTATCTTTGCGGTCTTGACCTCCTCGCAGCCTATGGGTATATACGCCTCGTCTGTGCCGCGCACGCCGTCTGCTATTATCACCTGGCAGCCGGTAGCGTATGGAGTGTAGCCGTTTATGTACGCCGTCTCGATATGCTCGAGCGCGTTCTTGCGGGAGCCGACATAGAGCGTGTTGCAGTCGGTAAGGAAGGGCAGCCCGCCCCGCTCCTTTATGTATGCAGCGAGAGCCCTTGCGTACTGCGGCCTGAGGTATGCAAGGTTCCCCATCTCGCCGAAGTGTATCTTGATGGCGACGAACTTATGGTCGAAATCTATGGTGCCGAGGCCGGCCCTGTCTATAAGGCGGGTCAGCTTCTTTGGCAGGTTTTCCGTGAAGGATGTGCGCATATCCGTAAAGTAGACCTTTGACATATCCGTTTCTCCTTATCTTTTTTCCCCGCAGCGCCTTAAAAAGTCGCGGGCAAATTTTTCGAAATAAACCGTCCAAACCGTTTCGTAATGCTTTCCTCCCGAAGAGAGGAGAAACTCGCCGACAATCCCCCTTTCCGCTAGCATATCGTAAAGATGCAGCGAACCGAGGATATACGTCCGATCCGTCATCATGTCTTCCACGCCCTCCTTTCCGCCCACATACACCAGCGCGTGCTGCGGGTACGTCTGCGGCGTCATCTGATGAACGCGTTTAAGGGCGGCGGCGTTAAACCATACCGCCGTGGAAAACAATCCCATCGTTTCAAACTCTTCCTGATATTTCAGACCGATATAATAGCTGATATATCCGCCCATACTGCTCCCCAGCACCGCGGCGCCCGTTCGATCCCGCACGACGTTGTATCTCTTCTCGATTTCGCGTTTCAGATCCTTCGCGAAAAATTCGGCGTATCCGGCTCCGTCGCCCCCGCGGGAGCCGACCTCCCGAAAAGCTTTGGGGTGCGAGGTAAGCCACGGCGAAAAATCCGTCATGCGCCTGTCGCTGTACGCCACGCCCACGACGATTGCGCTTAACCCCGTTTCCGCCTTTATCCTGTCCATCGTGATGTCCACTTCCCATGTGGGACCGTTTATTTCGTTCTTTTTTACAAACAGGTTCTGTCCGTCGTGCATATAGATGACGGGATACGGCTTTCCGTCCGCGTCATAATCGTCGGGCAGGTATACGTATATCTTTCTTTCGCGGTTCAACTGCGGAATATGGATAAAAAAAGTTTCTATCTGCGCCATTTCTTCTCCTTAAAAACGAATTTGTTTAATCTTTTACCGCGCCTGCGGTCATGCCGTTAATCATATATTTTACCGTGCTGAAATACAGGATAACGATCGGCACCGCGATAAATACGGCGCCCGCGGAAAAGCGGCTGAATTCGGTGTCGGGCATATACATCAGCCCCTGCGCCACCGTCCAAAGACTTTTGTCTTTCAGCAGCATGCTGGAAAGCAGATAATCGCTCCATGGGGAAGCAAAAGACATCAGCAACGTATATACGATCATCGGTTTGGATAAAGGGAGAGTGATTTTACAAAATATCTGAAAATTGGTTGCGCCGTCCAGCCGCGCCGCCTCGTCGATAGAGATGGGTACGGTATCGAAAAAGCCTTTCTGCACCATATATCCCAAAGGCGCGCCCGCCGAATAGATGAAAATCAATCCCCAATGCGTATTGATGGTATTCAGCTGCGTCATCAACAGGTACACCGCCGTCATGCTCATAAACGAGGGGAACATACCCAGAATCAACGTAATTTTCATCATGATTTTTCGGCTTTTGAAACGGTAGCGCGACATACAGTACGCCGTCAGCGTCGTGAGAAACGTCCCGATCAAGCAGCTGCAAGTAGCGATTTTCAGCGTATTGAAAAACCAAAGCGGGTAGTTGTACGTCCGCGTATCCGTAAATAATTTGACGAAACTTTTAAGCCCGTATTCGGAGGGAAAAAAGCCGTTAAACGAATAAATAGACCCCGACTTTGAAAAGGAGGAAAGAATCAGCCAAAGACACGGAAACAGGAAAATAAAGGATACCAGCAGCAGGACGAGATAGGTCATCGCCGTATCGATTATATTTAAGCTCTTCATTTTTCGCATGGATTTCATTGATAAGTCCCCTCCTGCCGATAGGACGGCGAAAAGATGTATACCGTGAGCGAAATCCCCGACGTGATGAGGAAAATAATCAGACTGATCGCCGCGCCGATGGAATAGTAATTGTTGTTTACCGAAAGATTATAGAGCCAGTTGATGAGAAGATCCGTATCGCTGGCGAGGAAATATCCTTCGGAATATAAGCCGCCGCGCATGAAAAAGAAAATGCCGAAATTATTGAAATTGCCTACGAATGAGGAAATGAGGATGGGCGTCGTGGCAAAAATAACAAAGGGCAGCGTCAGGTGCAGAAATCTCTGAAAGGACGAGGCGCCGTCAATGCGAGCCGCTTCGTGCAATTCGGGATTCATATTGGATAAAATTCCCGAACAGTAGAGCATAAACGAAGGTATTCCCATCCAGCCGCTGACGAAAAGTCCCAGAAATCTCGCCTTCCAGCCCGCGTCGAGATCGAGGAAGCCGATCGCCGTCCCCCCCGCTTTCATAATCATATAATTGATCGGTCCGCCGTAGGAAAACATAAATTTGAATCCCAGCAGGGTGATGAAGCCGGGCAGCGCATAGGCGACGACGGGAAAGGCGCGGAAAAACGCTTTCGCCTTGACGCACTTTTTATTATAGAGAAGCGCCAGCCCCAAGCCGCCAAAATAAGTAAGCGACGTTGCCATGATGGTCCAAAGGACGTTCCAGGAAATGATTTTGACAAAGGTAGAAGAAAATTGTTTGAGATTTACCAATTTCCCGAAATTCGCCAAGCCCACCCAATCCACCAGTTTCGGCGGCACGATATCCCCGCCGTAATTGGTAAAGGCGATGAGAATCATGAAGATAATAGGCAGGATATTAAACATGCTGACGCCGAGGACGGGAAGAAAGAGCGCCGTTTTATAAAAATTCTTATCCAGCAGATTTCTCAATTCCCGAAAAAATCCATCCGGATTTTTTCCTTCCTCTGCCACCAGCTGCGTGCGATAGACGTCCTTGACGTTCCCCCACCAGAGCAATATCCCCATCAGAAGGACGATAAAAGAGAATATTCCCCAAATCATCATAGTGATGGAATTGTCGCCCTCCACTCCGTACCAAGGATTCGCCTCCACAGATCCGAGCGTAAAGAAGCCCCCCAGAGCGTCCCCGCCGAACAGGACAAAAAAGCACACGAATACCGCCTGTGAGAGAAGATAGAGTATCCCCTTTACCCATTGTCTGTAAAACAGCTGTCCCGAGCCCCACACGACCGCGGAAAAGAAAACTTCCTTTTTCCCGCGGCGGCAGATCTCCCGCAGCAGTGCAAACGGACCTTTTTTTGAAGCGTGAATTGCGTTTGCCGACATAAGTTTCTCCCTTGCAATCGATTATTGCAGCGTGAAAATAGAGTCATAGATTTGTTGATCCGCCGTTTTAAGCGCGGCTTTAATCTTTTCCAGCGTGTCGTATTTTACCTGCGAAGGCGAACGGAACGCGTCTTTGGCGATATCGGTAAAAACGGTGGTCAGCGGCGTCCAAATCTGCGACACCTCGCGCACGGAAGGCATGGTGACAATTTTTCCGCTTTCGAGGTTTTGATTGACGATGGCGGACAGTCCGCCGATGTCCTCCGCGATATCCGTTCTGGCGGGAACGATACCCAACAATTCCGTGCGCTTCTTGATAAATTCGTACCGCGTGGCGTAATTGATAAAGGCGAGGCTGGCGTTAGGCGATTTGGTATAGCTGGAAATCGCGTATCCGTTTACGCCGCCCATCATTTTAGTAGGCAGAAAAGAAGCGTCTTTTTCGGTCAGATCGCCGCTTTCGGGAAGCATGGGAATATCCGCCACGCCGAGATTTTCGACGGCTTCTTCCCTCGTCATGCCCGCGTTCATCATCTCGTCGATGAAGAGAGAATAGGTATCGGGCGTGATGACGGTTGCAAAAAATTTTCCGTCCCCGATATTTTTATACGTAACGCCGCTGAGAGAATCGTCGAGGCACCTTTGATCCATCACTGAAGCGAGCTGCCGCATTACGTTTCCGCCCCGTTCCGCGTTGCCCTTGCTGTGTCCGATATCAGAAACGTCCTTGTTGTCGTTTCCGAAGGTATATCCGCCGTAGGTATATAAAAATCCCACGACGTTATAGGCGCCGAAAAAGGAGAACATAACGCCGAATTTTCCTTCTTCTTTGCGCTGTTTGGAAAAGGCGTAGAGCGCGTTCATGTTTTCGATCATATCGGGAACGCCGTTTTTATCCGCGTCCCATTTCGTTTCCCAATCGGAGGGAATAAGATCTTTACGATAGAACAATACGGGTTCCTGAACGTTGACGGGAACGCCGAACGTATATGCCGTCCCCTCTACCTCCGCCTCGTACGCGTCCCAGGCGCGCACGTCAATACTGTCATAGCACTCGATTTTGTCGACGGGCAGAGGCAGGATATGCTTTCCCTTCACGTACGGCATAATGGCGTCGTTTGCCCCGTATAACACGTCGGGACCGTATCCGAAAGGTCCGTCCTCCGCCAGATCTCCCGCGTCGCTCATATTCGCGTCCACGGCGGTGATACCGTATTCCGCATACTCTTCGTTGAAGGATTTGAGAAGATCCGCTAAAAATCCCTTTTCGATGGCGACGCCGTTTTCCTGAATCCGAATGGTGGCGCCCCTTTCCAGCTCGCCCGTAAATCGGTCGCCGCCGCCCCCTTTGTTTCCCGTGTCCTTACACGCGCCGAGAGAAAAGAGCGCAACTGCCGCCAGTAGTAAGGAAATTCCGCCGTTTATTTTTTTCATAGTGCTACCTCCTCAATCATAAAAGCGCAACCGCTTAATTTATTATTTTGCAAACGATAACCGCAAATCAGCTCTCCCTGCGGAACGATGATTTTTTCGTCTCCGTTACTCACCGTCAAACGAAGGAGCCTGTCGCCGTACAGTCTTTCCAATATAAACAATCCGTCTTTTTCGCAGAAACGCACGTCTCCGAATTTAACGATATCCTTGCGCCGCACAGCTGCTAATTGAGAGATGATTGTTCCGACGATACTCGGCGTATTTTCTACCCGCCAGTCCATCGTCCTGCGGCAGTCGGGATCGTATCCGCCTTCCAGAGGCACTTCCGTGCCGTAATATACGCTTGCCGCGCCGGGGTGCAGGAAGATGACGGCAAGCGCGCAGATAAGTTTATCCGTGTCTTTGCCCGCCAAAGAATAGAAGCGGTGGGTATCGTGGCTATCCAGCAGGTTCATCATCATAAAATTCACCTGTTCCGTATTGCGCACGTAAAGCGCGTTCAGTTTTTCCGAAAGCCCTTTCGCATCCAACGTCCCTTCCGCAAAAAAATCCAGAAGCACTTTCGTCAGCGCATAGTTCATAATGCCGTCGTACTGATCTCCGCAAAGGAAAGGGTGCGCATCGTGCCAATTTTCTCCCACGATAACACAGTCGGGCTTAACGCCCTTCACCGCCTTTCTGAAACGCCGCCAAAAGTCGTGGCTGACTTCATCCGAAACGTCCAGTCGCCACCCGTCGACGTCGAAGTTTTTTATCCAATAGAGCGCTACGTCAATCAAAAAATCCTGTACGTCGGGATTGGAAGTATTGAATTTCGGCATATAGTTGCAGCTGGAAAAACACTGATAATTACAAATTTCGGGATCGGGTTTTTCGCCGTCTATCAAAAACCATGTGTAATACGGCGAGCCTTTCCCCTTTTCCGCCACGTCGCAAAATTGCGGCAGCCGACAGCTGCAATGATTAAATACCGCGTCTAATACGACTTTCATCCCGCGTTTGTGCGCGTTTTCCACCAACTCTTTGAATGCGCCGTCAGAACCGAAGTGCGGATCCACCGCATAATAATCGTAGATATCGTATTTATGATTGGAAACGGAACAAAAAATGGGCGTGAGATATAAAGCACTGACGCCTAATCCGGCGAGATAATCCAGCTTTTTTGTAATCCCCGCGATATCTCCGCCCGAAAAGCTCTTCGGCGAAGGAATTTTTCCCCATTCCAGATTGATATATCCGTCGTCCTTTTCGTCGCTGCCGCGAAAAAAACGATCCACAAAAATATTGTAAAAGACCGCGCCGCGCATCCACGACACTACGGGCATTACGTCCGCCGCGTTGATAAAGGGCAGCTGAAAGGAATTATAGTACGCTTTATCGAAATCGTATTCCTCCGTCAGTCCGTCCTCGGAAAAATAATACTCCTTTCCGTCTTTCGTCAGCAAAAAGACGTACACTAAACGAACGTCGTTCAATCGAAGCGACACTGTATAGTATGCGTAATTCCCGTCGCAGAATTTTCTTTCCAGAAGCGCTTTTTTGCGCGCGCAATGATACTCGTATTTACTTCCGTAGATCGCCGCGACTTCGTCGAAGCAATCCGCCGCGGCGGTGCGAAGGCGGAGGGTAACCGTCCTCGTATCCGTCGGATAACAATATTGACTGTCGGGAATGTGTAAAATAGCCTGTTTATTCAATTTAGCCCCCAAAACACAATTGACATTGTGGAAATTTTTGTGATACAATGATGATATGATGAATCAAAGCGATAACTTCACTCGTTCCGGGAAGAAAAAAGCCACGAACAGAGACGTTGCCAAATTTGCGGGCGTCTCCGTCGCCACCGTTTCCTATGTCATCAACGGCAGAACGGATCAAAGGATATCAGAAGCCACCCGAAAAAAAGTATTGCAGGCAGCCAACTATCTCAATTATTCGCCCAATCCCTATGCGGTAGGGCTGAACACCACCCGCGCGCAGAGCATCGTCGTCCGCTCCTCCGCAAACGCTTCTCTGCTTACCGAGCTGGAAATCGCCTGTTTCCTGCGCGATTTTTCAAAAATCTGCTTTCGGGACGATTTTCTTTTGAGTTATTCCGCGGACAAGCGCCCCGTCAAAATCGCGGCTTCCGTCTGTATCTGCATGGGTATGTCGAAAGCCGAATTTCACGCGCTCTGCGACGAAAATTTTATCCCCGTCATCGCTTTGGACGGGCTTATCGACGATCCCGTATTCTATCAAATCAACGCCGATTATCCCAAGATGAGAAAAGACCTTGAAGAAAGAATCGGAGACGTCTTTTCCTACGTCGCGCTGTCTAACGAAAACGAAGATTTGAAATCCGCCGTCACGGACATCATGCCCCGCGCCTCCTTCGTATCTTCCATCGCGGAATGCGTACGGGCTTTCGATACCCCGCACACCGTCGCGGTTTCCCAGCCTTCTTTGGCAGCTTTGGCAAAAGAACTCGGCGCCGAAAACGTCTTTTTTTATTCCGATTATGCCGAGCGGCGCCTGCCGTGCTTGATAAAAACCGCCCGCAACGCGATAGACCGAATCAGTGTGACGGACGCGGAACACTTCGTGACAATTTGACGGCTTCCCCTCTCCGCGGCGATAAACGCCGCGGCGTTTTTTTAGGGGACGCTATTTTCACGTTTCAGTCCACGGCGTAAAAATCGATCTTTCCGCTTACCGTGTCATAGACGATCCGGAAAGCACCCGCTTCGCCGGCGACAAAGTTGCTGCCCGACGCAGGAACGAATTTGGACGTGGCAGCCGCGCTGCCCGCAGCAGAATTGCCGAGAAAGTCCCCGTAGCCCTCCGTGACGCCCTCGTCGAATTTGGCAAAGCCGAATTCATCGCCCGTCGCAAAGGTATACGTCAATTCGTACTTCGAGGAATCGTTTTCCGTTTTGACAAATTTATAAGCGGCGCCGAACGCGTGTGACCAGGAATTCATCGTGCCGTTCAAATAAACGTCGTATCCGGCTTCAGCCGATTTGATGGTAATCATTTTGGAATAGGAATCAAACGTGACGTTATACGTTCCCGCTTCCTTGACCCTGATATTATCGTTTCCCCCGCCGACGGCTTCAAATCCTTTTCCCACGCCGTAAACGTAAGAAAAGTTATAATTTCCCAGCATCGTCCAAGTATCCGTCCCGTAATCGCCCGTTTCGGTGGCGCCCTCTTTATAAGCGAAGAGCGCAAATTCCGAATCGGCTTTCATCGCGACGTTTTCTATCGCGTATACGCCCGACCCCGCCGCCGTTTCTTTCAATTGAAACGCCTCGTTGAAGCAGTATCCCGACCAATCCGTCATGCCCTCCGAGAAAGTGCCGTTGAGATAATAATCCGCAGGCGCAGGCGCTTTATCCGCGTTTAGTGTGGCAGACAAGACTTTGGAATCAGCCGTATAGGTAAAGGTATACATGCCGGCAGCCTTCGTTTTGAGATTCCCGTTCGCGTCCGTAAACAGAGCTTTGGATTCGTCGTTCAGCTGCTCGAACTTGATCATGTCCATACTGGGGCTGACAACGTCGTCCACCGTGCTTGTGGACCCGAACATGAATTCCTCGTTCGCTTTCAGATAGACTTCCAATGTATATACGCCGTTTACGCCCGACATCTTGGTCGCGGGGCTGTAAACGTCCATCCAGCCTGTGATTCCGCTGCCCTTGATATAGAAGTCGGTCACGCTTTCAACGGGTCCCTGAATCATATCCCCGTTGCGCACGACGGTAATAAAATCGAAATTGCCGACGACTTTATACACGTATTCGGCGTCTGTCGGTTTCAAATCGCCCGCCGAAAGATATTTGGGGAAAGTTTTCATCGTAAAGGTGTAATTTCCCGATTTTTCCACCTTGACGTTAGCGAGTTTATCGCCGGCAGAAAAGCAGGTAACGCCGTCGAGTTCCCTATTTTTGATGTACCCCGCGCCGTGCTTATACCCCCAGCCCTCTACGGCAAAAACAAATTCGTCCCCTTCGGCAAGATCCACCGTCATGGTATATTCGTTTTCCGTCGTCGAGGCGGATTTTGTCATTTTATGGGCGTCCGTAATTACGTTTCCCCAGTTGCTGGCATAGAGCAGGGGCGACGTCCCGTTGCCCAAAAGATAATAGTTTCGGGCGTCGTTTTCGTGCGCGGCATAGCCCGCGAAAACGGTGATATCCTCTTCCACCGACCTATCGAAATCGTACAGGTGCGAAAAGGTCGGAGTGCCGTACCAATCCATAAATATGTAACCTTCTTTTTCGGGCGCTTCGGGTCTGACCGCCTTGCCTCCCTGCTCCACTTTCTGCGTAAACAGAACCGTTTCTCCGTCCTGAAAAGTGACGGTCCACTTATCTTCCTCCGGGGCGCAAGCCGTAAACAGAGCGATTCCCGACACCGCCAGCAACGCCGACAGGAAAATAGACGCTAATTTGTTTCTCATTGTTTTCCTCCTGTTAATTTCTATTTTTAGGTTCGCCGCAGCCGAAACCAAAAAACCGACTTTATTCTCTTAATTTCATCTGCTTAATTAGTTAAGCACGGCTATATTATAACATAAAAAATCATTTTGTCAATACTCTTTTTCAAAATTTTTTAAAAATTTATTATGATTTGTCAATTATACATAGCAGACCTGACGAATTATATTATTCATCAAGGTATTGCGCCCACACGATTGTAAATAATTTCTATCGTTTGTTTGTGTTCTCCTTGCACTTTTTGTCCTTATGAACCTAACTCTTGCCAATAAACATTCGCACAGTTTCAGAACTTAACGCGGTAATCTCCGTATATCCTTTACCATCCTCATAAACTTGTTTAACTACTTAATGCTTCACGGGTTAAACAGTCGCCTTAACGGATGCGTCAAAACATATAATGACCTTTTTTCTCAAGCAAAATCTTTATTGTCAATAATAAAAAATGATGATACGATTATCTCATGGAAAATTTGAGAAAACAAGGCAATAAAGCTAAAATCATTGTGTTTTAGGCGCACTGAACAGCTTACAGACAGCAAAAGAGGCAAGCAAGGGGGAAATTTCCCCCAACTTGCCTCTCAATTCGTTTTATACAAATGTTTTAAGCGACGATTTTGCGACCGTTGACTTGTGCGAGGAACTATACTACCATAAACCGACCGAAAAAGCAAATAGAGAGACATCTCTCTATTCCAAAGTGCAAAATTCCCCCTCTTTATATTAGTGTCCATAAAAATATGTCATAGTCTTGATACAAGTCGGCGGCTTT
>ENA-ORRN01001773-ORRN01001773.1-human-gut-metagenome-genome-assembly--contig:-NODE-1773-length-14580-cov-6.224923_pt1 | contig 14580 bp, 11 predicted proteins | sample MGYA00242174_ERZ509132 | MGnify/ENA primary metagenome ERZ509132 (study PRJEB26280, sample SAMEA2338671) | human gut metagenome | biome: human gut; feature: human-associated habitat; material: faeces... | reverse complement strand
GTGTTAGCAAAGTTAATACTTTATTCCTTGCTGACACAGTTTAATTTACATCCTCTCCTTTTTTTCTCTAGAAACTTTTTTCTCCCTACTTTGCTTCCACCTACTCAAAACGCCATAGTTTTACCATAACTAACTCACTCTTATTTTAATACATCGAACAAAGCTTATAAAACGCTTACACCAGTTTCCCCATACCTCTACACCCATCCTACCCATAAAATCTGTAATACCCATACCCCCCCTTATCTTCATCCCAAATCCACAACAGCCTCCTCCTCTCCTCAGCATAAAAAATGCCCCCGTTCATTTCATTCTCCCTCCACTTTCCACTATCTTTGTCCCCACGATGAAAAAGTTTGCCGACGTCATATTGCCTTTGCCTTTGCACAGCTGCTTCACCTACTCCCTGCCCGACGAGTGGGCGGATGAAGTGCAGATTGGTTGCCGGGTGGTAGTACCATTCGGACGGAAGAAATACTATACAGCCATCGTGCGCAACGTGCACTATTGTGCCCCCACCGAATACGAAGTAAAGGAAGTGTCCGCTTTGCTGGATGCCCGCCCGATACTGCTTCCGCGGCAGTTCAAGTTCTGGGAATGGCTCTCCGATTACTATCTCTGCACGCAAGGAGACGTCTACAAAGCTGCCTTACCCTCTGGCTTGAAGCTGGAAAGCGAAACAATCGTAGAGTACAACCCCGATTTCGAATCCGATGTCTGCCTGCCGGAGAAGGAACAGAAGATACTGGATATGCTCTCTGCCGACCCGGAGCAATGCGTGACGAAACTGGAGAAGGAGACCGGCATCAAGAACATACTTTCTGTCATCAAGTCACTGCTCGACAAAGAGGCCATCTTCGTAAAGGAAGAATTGCGCCGCACCTACAAGCCTAAGACCGAAACCCGTGTACGCCTCACCGCCGCCGCCCGCAACGAACACCGCCTGCACATCTTCTTCGACGAGTTGCAGCGCCGTGCCCCCAAGCAACTGGACCTGCTGATGAAATATCTGGAACTCTCCGGCTACCTCAGCGGACGAGATATAAAAGAAGTCTCCAAAGCCGAACTGCTGCAACGCACCTATGCCACCCCTGCCGTATTCAACGGTCTTGTGGACCGTGGTGTATTCGAAGTCTACCAGCAGGAAATAGGTCGCATAGACAAAGCACTCCTCAAAGAAGTCATCCCCGTCAACCCGCTGAACGAGCACCAGCAACGCGCTTATCACTCCATCTTAGAGAATTTTCAAAGCAAGAACGTCTGCCTGCTACATGGTGTCACGGCAAGCGGCAAGACCGAAGTCTATATTCATCTGATAGAAGAAACCATCCGGCAAGGAAAGCAGGTGCTCTATCTCCTGCCGGAAATCGCCCTGACGGTACAGATAAGACAAAGGCTTCAGAAGGTGTTTGGCGACAGACTCGGTATCTACCATTCCAAATACAGCGATGCCGAGAGGGTGGAGATATGGAAAAAGCAACTCTCCGACTCACCTTACGATGTGATACTGGGAGCACGCTCCGCCGTGTTGCTGCCGTTCTCCAAACTCGGTCTCGTGATAATCGACGAGGAACATGAAACGTCTTTCAAACAGCAGGACCCTGCACCGCGCTACCATGCCCGCAGCGTGGCGATAATGCTCGCCCACCAGCATGGAGCGAAAACGCTGTTGGGCTCCGCCACACCGTCGGCAGAGAGCTGGCATAACGCCGAGACCGGCAAATACGGTCTTGTGGAACTCAACGAGAGATACAAGGGCATCGAGATGCCGGAGATAAAGGTAGTGGACGTGAAGGACATGCAACGCCGCAAGATGATGTACGGTCCGATATCACCGCTGCTGCTCGAGACGATGAAAAAGGCATTGGATAACGGGGAGCAGGTGATACTGTTCCAGAACAGGCGCGGTTTTGCACCGATGGTGGAATGCCGCACCTGCGGATGGGTGCCGAAATGCGAAAACTGCGATGTCTCCCTCACCTTCCACAAGAACATGAACATGCTGACATGTCACTACTGCGGTTTCACCTACAGCGTGCCAAAGAAATGTCCGAACTGCGAGGGGGAGGACCTGAGGCCCTATGGGTATGGAACGGAGAAGATTGAGGAGAAGATAATGGAACTGTTCCCCAACGTGCCCGTTGCCAGGATGGACCTCGACACTACCCGTTCCCGCAACGCATACGAGAGGATAATAAATGACTTCTCTGCCGGGCGTACGAAGATTCTCATCGGAACGCAGATGGTGAGCAAGGGACTCGATTTCGACCACGTACGTGTGGTGGGAATACTGAATGCCGACTCCATGCTCAACGTGCCCGACTTCAGGGCATACGAACACGCCTTCACCATGATGTCGCAGGTGGCGGGAAGAGCAGGAAGGAAAGGCGACCGCGGACTGGTGATACTGCAGACGAAAGACGTGGAGCAGCCCATCATAGAACAAGTGGTGACAAACAACTGGCGGGCATTCTATTCACAGCTGATGGCAGAGAGACGACTGTTCCACTACCCTCCCTTCTATCGGCTCATATATGTCTACCTGAAGCACAAAGACGATGACCGCGTGAACACGGCAGCGATAGAGATGGGCGGCAGACTGAGACAATGGCTTGGAGCAAGGGTGCTCGGTCCTGACAAGCCTGCGGTATCGAAGGTGCGCACATTCTTCATCCGCAAGATAATGCTGAAGCTCGAACCGGGTATCGACATGAAGAGGGTGCGCCAGTGTCTGTTGCTCGCCCAGCGCCAGATGGAACAGGACAAGCGATACTCCTCCCTGCAGATTTACTACGACGTGGACCCGAGCTGACATCCATCCGACTTCCGACAAATAAGCACCAATCCCCGGCTCTCTCACACGAGACAACCGGGGATTATTCTATTTCTTATAAGACCAATTGTTTTGCCCATTCCGGGACGTCGTCAATATACTGTTTGAAGACAGGTCTTGTCAATTTACTCATAATCCCATTCTATGTGTCGCTTTGCGCCTAGCAATCTCAGCTTTGGCAGCATTAAATCTCTTATCAAGTTCTGCCTTGGCCTTGAGTGTTGACAGGCATGCCGATTTCTGAACTTCAAGCATTATGGCTTCCAGCATCTCATCCGTCGGTTCCTCTGCTGAATTCAATCTGTATGACCTAAGTTCTTCTTTTGACATTGCAACGAATCATTTTAAGTTCCAATTAATTAATCAATGCAAAGATTGTGCAAACGAGAGCAATGAAAATTTACTTTCAAATTGCCAAGTGCAGCCAATCTTATGCAAAGATAGTGCAAGGCAAGAGCAGAATGAAATAAATACATTTATTTCTTATGCCGAGCCGCAGCTTATCTTATGCAAAGATAAGACATTTTTCAATACAGAATAACAAATCAAGAAAAATAAATTGCCTTTATTACTATTACAAACACACCTAAAGGCAAGCGTGCTATCAATAATCCCCAGTCCTCTCACTACGAGACAACTGGGGATTCATCATTTATGTGTGTTATTTCAAAGAGTAGTTTCTTATCAGAAATCGATGTCAAGACCAACACCAAGCACATCATTGTCACGAGTGTAGTCTGCTGTATATGTCAGCTTGTCTGACACCTGCTCCGAAGTCTTCTTGTGCTTGTAGAAGGTATGGAAATAAGCTACAGAGAGTGACATCTTGCTTGTCAGGTTCACTTTCGCACCGAAACCGACAGAGTTTGAACTTACCACAAACGACTTGTCGTCCATTGAGGCATCCGACAGACCATAGTTTGTGCTCTGCCATCCTGCACTCACGGTGAGCATCTTGTTCACGTCATACTCAGCACCGGCATTATACTCCAGTGTACCACGTTTGAGATTCTTGTGACGGTCTACACGCTCCTGTGTAACGCCGTCAGCCTTGGTCCAATTGTAGCCAGAGGTTGCCTCCTTGTCGTCAAACCAGTGGAAGCCCACATTGATGCGGAGAGCATCGATAGGACTATAGCCCACTCCGAGGGTGAGCAATGCAGGAATGTCACCGGCATCCTTATGGTTCTGCTCCGGATCATACTCAGCAATAAGCTCGTTGATGTTCTCCTTTGCCTGCTGGATTGCCGGACTGATGCCCTGGAGCACCTGTACCGGAACACCGGCGGCAGCAAGGTTCTCACCGATAGCGTTCAGCTTCTTCACAGGAGTGATGACGGTACCCTGGTTTACAAGACACAGATGGGTCTTGAACTCATACTTTGCAGAGAAGTTCCAACGGCCAGTCTTGTAGTCGATACCGATGATTGGAGTGAAGCCATAACCTGTTTGGTCGGTGTTCAGCTCAATGTCTGAACTCTCCGGATCGTTTCTGTCCACCATAGTAGAGAGTGGCAGTTTGGCACCGTTGTTACCCACGAAAGCGATGTTCTTCACATATCCGTAGTAGTTACATGTGGCGTAGATTCCTCTCACGCCTCCGAATACAGACAGGTGGTCGTTGATTCTGTAGGCAGCGCCGACAGAAAGTCCATAGTAATACTGACGACCGCGCATGAAGCTGTCGTAGGTATATCCATATCCTCCCATCGTTCCCGTTGCAGGGTTGGCGATATTAGGATTTACCGGCAATATGCCGTTAAGATATGGAGCGAGGGAGTTGCCGAGGAAACCGATGTTTGCCACAACCTTCTCGAAAGAACCGAGTCCGTTGTCGAACTTACATTTTCCACCTCCTCCGGCAAGGTCGAAGTTGGCCTGGAACGACCATCTGTTCTTGTTGTATGCATACTGGAACGAAGGAATTACAGGGGCAAAAGCCTTACCCTCGAATTTCCTTGGCGTAGTAGGATTCTTTACGTTGTAGTTGAAGAGAGCGTAGTCGTTCTCGATAGTACGTGTCTGCCATGCAGTCTGCAGATTGATGCTGAGGTGATGGCCGTCTTTCATAAATGCCACACCGGCAGGGTTATAATACACTCCGTCAATGCCGATAGATGCCTCACGGCTCATCATACGGTTGAAAGCAATGTTCTGGTTGGTGTTAGTGAGCAGACCGCCAGCAGTGGCGGTTACTGCGGATGCCGACAACAGGGCTGCCAAGCAAACATTTTTTAAATTAATCATCTTTACCTAAAATACTTTTTAAAACAAATTGGTTGCAAAGGTATCTTATTTGTCCTTTATTTCCGTATAAAGAGTTGTTTGTTTAACATTGCTTAACCACAAAACGCCTATGTTTTGCGCAAAACAAAAGGTTTGTGCAAGAATTATAGCACAAACCTTCCATATTTATCCCCAAATGTGTATGTTACCCCCACTTGCCTATTCCTCGTCGTCTCTCTTCAGAGCCGGCTTCTTCAGTTCAGGATAGCTCACTCTCGTATGATAAATGGACTTGAGTCTTTCTATCAACACCTGCTTGGCCATCGCGATGTCGTGGAATGTGATCGGGCAATACTCAAAGTATCCCTCCTTCAGTTGTCCGTCCACAATCTTGTTCACGATATTGCTGATGCTGAATTCCGTATATTCCGGAAGCGAGCGTGCGGCAGCCTCAACGCTGTCTGCCATCATCAGGATAGCCTGTTCGCGGGTGAACGGATTAGGGCCTGGATAGGTGAAGAGCGAATCGTCGATAGGCTCATCCGGATGCTCGTTGCGATACGACACATAGAAATACTTCGTCATTCCCGCACCATGGTGAGTGCTGATGAAGTCCTTTATCACTCCCGGCAGATTATACTTCTCAGCCAGTTTCAGTCCGTCTGTCACATGGTTTATCACGATATGTGCGGCATCAATCCTCGACATGTTGTCGAGAGGGTTCACGCCATTCTGGTTCTCAGTGAAGAATGCCGGATTCTGCATCTTGCCGATGTCATGATACAAGGCTCCTGTACGCACCAGCTGCGCCTTTGCCCCGATCTTCTCGGCGATGGCAGAGGCAAGGTTGCTAACCATTATAGAATGCTGGAACGTTCCCGGCGCCACCTCGCTCAAGCGGCGCAGCAGGTCCTTGCTGGTATTCGACAGCTCGATGAGCGTAACGTTGGATATGAATCCGAACGTCTTCTCGATGATGAGCATGAGAGGATACACGAAGAGCAGCATTATACCGTTTATCACGAAATACTTATACATGCTGTTGTCAATGGTAGTGAACGTATTGTCTGTCATCAGCTGCAGGGCGAAGTAGATGGCGCAGCTCGCCAACGTCACGAAGAGCGCCGTCTTGAAGAGCTGCCCTCGCTGCGATAGTTCCCTCAGCGAGTATATCGCCACGAGTCCCGCCACGAGCTGCACGATGATGAACTCATACTGATATTTCACCGCCGCCGCACACAACATCACCATCACGATGTGTGTAAGGAATGCCGTACGCGAGTCCATGAACACACGGATGAATATGGGCGCCATGGCAAAAGGCAGTATGTAGACGCTGAACACATTGTGTTCTATCATCAGCGACACGAGGATAGGAAAGACGGTGATCATCGCATAGAGCATGGCTATGCTGCGCGGCTTGCTGAAATAGTCGCGGCGGAACATGCCGAGATACATGGTGAAGAGGATTATGAAGAGCGAAACGAATATCACCTGTCCGGCAATGGTAGAAGGCACGGCGGTTGTGCTGGCGCTACGGCGCTGGGTCTCCTTTTCAAATGAACTGAGCACACGGAAGGTGTAGTCGTCAACGATTTCTCCCCTGTCCACGATTTTCTGTCCGGCGAGCACCATACCGCTTGCCAGCGGTATCTGCCCGAGCAGATCGTTCTTCTCTGCCTCGCTCCTCTCCTTGTCGTATATCAGGTTCGGCTCTATGTATTCGTTGAGATTGCAACGCTGCAGCTGCGCACGGTAGGGTGCGAGTCTCTCGTCAAGGTATATCTGCTCATAGGCGGTCATTGTTGACAACACTCTGGATATGCGCACGCTGTAAGCAGTCTTGCCGTCAATGACCCTTATCATCTTGGTGGTATCCTGGGCTATCGACGAGAATTCCGTCGCCCCCATGATTCCCGACTTGTACAGCTGGTGCAGCTTGTCTGCCACGATGTTGGTGTAGGTAGCCGGCATACCAGGCAGTCCGCCGGTGAAGTCTTCGAAGAAGCGCGTCATCTGGGCGCTCTCCATATTCTCCTTAAAGTTGAAGTAAGGTTCGAAGTTGCGCAACAAGCTGTCGCGCTCCTGCTTTATCGCCTCGTCGGTCTTGTATATCGGGAAGTCGAACTTGGCAATCAGCGAACCATACATCCACGGCTTTCCCACGTCGTAGCGGAACTGCGGTCCGCTGTTGCGCGGAATAAACAATACGATGATGACCACGGAAATCAGGACCAGCGCCATACGGCTGAGGATCTTCTTCCATTGGTTGCGTTCAGACATGTCGTACTTATTCATATTCTCATTCTTTTATAAGTCCGGCGCAACGACAAACCAGTGTAGCTGGCGCCAGCATTAATTACAGTGTATTATCTCGGTTTTAGCCTCCGAAAAGTACCTATTATATATATAAGGCACGTTTCAACTGCGAAAATACAAAAAATAATACAACAATTGATAAAAAAGTTGTATTTTTGCACGGTTTAGCATATATCTCTTGCCCAAATGCGGCATTACGAAGTAATAAAATCAATAAATTCACATATACACATAGCAATGTCAGAAAGAAAAGTTAGGGTGCGTTTCGCACCAAGTCCCACGGGCGCCTTACACATCGGCGGCGTGCGCACAGCATTATACAACTATCTCTTCGCCAAGCAGCACGGCGGCGATCTCGTGTTCCGTATCGAGGATACCGACTCCAATCGTTTCGTACCCGGTGCTGAAGAATACATCATCGAGTCGTTCAAGTGGCTCGGCATCAAGTTCGACGAGGGAGTGAGCTTCGGCGGAAACTATGGTCCTTACCGCCAGAGCGAGCGCCGCGACATCTACAAGAAGTACGTAGACCAGCTGCTGGATGCCGGCAAGGCATACATCGCCTTCGACACTCCTGAGGAGCTCGACGCCAAACGTGCAGAGATAAAGAACTTCCAGTATGATGCCCACACCCGCATGCAGATGCGCAACTCGCTTGCCATGCCAAAGGAGGAGGTTGAAGCCCTCATCGCCGACGGCAAGCAGTATGTAGTGCGTTTCCTCATCCAGCCGGGAGAGGAGATCCATGTCAACGACATGATCCGCGGCGACGTGGTGATAAAGAGCGACATCCTCGACGACAAGGTGCTCTACAAGAGTGCCGACGAGCTGCCTACCTATCATCTCGCCAACATCGTTGACGACCATCTGATGGAGATAAGCCATGTGATACGCGGCGAGGAATGGTTGCCAAGCGCCCCACTCCACGTCCTACTGTACCGTGCGTTCGGATGGGAAGACACAATGCCACGCTTCGCCCACCTGCCTCTGCTGCTGAAACCAGACGGCAAGGGAAAACTGAGCAAGCGCGATGGCGACCGCCTCGGATTCCCTGTGTTCCCGTTGGAATGGCACGACCCCAAGACCGGCGACGTGAGCAATGGTTTCCGTGAGAGCGGATATTTCCCGGAGGCAGTAATAAACTTCCTTGCCCTGCTTGGATGGAACCCAGGCACAGAGCAGGAGCTGTTCTCTCTGCAGGAACTCGTGGAGCAGTTCGACATCACAAAATGCAGCAAGGCGGGAGCACGCTTCGACTATCAGAAGGGCATCTGGTTCAACCATGAATATATCCTGCGCAAGAGCAACGAGGAGATTGCAGAACTCTTCGCCCCGATCGTTGCCGGCAACGGCGTGGACGAGTCGATGGAGCGCATCACCAAGGTGGTGTCTATGATGAAAGACCGCGTAAGCTTCGTAAAGGAACTGTGGCCTCTCTGCTCATTCTTCTTCATCGCTCCTACGGAATACGACGAGAAGACGGTACGCAAACGCTGGAAGGCTGACTCTGCCGTGGTAATGGGCGAACTTGCCGACGTGATAGAAGGCATCGATGACTTCTCTCTCGAAAACCAGGAGAAAGTGGTTCTCGCATGGGTGGAGAGCAAGGGTTACAAGCTCGGCGACGTGATGAACGCCTTCCGTCTGGCTCTCGTCGGCATCGGCAAGGGTCCCGGCATGTTCGACATCACTGCCTTCCTCGGCAAGGAGGAGACACTGAAGAGACTCAGAAAAGCCATTGAAGTGCTGAAATAACAAACCGCATTCTATATGCCCGCTCTCCCTTCCACCGAGGGAGAGCCACAAGGGCAGAGAGAGAAACTGGAATAAAGAACTAAAAGCAACAAAGAAGCAGGCGTGTACAACATCATTATATATATATACCTTCTTGGTGTGGCGATAGCCAGCCGTTGGAACAGCAAGATACGCAAGATGTGGCGAGGGGAAAGAGAAACTTTCGACATACTGAGGCAGAAGACAGACCCGAATGCGAAATACCTGTGGTTCCATGCAGCATCGCTCGGAGAGTTTGAGCAGGGACGCCCCATAATGGAGCGTCTGCGCAAGAGCCATCCCGAATACAAGATTCTCCTCACATTCTTCTCCCCTTCTGGATACGAAGTGAGGAAGAACTACGAGGGGGCCGACATCGTCTGCTACCTGCCGCTCGACACTCCGCTCAACGTCAGACGCTTCTTCAAGATAATACACCCGGAGATGGCGTTCTTCATCAAGTATGAGTTCTGGTGGAACTACATGACATACATGAAGAAACACGACATCCCCGTATACAGCGTGAGCAGCATCTTCCGCCCGCAGCAGGTGTTCTTCCGCTGGTATGGCAACAGCTATCGCCGCGTGCTGAACTGCGTCACACGGTTCTTCGTGCAGAACGAGAAGAGCCGCGAACTGCTCGCCACACTCGGCATAACGAATGTGGAGATTACAGGCGACACGCGCTTCGACCGCGTGCTGGAGATAAAGCAGAGCGCAAGTCAGAAGCAGATGCCTATCGTGGATGCCTTCGCCAAGGGCTACAAAGTGTTCGTTGCCGGAAGCAGCTGGCCGCCAGACGAGGATATCTTCATCCGCTATTTCAACGATCACAAGGACTGGCGCATCGTCATCGCCCCTCATGTGATAGGCGAAGACCATCTGCAGCAGATACTCTCGAAGCTCAACCGCACCGCCGTGCGCTACACCCAAACCACTCCCGAAGAGGCAGCCAAGGCTGACTGCCTGATAATTGACTGCTTCGGACTCCTGTCGAGCATATACTCTTGTGCCAAGGTCACCTATGTGGGTGGCGGATTCGGAGTGGGTATCCACAATGTGCTGGAGGCTGCCGTATGGAACGTGCCGGTGATATTCGGCCCCAACAACAAGCGTTTCCAGGAGGCTCAGGAACTGCTCGCCACACAGGGCGGAATGGAGATAAACAGCTACGAGGACTTTGAGAGAATCATGGACCGCTTCGACTCTGACGCCGAATATCTCAGCATTTCGTCTGACCTGGCCGGTGCCTATGTGAAGACGAAAGCCGGTGCTGCCGACAAGGTTATCAAGGGTGTGGGACTATAATGGAATAATCACGACCGGCTTCCTGTCAGCAGGACAACAAGCAATATGACAATCCCCGACATTCTTCACAGACCGTGTGGTCTGCATAGAATGCCGGGGATTGCCGTATTTATTCATTCATGTATGTCGGGGGGGCTGACTTCTTCCAATTCGAGAGTCAGCATCATCATTTGCCCTGGAGCATGGCTCCGGAGATTTTCTTCAGACTGTTGATCGCCACATTAAATATACCTTTGATATATTTGTCGGGAGTACGCTCCTGCAGCTCTTTCATACCGTCGATACACAATGCTCGCTCATCCACAGTCATCACCGATCCCTTCTGCTTGCAGAGGTCGAGGATGGAATTTGCGAGTCCGGTCAGCAGGTTGGTGTTGTCGATATTGTCTCTCAGATTATTGAGATAAGCGGCACGAAGGTTGCCGAACTGCTGGATGGGATCGGTGTTGCTGCCCACGAGAGGTTTGGAAGCAGACTGCTGCATTCCCTTTACATTGCCGTCGGCTCCTATTTTCATGACGTTTCCCTCACCATCGTCAATAGTCATCGAACCGTCTTTCTCTATCACTATCCGCTGCCTGTTCGACTTGAGGATGGTCTTGCCTTCTTTCGTCTCTATAGTATCGGTACCGTCAACGATTTTCCCGCCAAAAGCCTTTGCCAGTTTTCCCAAGTCGCCCAGACCTGACAGTACCGAGAGATCGCCGAGGTCGAACGAGTCATCATCATCGTCGTCGTCGTCAATGCTGTCTAGTTTGTCTGAGAGGTCTTCAAGATTCTTCAGCACTCCGTCGAGGTTCTGTGCGGAGCGTTTCTGCTTGGCAGACATCTTCTTGGGGTTCATACTGTAAAGCTTATACACCTTGCCTTCGATGTTTTTCCCGCGTTTCTGCCATTCCAGTCCGTAGACATAGCGATAGAGAGAGTCGGCGGTATCATCAACACACATCGTGAGATAGTTACGCCCCCACTTGCAATAGGGCCAGCCCAGATGCATTAGTTTTTCCAGATGGTCGCCATAGGCAATCAACCTGTTCGACTTCGCCGCATCTGTCTCTTTCTTCACGAACACGTCGTATGCCGCCGACATATCCTGATAGAAAGCCTTCTTCAGCGGTTCCAGATTCTTCTCCTTCTTCTTGGGCAGCGAGAATTCGTATATCTTGGCGTATGCCTTGGTGTTTCCTTTGTCGACGGTAGAAGACTTTATGCCGTTTTTCTCCACTGCCGTGCCAAAGGCATCAATCGCCTTGTTCACATGTTCCTGCGCCGAAGCGCCTAAGGGCAGCATCACGATGGATGCGAGTGCCACGATGTCAAATAGTCTTTTCATTGTCATATTCCTTTCCGTTTTATTCAATACACGTCTTCTTCGTCACACACGGCTGCTATCTGCGCAGAGTTCAATAAGCTGGCAGCCTTGACAAGATTCAGCATATATTGTTGTTCACATTCCACTTTCATCAATTCTATGTCGGCAAGCTGCTTCGCCACCACATTCACGGAGTCTGTCACCGACATCGCCTCTGCATCGGCAAGCAACACCTCTGGCGGTGCGGGCTTGTAGCGGTATTTTCTCATCACCCGCCTTTTTGCCGGCATTTCGTCTGCCTGTCTCTCCTTGCCGGAGATGGTATCGGGCTTGGCGACGGCGCTGTCGGTGGGTTGTGCCTGTGCCACCAAGCGTTTGGAAGTCTGCATGACAGGAGTTTCATCCGTTCCGCCGGGCACAAAATGATAGGCTGCCACAAATATCACAGCTACTGCTGCAGCAATGCCTGCTATCCAACGGAGGCTCCAGACCGGAGCGGTATGGCGGGAAGGCTTGCCTGATGGTTCGCCGGTCATACCGTTGTCGAAATATGCGAACATCTCCCGATAGGGGTCCAGTTCGGCAGGCACATGCTCATCCTGGCGGAAGAAGTCTCCCAATGCCTTTTCCTCATCCAGAGTGGTGGTGCCGCTCATAAACTTGTCGATCAATATTTTCAAATCCTCCTGTTTCATCTTCTTCGTTTTATCTCGTCAAACAATTTCTTTCTCGCCCTCGCCAGCATCGTGGCCACGGAGACGGCACTGACTCCCACTATGGCGGCAATCTCTTCGGTGGTTTTGTGTTCCACCTGTCTGAGATGCAGCACGGCGTGTTCCTTGGTAGGCAATTTGTCGAGCTGCGACTTCAGCCATCTGTCGTCTTCTGCCGTCTGTAGCAGCGAGTCGGGCTGACGATAACTGCTGTCTGGGGCGGCTGTCATATCGAGGGCTATCGTCTTGTTCCTTCGCAGCATGTCAATAGACAGATGCCTGGCTATTGTAGTGGCCATCGCCGCGGCAGACGGTTTGTCGTCTATCTTCTCTCTGATGGTCCATAGCTTGAGCATCGTGTCTTGAGCCACATCCTCAGCCGAGTCTGAATCGAGCCGGAATCCCCTCGCCAGCGTCACTATGCGCCGGCGCAGGTCTGCTGCCATGTCTTCAAACTCTTTCTGAACCATACTCATACATTTATATATATACATGACGCCGTTTCCTCCTGCCGTCACTCTATTAACGCACGATACACAGGATTATGAACAGACATTAATATTGTTTAACAATCAGACAATAAACTTGTACACTAAAAACACGAACAATGTGTCGAAAATGTGTAGATTCGCACAAAACAAGTACCAAAAATGTGTAAAGCTTCACATTTTTAGCACATCAACGATTCAATACCTCCTAAAAAAACCGCAACGTCGTCGAGTTGACACGCTGCGGTTTTTTGATTATTTCCTAAGGATTATCGTCATTTTATCTGCACCTTGCCCGTCTTGATGCCGTTGTCAGAAACGGTCTTGATGATATATATGCCCTTGGCAAGTCCGCCGACAGCCTGGCCCGCTGTGGCGTCGGACATTTCTGCCACCTTGTTGCCGGCGAGGTCGTAGACTGAAACACGGGCTTTCTCTGTCATGTCGAGAGTAGAGATGCCAGAAGTCTCGCTTGCAAAATTCTTATAACATTTGTGACAGAAAGGACAAAAGCCGAATCAGTCATAATGGAAATAGTATAAAGAAAAATGTCATATCACAAAAAACGGTCGAAACTGTCAGATTGTCTGGTTTTTCATCGTAACATTCTGACAAACAGACAGTTGACTATCTGACGATTATCAGCCGATTGTCTGGATGATTTGCAGATAAGAGGAAGTATCTGACAGCAGGTGTTCAGATGACAGGAATTGCATGTGTTGGCAGAATCCTGAAAACAGGAATATGGATATTACAACATTAACTTATTGGGCAACCGCCTGGCGTCTTTTCTGCCCATCCGGGGCAAGCAGCGTGCCCATGTGGGGCAAGCACCTTGCCCTTGTTGGGCAAGCGGCGTGCCCATTCTACGTCAAATCGGTCATAAGGTGTAAGTATGCGCTAAATGAATTCCGGCAACGTGTCATTCCTTATTTATAATAAGGATGTTCAGGCTCTGAATGACTACTACGACATAACGAACGACACATATTTTTCCGGTTGGACAGAGAATTATTACACCCGATGCTTTGGGCCTTATAGAAAATATATGTATATTTGAATAACATCTGGCTGAACTCGGCAAATTGAGAGTAAACTCTCTTTTGCACTCGATGGCAAAGTGTTTGCAGAAAACAAATAAGTATAAAGCCTATGATGGTAAACATTGCTAATCCGATATACGACTCTGTATTCAAATACCTTATGGAGGACGAGCGCATAGCAAAGACTCTTATCTCCGCTCTTTTGAAAAAAGATTTTGATCAAAGCCTGAAGGAGAAAGGCAACCACCAAGTATTGAGCGTTGATGAAGACAAGTTCAATGGCGACCTTCCTTTCATCAGCAAACCATCCAGACAGTTGGCTGACAATCGTCAGGTAGCCAACTGTCTGCCTGTCAGAATGTTACTATCAAAAACCAGATGGTCTGACAGTTTTTTTGAAAATTCTTGTTTATACTGAGAATCAGCGATATTGGCAACTTTTACTCATATCAACACTCGCTATTACTCATCAAAAGCCAAACAAAATCCACTCTTCTAAAAATCCAAATCCAAGCAAGCCCTAATGACCTCTAAGTTTGCAGAAGATTGCGACGAAGTCGCATAA
>ENA-ORRN01001749-ORRN01001749.1-human-gut-metagenome-genome-assembly--contig:-NODE-1749-length-14660-cov-11.750223_pt1 | contig 14660 bp, 10 predicted proteins | sample MGYA00242174_ERZ509132 | MGnify/ENA primary metagenome ERZ509132 (study PRJEB26280, sample SAMEA2338671) | human gut metagenome | biome: human gut; feature: human-associated habitat; material: faeces... | reverse complement strand
CAGGTTCGGTGCCTATGCATATACTCTGCTTGTAGGATACCGTTTTTGCCATTTCGCCCTGCGCACGGCTCACGGCGGGAATTCTCCTTGGCGGCCATCTCGGCCATTGTGCGGCCCTCTATCTCGGCAAGCTTTGCATATGTTTCAAGCGAAACCTCGTAGCGGGAAAGCATCTCCCGCTTTGAAAATATGCCGTATCCGCTGAACAGTGCAACGTTTTCGTCCGCAATGGAACGATCCTGCGCCTCAACGGTGGTTTTCAGGTTATATAGTCCCCTGCGCCCGGCTTCCTTTTCCCATTCTTCGGAATAGCAGTTGCCGCTGTAAACTATGCGCTTATGCTTTTCGTATTCGCTGCGGATAAGCTCCCGCGCGGCCTGCTCCTTGTTTTCCGCATGCTCCAGCGCGTCCGCAAAGCGCGCCATGGCTTCCGCCACAACGGTGTTTATAACAATATTCGCATCGGCAATGGACTGCGCGCTGCCGGGCATACGGAATTCAAACTTGTTGCCCGTGAATGCAAACGGCGAAGTGCGGTTCCTGTCCGTATTGTCCGCCTTCACGCGGGGCATGGCCTCAACGCCCATGCTTATGAACTGCTGCTCCGCGCGGCTGTAATCATTGCCGGCGCATATGGTGTCCATTATCTCGCCCAGCTCATCGCCTATAAATACGGATATTATCGCCGGCGGCGCTTCCGTCTGCCCAAGGCGCAGGTCATTTGAATACGAACACGCACTGAAGCGGATAAGGTCCTGATGATCGTCCACGGCGGCTATAACAGCCGTAAGCAGGAGCAGGAACAGCGTGTTCTCGCTCGGCTCCTTGCCGGGGTTGAGCAGGTTTTCCCCGCTTTCGGTGGACAGGGACCAGTTGTTGTGCTTACCGCTGCCGTTCATTCCGGCAAAGGGCTTTTCATGCAGCAGGCATACCATGCCGTGCTTGGGGGCTATGCGCTTCATCAGCTCCATTATAAGCTGGTTATGGTCAGTTGCGCTGTTTGCCCCGCTGAACACGGGCGCAAGCTCGTGCTGCCCGGGCGCGACCTCTTTATGCTCGGTTTTTGCAAACACGCCCAGCTTCCACAGTTCCCTGTCCAGCTCCGCCATGAACGCCTTCACGCGGGTATCGAGCGTGCCGTAATAATGGTCGTCCAGCTCCTGGCTCTTGGCGCTCTTCGCGCTGAAAAGCGTCCTGCCGCAGAGCACAAGGTCCCTGCGCCTGGCCCAAAGCGCCTTATCCACAAGGAAGTATTCCTGCTCCGCGCCGACGCTTGGCGTAACGCGCTCTATATCCCGCCTGCCCATTGCACGCACAAGGCGCAGCGCTTCTTTATTGATAAGCTGGGCGGAGCGCAGCAGCGGCGTTTTTTTGTCCAGCGCGTCGCCGTCATATGAAAGAAACACCGTGGGTATGCACAGCGTATCCTCCTTTATAAAAGCGTATGCCGTGGGGTCCCATGCGGTGTAGCCGCGTGCCTCGAACGTGGCCCTCAGCCCGCCGGAGGGGAAGCTCGACGCATCCGATTCGCCAACAACAAGCTCCTTGCCGGAAAAGTCCAGTATTGCGCCGCCGTTCGCGCCGGGGGCGATAAAAGCCTCGTGCTTTTCCGCAGTGATTCCGGTAAGCGGCTGGAACCAATGGGTAAAATGTGTGGCGCCCTTTTCTATCGCCCATTCCTTCATTGCCGCGGCAACAGGCGTTGCAATGTGCCTGGCAAGCGGCGCGCCGCGCTTTATTGTGTCCTTCAATGCGGCGTAGGTATCCTCCGCAAGGCGTTCGCGCATCACGGCCTCGTTAAACACCATTGAACCGAAATCAAAATTGTTTGGCATAGCTTTTCCCTTTCCATTAATAATAATTTCAGTATTATAGATTATCTTTATCCACGGCACAAGGGGAGAACCGAAAATAATATATTATCTATTATTTATGCCGCCATAAGTTAAGCTTTTATACATGCCGTTTGATATAATAAAAACCCGATTGAGCAAATCAACCGGGTATGTGATGCAGTATTCAGGCTATTCGTCCTCCTTGGGCATATACCTGAAGAAAGCAAGCGTCATTGGAATTGCCACAAGGAACGTGCATACATCCGCACACGCCTGCGCGCACTGCACGCCGGTAAGCTTGAGTATGGGCGGCAGCACGGTTATGAACACAAGGAAGAATATTCCCTGGCGGCAGGCGGAAAGGAAGCTTGCCTGCGCGGCCTTGCCAACGGACTGGAACGTCATGTTCCCTACTACAACGAAAGGAACAGTCGGCATGGCAATGCACTGTATTCTCAGAGCAAGCGTGCCTATTTCGATTACCTTCGGGTCGTCCCTAAGGAACATGGTAACTATTTCCGGCGCGAATATGAACGCCGCAACACTCGCCGCGCCCATTACGCAAAGTCCCAGTATAAGCGTGAATTTATACGCCGCGCGCACGCGGGCATATTTCTTCGCCCCGTAGTTATACCCCGCAACGGGCTGGTAGCCCTGCCCTATGCCAAGAGATGTTGAGAATATCAGCATGAACACCTTGCTCACTATGCTCATCGCCGCAACGGCGGCATCGCCATACACCATGGCGCTGCGGTTGAGCGCAACGCTTGAAATGCTTGCCAAGCCCTGCCTGAGGAGGGCGGGAAGGCCGGTTTTGAATATGTCAAGCAGCATCTTTCCGCTTATCTCTATTTGGCTCACGCTTGGCTGCACCACAGTGAAGCCCTTGCGGAAATACGCCGCAAGCAGTATTACCGTGCTCACAAGCTGGCTTATGCCCGTCGCTATTGCCGCGCCCGCGGTGCCCAGCTGAAACGTATGTATAAACAGCGGGTCAAGGCCAATGTTAAGCAATCCGCCTATGCTTATACCTATCATGGCATATTTAATCTTTCCCTCCGCGCGCAGAAGATTGTTCATAACAAAGGATATTATCATGAACGGCGCGGCTATCAGTATATAATTGGCATACGCCTTTGCATGCGGCAGCATCGTTTCCGTTGCGCCAAGGAGCCGCATGAACGGATCAAGGAATATAAGCCCCGCGCCCAGTATTATAAGCCCGAAGGCAACCGCCAAAAGCAGCGCTGTGCTTGCAATGCGGTTTGCGTGGGTATAATCCTTTTCGCCAAGGCGGCGGGAGATAAGGCTGCTTGCGCCCTGCCCTATGGTGAAGCCCACGGCCTGGATTATGTTCATAAGCGAGAACACAACGCCCACCGCGCCGGATGCGCTGGTGCCAAGCTGGCCTACGAAATAAGTATCGGCGCTGTTATATATGCTGGTTACCAGCATGCCTATCACCGCGGGTATGCCCATGGACAGCACCACGCGGCTGACAGGCTCGGTAGTCATGCGCTTATACTGCCGCTCCTGCACGTTTGCGGCGTCGTTATTCATGTTTTGTTCGTTTTGCCCTCCGCTGGGCATTTTCTTTTGCATTGGCCTATTCTATCCTTTCAGCAGCGCGCTGAGCTTTGCGTCCGTATCCGCCATAAGCTTATTCAGCAGCGCTTCAACCTCTTCATCCGTTTTTGCGTTTGCGCCTATATACAATTTAAGCTTTGGTTCCGTGCCGCTGGGGCGCACGCATATCCATGCCCCGTCGCTGAGCAGGAAGCGCACGGCGTTCATGCCGGTAACCTCGCTTTCCGTCTCTTTTTTCGCGGCGTAATCCATTGCCTTGCCGGAGCGCATATCCTCAAACCTGTCCACAGCCACGCCCGCAAACTCCCGCGGGGTGTCGCTCCTCAGCGCCGCCATAGCCCCGGCTATGTGCTCTATGCCCTCCTTACCGGAAAGGGTGTAGCTCTTCACGGCTTCGTTATAGCAGCCGCACAGGGCCTCTATCTCGCCCAGAGCGTCGCTTAGCGTTTTGCCCATGCTTCTGTAATATACGCAGGCTTCCGCCGCAAGCATCGCCGCGCACACGGCGTCCTTATCCCGTGCAAAGCCGCCCGCAAGGAAGCCGTAGCTTTCCTCAAAGCCGAATATGAACGTGCCGAAGCCCTGTTCGGTATGGCTCTTTTCAATAAGCTCGGATATAAAGCGGAACCCCGTGGGCGTGCACCTGAGCTTAACGCCGAAGTGTGCGCATATGGCATCCGCAAGGCGGGTGCTCACTATGCTTTTTGCAACGAACCCGTCCGCGGGAATGGCTCCGCGCTCCTTCATGGCGCTGAGTATATAGTAAAGCAAAAGGGAGCCTATCTTGTTGCCCGTAAGCACGCGGAATTTGCCGTTCTTTTCCCGCACGGCAAGGCCCATCCTGTCCGAATCCGGGTCGGTGGCAACTATTGCGTCCGCATTGACCTTATCCGCAAGCTCCATGGCAAGCGTAAACGCCTTCGGGTCCTCCGGATTGGGCGCGGTAACGGTCGGGAAGTCCCCGTTCGGCTCGCGCTGCTGTTCCACTATGCTCACGTTTGTTATGCCCGCAAGCTTCAGTATTTTCTGCACGGGCAGATTGCCGCTGCCGTGCAGGGGAGTGTATACCATTTTCAGCGTATCGCCCTGCTCCTTAACAAGCTCGGGCCGCTGCATAACTGAAAGCGTGTCGCGGTAATAATCCGCGTCGTCAGCGTCGCTCAGCCATGTTAAAAGTCCGCTTGCTTCGGCCTGTTCGATTGTCATATCGGGGCCGGAGAAGTAATCCTGCCGCTTTATTTCGGCGTATATGGCCTCCGCCTGCTTGGGGCCTGCCTGCCCGCCATCCTGCCAATATACCTTATAGCCGTTGTATTCAGGGGGATTATGGCTGGCGGTTATTACAATGCCCGCTATGCATTTAAGCCTTCTTACCATATACGAAAGCATTGGCACGGGGCGCAGCGAATCATATATATAGGCATGTATGCCCTTTGCGCAGAGGGTAAGCGCGGCTTCCAACGCAAATTCGCGGCTCATGCGGCGGGAATCATATGCTATTGCAACGCCGCGCTCGGCCCCGCCAGCGAAGCCCAGTATGTATTCGCTCAGTCCCAGCGTTGCCCGCTTTATAACCTGCGCGTTCATTCGGTTCGTTCCCGCGCCGAGTATTCCCCTTAAACCTGCCGTGCCGAATTCAAGCTCGGTATAGAACCGTTCTTCTATCTCCTTGGGGTTATCGGCTATCGCCTCAAGCTCCGCTTTAAGCTGCGGGGCAAGCTTTTCCGCCTGCCTCCAGCGCAGATATTCTTCCATATAGCCGCTCATGTGCTCTTGTCCTCCGTTCCCTGATTATTGTTGTTTATATCGCTTGGGATGTATACGTTGCGCGCCATGCTGTACGCGCGTTCATCCCCAACTATAATATGGTCATATAATTGAATCCCGATGCCGCTCAGCGCCGAAAATATCATTTTTGTCATGGCTATATCCTCGTTGCTGGGGGCGGGGTTGCCGCTTGGGTGGTTATGGCAAAGCATTGCGTATGCCGCCGCGTGGCGCAGCGCGCATTCGGCAATTATGCGCGGATAAACTGTGCTTTGGTCTATCGTTCCGCTTGAAACCATGTCCTCGTGTATGGGCTTCAGCCCGCTGTCCAGCGACACAAGGTACATAACCTCGTACCTGTGCGGCCTGAGAAGCTGCATGCAGTATTCCGCAGCCCTTTCGGGATTATTGAGCCGCTGCTTTTTGCGCGGCTTTTCGCTTATGTTCCGCATTGCTCCCGCAAGGGCAATCAGCGTTGCCGCATATTCGCCCAAGCCGGCGTTTTTAAGCTCCGCCACATCGGCCTTCAGCACAGCCGCAAGCGACCCATAGCGCTCTATCAGCCTGTGCGCCAATGGGTTCACGTCCCGCCGCGGTATTGCATAGGTAAGCAGCAGTTCAAGCAGCTGATGCTCCGGCATGGCCTTCGCACCGAGAGCAAGAAAGCTTTCCCTAAGCCTTTGTCTGTGCCCGGAATGCTCTTCCAACTTATTTCTCCTCTGCCCTCATGTATTTGCGGCCCGCGAACAGCGCAACCATTCCGCCGAAGAACAGCACTATTATGCTAAGTATTCCAAGGGACGCCCTGCCTGTTGCGGCATAGGTCGCGGCATAGAGCGCGGGGCCTATCACGCAGGAGAATTTGCCGAATATATCAAGGAAGCCGTAGTATTCATTGGAACGCTCCGGCGGGATAAGCTGGCCGAAATAGCTGCGGGAGAGCGCCTGTATGCCGCCCTGCACCGTGCCCACGAGCGTTGCCAGTATCCAGAACAGCGTGCTGCTCAGCTTGAGCGCGGCATCTATATCGCCGCCGGAAAGCTCCGCCTGTTCAATATTGAAGCCCATGAAGAAGCCAAGTATAGTTATAACGAAATATACGCACACGGCTATGGCTATCATCTTCATCGCCCCAACCTTTTTAGCAAGGTTGCCGAACAGTATGCTGAAGGGTACCGCAACTATCTGCGTAACAAGCAGCGCAAGTATCATGCCTATCGCGCCAAGGCCAAGTGTTTCGCCGTAGTTCGTCGCCATGGATATTATTGTATCCACGCCGTCGATATAGAAGAAGTAAGCTATTATGAAGAACAGTATCTTTTTATCCTTCAGTATATCCTTAAACGTTTTCCATGCGTTGCGGAAGGCTTCCTTTGCAAGGGCCTGCGGCGCGTCCTCCACGCTGTATTGCTGCTTTACGTTTTTAAGGAAGGGTATGCTGAACACCGCCCACCATACAACAACTATCAATATGGCAATTTTATAGGAAAGCACGCTTTGGTTCAAAAGCAGCATTACTGCAATGGATATTATGAAGGGAATGGTGCTGCCGCCGATATAGCCCATTGCATAGCCCCAGGAGGACACCCTGTCCATGCGCTCCGGCGTGGTAACGTCCGTAAGGAAGGAATCATAGAAAAGGCAGCTTCCGGAAAAGCCTATGCGCGAAAGTATGAAGCCCACGAGCATCAGCCGCCAGTCCTCAAACGCCGCCATCACCGCCGTGAACACAAGGCCAAGCACAAGGAATCCGGCGAAGAGCTTCTTTTTCATGCCGGAAAAGTCGCCTATCGCGCCGAGTATTGGCGCAAGCACCGCCACAACGAGCGCCGCCGCGCTGACGGCGAAGCCGTAAAGCTTGTTGCCGGTTTCGTCCGCCTGCATGGCGAAGTAGATGGGGAATATGGCCGCCATAATATTGGTGGCATAGATGGAATTGGCCCAATCATACATTATCCATGATTTTTCGGCCTTGGTGAAGCGCTTTTCGCTGCGGTCCGCCTTAGATGACATATTTACCCTCCCATGGCAAAAGAAATGATTACACGCTTAATTATAATGCATTGTGCCAAGATAGTACAGAGGGCAATTTGCCGAGGGAATCGGTTAGAGGGAGTTCCCTCCCCCTTTCCATCACATTTCCCCATGTTTACATCTTTTTAACAGAAAAAATTGTTATAAGCAGACAATTAGCTTGACATTAGTATACCTTAGATTTATGATAAGCTTGATGCGTGGCGTGGAACCAAATTGCGCGGCACGCATGACGAAAAAAGCATTATTATATTTGGAGGTACTACAATGAACGCGTACATTCAGGAAGTCCTGGAGAAGGTTGAAAAGCGCGACAAGAACGAGCCTGAATTCCTTCAGACCGTTGAAGAGGTCCTCAAGTCCCTTGAGACCGTTATCGATCAGCATCCCGAATACCAGAAGGCCGGTTTGCTTGAGCGCCTTGTTGAGCCCGAGCGTGTGATAGAGTTCCGCGTACCCTGGGTGGATGACGCCGGTAAGGTCAACGTCAACCGCGGCTTCCGCGTGCAGTTCAACAGCGCCATCGGCCCCTACAAGGGAGGCCTGCGCTTTGCTTCTCACGTAAATCTTTCCGTTATGAAGTTCCTCGGCTTCGAGCAGACCTTTAAGAACAGCCTGACCAGCCTGCCCATGGGCGGCGGCAAGGGCGGCAGCGATTTTGATCCCAACGGCAAGAGCGACGCCGAGATCATGCGTTTCTGCCAGAGCTTCATGACCGAGCTCCAGCGCCACATCGGCCCCAACGTGGACGTTCCCGCCGGTGACATCGGCGTGGGCGGCCGGGAGATTGGCTACCTGTTCGGCCAGTATAAGCGCATCCGCAATCTGTACGAGGGCGTGCTCACCGGCAAGGGCCTTTCCTACGGCGGCAGCCTTGCCCGTACCCAAGCCACCGGCTACGGCCTGCTGTACCTGACGGACGAAATGCTCCGCTGCAACGGCAAGTCCCTGGAGGGCAAGACCGTTGTGGTCTCCGGCGCGGGCAATGTGGCGACCTACGCCATTGAGAAGGCATGGCAGCTGGGCGCCAAGCCCGTCACCTGTTCCGATTCCACCGGCTGGATCTACGATCCCGACGGCATCGATGTGGCCACTCTGATCGACGTCAAGCAGGTGCGCCGCGCCCGCCTGACCGAGTACGCCAAGGCGCGCCCCAACTCCGTCTACCACGAGGGCAAGGGCGTGTGGACGGTAAAGTGTGACGTGGCTCTGCCCTGCGCCACCCAGAACGAACTTCTGCTGGACGACGCCAAGGCGCTGGTGGCAAACGGCTGCTTCGCCGTGGCCGAGGGTGCCAACATGCCCACCTCTCTGGACGCCACCGCTTACCTGCAGGAGCATGGCATTCTGTTCTGCCCCGGCAAGGCCTCCAACGCCGGCGGTGTCGCCACCTCCGCGCTGGAAATGACCCAGAATTCCGAGCGCCTGAGCTGGACGTTCGAGGAAGTGGATGCCAAGCTGAAGACCATCATGGTGAATATTTTCCACAATCTGGACAACGCCGCCAAGGAATACGGCATGGAGGGCAACTACGTTGCCGGCGCCAACATTGCGGGCTTCCTGAAGGTCGCCGACGCCATGACCGCACAGGGCATCGTGTAAGAATTCAATACCTTTACAGCCCCAACCTGACGGTTGGGGCTGTAAATTTTTGTTGTGTTGGATTCAGTCGGGCAGCGTGTCCCCCAGATTCCGAAGAAATGCCTTGATTTCCTTCCGGTTTTTCAGGACGATCGTTCTGGCGTGCTTCGCCTGGGCGAGGTACATATAATTTTGCACCCGGTTGTTTTTGTTATAATCCCAAATCCATTTCACAAAGGATGGGTCGAACCGTTCGGGGCAGCCCTGCGCCATGTCGGGACGCGCCTTCCCGTAATTGCCGAACACCCGCTGACACATCCCCCGCAGGCACGCCCAGCGGTTAAAATCCAGATAAATAACGGTGTCGCATTTCGCCAGCCGCATTTCCATGGTGCGGCTGTAATTGCCGTCGATGATCCAGCCGTCCATGTTCATCGCCATGGCAAGCCGGGAGTCAAATTCTTCCCGTGTCACATTGCGCCAGCCCTCTTTCCACCACAGCTGGTCAAGATGCACCACCGGCAGACCCAGCTTTTCCCCCAAAGCCACGGCAAGGGTGGATTTTCCGCTGCCGGAGCAGCCAATAATCAGAATTTTCTCCATATTCCTCCATATTATGTAAACTTATATCCCCTGAAACAGACCTGCCCGCAGGCAGGTCTGCTATTTTCTTCACGATTCTCAGTACGCGACGCCCCAGTAAATCATGTGCTTGGCGGGCTTTCCGCAGCAGGCGCAGGTGTCGCCCAGATGCTCCTGCTTCAGGGGCATACACCGGGAGGACATGCCGGCGACCTCTTTCATCTTCAGCTCGCAGGCCTCATCACCGCACCACATGGTCTTGATGAAGCCGCCGTTCTTCTGCTGAAGTTCTTTCGCTTCCTCAATGGAGTGCGCCTCGTAGATATGCTCCTCCAGATTCTTCTTTGCCTTCTCGTACATGCCCTTCTGCACCAGCTCCAGCTGGGCTTCCACGGCCTGTTCCAGCTCTTCCAGCTTGATGACGGTCTTCTCGCCGTCGTTCCGGCGCACCAGAATGCACTGGCCGTTTTCCAGATCTCTCGGGCCGCACTCCACCCGCAGAGGCACGCCCTTCATCTCGTATTCGGCGCACTTCCAGCCCATGGAGTTGTCGGAATCGTCCACCTTCACCCGGAATCCGGCGTTCACCAAACGCTCTTTCAGCTGCGCCGCCGCTTCCAGAACGCCGGGCTTGTGCTGAGCGATGGGCAGAATGATGACCTGAATGGGGGCGATCTTGGGGGGCAGAACCAATCCGTCATTATCGCCGTGGGTCATGATCACCGCGCCGATCATCCGGGTCGTGCTGCCCCAGGAGGTCTGGAAGGGGTACTGCTGCTTGTTGTCCCGGCCGGTAAAGGTAACGTTGTAGGCACGGCTGAACTTGTCGCCAAAATAGTGGGAGGTCGCACCCTGAAGCGCCTTGTGATCTTTCATCATGCACTCCACGGTGTAGGTCGCTTCGGCGCCGGCGAACTTCTCCTTCTCGGTCTTCTGGCCGGGCACCACAGGGATGGCCAAAACATTTTCAAAGAAATCGGCGTAGCACTTCAGCTGCTGCTCCGTCTCGGCCTTGGCCTCCTCGGCGGTCTCATGGATGGTATGACCCTCCTGCCACCAGAATTCCCGGGAACGCAGGAAGGGGCGGGTGGTCTTCTCCCAGCGGATGACGGAGCACCACTGGTTGTACAGCATGGGCAGCTGCCGGTAGGTCTGCAGAATGTTCGACCAGTGGTCGCAGAACATGGTCTCGGAGGTGGGACGGAAGGCCAGACGCTCTTCCAGCTTCTCACTGCCGCCCATGGTGACCCATGCCACCTCGGGGGCAAATCCGTTGACCAGCTCGCCTTCCTTTTTCAGCAGGCTTTCCGGGATCAGCACGGGCATTGCCACGTTCTCATGGCCGGTTTTCTTGAATTCGCCGTCCATGATCCGCTGCATATTCTCCCAGATGGCGTAGCCATAGGGGCGCAGGATGGTAAAGCCCTTGACGGAGGCGTACTCCACCAGTTCGGCCTTCCGGCACACGTCCGTGTACCACTGCGCAAAATCGACCTCCATGTCGGTGATCTGCTCCACCTTTTTCTCTTTTGCCATATTTCCTCATCCTCTCAGAATGCCAAATCTTGATACTCTATTATAGCACCATTGTCAAGGGTCTGCATAGGATGAAGCAGATGTTTTTCATAAAAATTTTCCGCTCAGGAGGCGCTTATGACAAAGGTTACGCTGTACTTGGAGCCGGCCGTGGCTCTGTTTTATTCCCGGGTCGCCGACTGGGCAGGACTGCCGTTGGAGCAGGTGCTCTGCGACAGCCTTTACAAGCTGGCGGGGGAACTGAGTCTGGAGGCACTGCAAAACCGGGAGGAAAACCCATTGTAATTTCCTCCCGAATTTGCTATACTAAACGGGAAAGAAATCCCCGCCGGTTTTCCGGCGTAAAGACAAGACATTTGGAGGTTCCTCCATGAAATCTATCCGTGAAATTTACAAAACCGGCAAAGGCCCCTCGTCCTCCCATACCATGGGGCCGGAACGTGCCGCGAACTATTTTAAGAACGCCCACCCGCAGGCCGACGGCTTCCGGGTGATCCTCTACGGCTCTCTGAGTAAAACCGGCGTGGGTCACGGCACCGACCGGGTGCTGCGGGAGGTTCTTGCCCCCGTCCCCACGGAGATCGTGTTCTCCGACGAGGCGCTCCCCGCCTCCGCCCACCCCAACACCATGGACCTGATCGCTCTGAAAAACGGGGCGGAAGCGGACAGGCTGCGGGTGGAATCCATCGGCGGCGGCGATATCCGCATCCCCGGTCAGACGGATTCCGAGAGTGAAGAAGTCTACGTGGAGCATTCCTTCGCGGAGATCGCCGATTTCTGCAAATGGCGCTACATCCAGACTCTCAGCGACTACGTGGAGCTGAACGAGGGGCCGGAGATCTGGGCGTTCCTTCTGGACGTCTGGCAGACCATGAAGCAGTCCATCGACGAGGGTCTTTCCAAAACCGGCGTACTTCCCGGCGGCCTGAACGTCCAGCGCAAGGCAAAATACCTGTACGAGCAGCACCCCGATGACGAAAATCCGGCCATGAAGGAATTTCAGATGATCGCCGCTTACGCCTACGCCGTCGCCGAGCAGAACGCGGACAACGGCACCATCGTCACCGCCCCCACCTGCGGCGCCTGCGGCGTGCTGCCCGCCGTCCTCAAATACGCTCAGGTGACGAAAGGCTTTACCGACGAGCAAGTTTGCCGGGGGCTTGCCACCGCCGGCATCATCGGCAACCTGACCAAGACCAACGCCTCCATCTCCGGGGCGGAATGCGGCTGTCAGGCGGAGATCGGCACCGCCTGCTCCATGGCCGCGGCGGCGCTGGCGGAGCTGTACCACCAGAATCTGGATCAGGTGGAGTACGCCGCAGAGGTCGCCATGGAGCACCATCTGGGTCTGACCTGCGACCCCATCTGCGGCCTTGTGCAGATTCCCTGCATCGAACGCAACGCCGTCGCCGCAGTCCGCGCCATGAACGCCTGCAATTTGAGCTATTTTCTCACCGGCTCCCGGAACATCAGCTACGACATGGTGTGCCGCGCCATGCGGGAGACCGGCGTCAATCTGGATCACCGCTTCCGGGAAACCAGCGAGGGCGGCCTTGCCAAGCTGTATAACCGGCGAAGGAAGCAATAATATAGTGCAAAAACCCGCTGTCATCCACCAAAATCGGATGACAGCGGGTCATTTATTTTTCGCTTTTCCTGCCGCAGCCGCCGCACCGGGAGCAGTCCCCGCAGCAGCCGTCTTTTTTCTTTCTGCGCAGCAGTAAGTACGCACAGTACCCGCCGATCAGGGCAAGCAGCAGATAATCCAGCCAGCTCATGTCAGCAGCAGCCCCACATGGTAGACCATGAATGCCGCCAGCCAGGCAACCAGACACTGTGCAAACACGATCCCCACCGTCTTCCAGCCGGATTTCAGCTCCGTCTTAATGGTGGAAACCGCCGCCACACAGGGGGTGTACAGCAGGCAGAAGGCAAGGAAGCTCGCCGCCGACGCCGTTGTAAACAGGGAGTGCAGCGCAATGCCAAGCTGTTCCGTGCTGACGCCCAGAATCACGCCGAAAGTGCTGACCACCGCTTCCTTCGCGGTGAAGCCGGACACCAGCGCCGTCACCATCCGCCAATCGCCGAAGCCCAGCGGCGCAAAGATGGGCGATACCAGCCGCCCAAGCGCGGCGAGAATGCTGTCGGCGCTGTTTTCCACCACGTTCAGCCGGGTATCGAAGGTCTGCATGAACCAGATGATGACCGTAGCCATAAAGATCACCGTAAACGCCCGGGTCAGGAAGTCCTTCGCCTTCTCCCACATCAGCAGAACCACGGATTTTGCCGAGGGGAAGCGGTAATTGGGCAGTTCCATCACGAAGGGAACGGGATTGCCCTTAAAGGCGGTATTTTTCAGAACCAGCGCCACCAGAATGCCCACCAGAATGCCGCCGAAATACAGTGCCAGCATCACGAGCAGCTCATGTCCCGGGAAAAACGCGGCGGCGAACAGGGTGTAAATGGGAATTTTCGCCGAGCAGCTCATGAAGGGGGTCAGCAGAATGGTCATTTTCCGATCCCGGTTGGAGGAAAGGGTTCTCGTCGCCATGATGGCGGGGACGGAGCAGCCGAAGCCCACCAGCATGGGCACGAAGCTCCTTCCGGAAAGGCCGATCTTCCGCAGCAGCTTGTCCATGACAAAGGCAACCCGGGCCATATAGCCGCTGTCCTCCAGAATGGACAGGAAGAAAAACAGCGTCACGATCAGGGGCAGAAAGCTCACCACGCTGCCCACACCGGCGAAAATGCCGTCAATAACCAGACTATGTACCACAGGGTTGATGCCGTAGGCCGTCAGTGCCCGGTCGGCCAGAAGGGTCAGACCGTCAATGGCATAGGACATGACGTTGGACAGGAACGCACCCACCACGTTGAAGGTCAGGAAGAACACCAGTCCCATAATTGCGATAAACAGCGGAATGGCAAAAATCCGGTGGGTCAGCACCTTGTCGATCTGCATACTGCGCCGGTGCTCCCTGCTTTCCTTCGCCTTCACCACGCACTCGCCGCAGACCTTTTCGATGAAATTATAGCGCATGTCCGCCAGCGCGGCATTTCTGTCCAGCCCGGTCTCATGCTCCATCTCGATGACGGTGTGCTCGATCAGTTCTTTTTCGTTCTGACTCAGCTCCAGCGCGTCGAAAAAGTCCTGCTCGCCCTCGATGAGCTTCATGGCGCAGAAGCGGCGGGCGATGTTGATGCGCTGGGCATGATCCTCGATGATGTGGCACACCGCATGGATGCACCGATGCACCGGCCCCTCGGGGCAGAAATCCTGCACCTTGGGCGTCACCCGGCGGGAGGCGGTGTCGATAAGCGTATCCACCAGCTCGGTGATGCCCTGATTTTTCGCCGCGGAAATGGGAACCACCGGAACACCGAGGGCTTCCGACATCTTCTGCACGTCCACACTGCCGCCGTTGCCCACCAGCTCGTCCATCATGTTCAGAGCGATCACCGTAGGCACCTGAAGCGTCAGGAGCTGAAGCGTCAGATAGAGGTTCCGCTCTATGTTGGTGGCGTCCACAATGTTGATAATGGCGTCCGGTCTGGATTTGAGGATGAAATCCCGGGTAACGATCTCCTCCTGCGTATAGGGGCGGATGGAGTAAATGCCGGGCAGGTCCACCACCTGATGGTCAGTTCCCTTGATTACGCCCGCCTTCTGATCCACCGTAACACCGGGGAAATTGCCCACATGCTGATTGGAGCCGGTAAGAGCGTTAAACAGGGTGG
>ENA-ORRN01001747-ORRN01001747.1-human-gut-metagenome-genome-assembly--contig:-NODE-1747-length-14691-cov-3.621345_pt1 | contig 14691 bp, 12 predicted proteins | sample MGYA00242174_ERZ509132 | MGnify/ENA primary metagenome ERZ509132 (study PRJEB26280, sample SAMEA2338671) | human gut metagenome | biome: human gut; feature: human-associated habitat; material: faeces... | reverse complement strand
TTTACCAAAACCTCGTCCAAAATCGCCTCTTCGGGAGTCATTTCGTCGGAAATTAAAGGAATTTTCGTGTTATGCTCGGTATCGGAAATAACGGCAAAAGACGTCACCTCGCTACCCGTTCCGGATGTTGTGGGAATACAGATAAGCTTAGGATGGTACGTTTCGTCGATCTGAGTCGCGAATTTACGGATAGCTTTTGACGTATCCATTGCCGAGCCGCCGCCGACCGCTACAATATAATGCCCCTTGCAAGCGAGAGCTTCTTTAACACCCGCGATTACGACTTCGACGGGAGGATCTGCCACGACCTTGGAAAAAATACTGTAAGAAATGTTGTTTTTCTTAAGCGGGTTGGTTATATGATCGATAAGTCCGCTCGAAACGGTAAACGGATCGGCTACGATAAACACGCGGTCGGTTTTTAACTCCCCGAGGTGCGCCAAGGCATCGTCGCCGAAATAAATTTTAGTTTTTACTTCAAACTCTTTCATGTTTCACCTGTGTAAAAATTAACGAAAACGGATTTTCGTTTCCGAAACGGTTTACGTCGGACAAGAATTTGCCCCGCAAAACAACGACCGTTTTGTCCGCCCCGTCGTTTTATCGCAATTAAAACTCTTAAACCCGACTCTATTATTAACTTCGTTATTATAATAATAAATTAAAGAAAAAAAGTCAACAATAGAGAGGATACAAAATGCATAAATCTCAAAAAAAACACACTGAAATCGACATCTGCGGAAAAACTTATCTACAACATTTCCTATCTTTCCCGAGCGCTTAATTAAGCACCAACAACAGTCTGATCTCTAATGATATACTATGTACGGTAAAAAACTTCAACAGGAGACGTTTTATGAAAAAAATAATTTTCGGTATAGTTGCCGTAATTATGACTCTCGGCATGCTGGTATCATGCAATTTTACATCCGATATCGGCTCCGAAGACAACTCTATATCCGTTTTACCCGACGATTCGACCGAACTTGAAGATTTGTATGCGGATATCGATGAAGCGCATATTACGGAATACTCCGCAAAAGAAATACATTCAACTTACTCGGTTATGTGCGATAAATTGAACGAGTCTAACATGCCGGCGAGAAATTCTTATAATAGTTTTTCGAAGGGCATAACATTTCTTACTGCCGAAGACGAGGAAGGAAACCGGTAATATCAACACTTTTTTTAAAAATCCCACTTGGCTTGACGCCATATTCGTGCTATATTATTGCCAATGAAACCGACTGCATAATGATTTTGGGATGTAACGCGATGGCAAAATACACGGGAGTAACACAAAACAAAGACGGCTCATGGTCATACCGCATCAAAAAAAGGTCGATGGCAAGGTTATCGACACCAAAATCAAGAAGGACAATAGCGGAATGCCCTTCTTGACCGCCCAGGGCTTGCTATGAGACAAAAATAAAGCATGAGGCTGATTATGAGTCTGATTGCCAACGGCGAGGTTAAAATCGCTCACAGACTCTCTAAAACGACATTACAGAGCATTTACGATGCACACATGGTTTCCATTGAAGCGAAACAGAAAGCACTTGCCAGCATTCGCATGCAGGAATCCATGCGGAAGAACCATGTGCAGCCCGCTTTCGGGGACAAGGAAATCGACTCTTTCAAAATTACAGACCTTAATGACTTCCTGTACGACCTATACAGCAAGCAAGGCAAGCCCTATGCTTACACGGAGGGTTTTCCGAAATTCTTCTATCCGCTCTTTGGATATGCCTACATGGAAGTCAACGAAACGGCGAAAAATTTTATGTAATAGTCGGCAATTTCAGAGTTTTCGGTAAAAATTTTTTGCTGTTGACTTTCGCTTTTCGCTGTGCTGCAAACGCAAACGAAAGGCGAAAATTTCGTCGTTCGACGAAGAAGACGGACGGCAAAACGACATAGAAAACCCAAGCGTTTAGAACACACGGTTAAAGGTTGTAATGTTTTTATCGTTTGATTTTTAGTCCGAAATAATCTCTTGTAAAAAACAAAACGAACTCAAGATTTTCTCTCGGGTTCGTTTTATTCTTGTCTGGTGCAGATAACAGGGGTCGAACCTGCACGGGGTTACCAATGGATCCTAAATCCATCGCGTCTGCCAATTCCGCCATATCTGCATTTATATATTCATTTCCGCTCCGTTTGTCTTATCCGCGCCCGACGAAAATTTTTCGTCGGGCGCGCTTTGTCAAAGTTTTTGTCAAAGTTTTTCTATAATTATTCCGTCCGAAGGTTCCGCTTCGTAAAAAGTACAGCCATAACCGATTGCCTTTTCGTAAGCCTCGCCCACAACCTTTTTGAAGTCTTCCGCGGCGGACTTTTTCACGATAGAAACGGTGCATCCGCCGAATCCCGCGCCCGTCATTCTGCTACCGAGACAGTCTTTATAATTCTGCGCGGCTTCCGCCAGGGCGTCGAGTTCCTTGCCCGTGACCTCGTATTTATCGCGAAGAGAAGCATGCGATAAGTTCAGAAGCTCGCCGAGCCTTGTAAGATTACCCTTTTTCATCGCTTCAACGGCATCCAAAACCCTTGCGCATTCGTAAACGACGTGTTCTGCTCTGTCTCTTACTTTGCCCGAAAGAAGCCCTTTATGCTCCTCGAATTCTTCGGGCGAAACCTCCGCCAGACAACCGACGTCGAGAACTTTTTTAAGCGCGTCGAGAGCCTCTTCCGTTTCGGCGCGCCTTTCGTTATACTTGCTCGTCACTAGATTATGCGGCTTGTTGCAGTTAGAAAGAATAAGCTCATAGTCGCCGAGCATGAACGGAACGTATTCATGCTCGATTTTCTTGCAATCAAGCAAAATGGCATGATCTTTAAGCCCGTTCGCCGAGGCGTATTGATCCATTATTCCGCAATTTACCTTAGCGTATTCTCTTTCGGCTTTCTGCGCGAGAAGAGCTATTTCTTTTTTGTCTATTTTTTCGTTTGCGATAACGGCGAGAGCGGCAAGCGTCGAAACTTCTATCGCCGCGCTTGAAGAAAGCCCGCTTCCGAACGGAACGGTGCAATCGTGCAACATGTCGCAGCCGATAAGCTTATGCCCCGCGTTTTTCCACATGAGCGCGCAGCCCGCCTGATAATTGCCGTATTTAAGATCGGCGTAATCTTCGAGCCTGCTGATATCGAGCGAAACTTTCGCGTCGGTCGTCGTCCAGGAAAGATTGATTTTATTTGTGCCGTTTGCCCTTACGTAAACGGTGTTTTTAAGCGACAACGCCGCGGGAAAAACCTTTCCGCCGCAATAATCGACGTGTTCGCCGATAATATTCACTCTGCCCGCGGCAGACACTTTGAAATCGTAATTCATTTATTTCACCTTTATAAAATTTCCGATAGTTTGGTCGATCGATTCGACGTACACGAACGTGTTGGGATATTTTTTGATTATTCTCTCAAAATCGGCAACCTGATGAGGATTTACTATGCAGATAAGCACTTCCTTATCGTGGTGCTGATAAATACCGATGCCGTGCAAACGCGTTGCGGAATGTTTAAGAGTGTGAGTTATTTCGTATTCGAGTTCGTCGCACTGATCGGTGACGATCGTAAACTTGCATGCGTGTTTCAAGCCCGAAATTATCCTGTTGCCGACAACGCTCGAAACGAACGCGTAAATGACGCACAGACAAACGGGTTTATAATTTATAACGAATCCATTCTCGTTTATTCCGTACACGAACAAGCTTGCAAGCGCGACGGCGGCATTGAGAATAAACGTCACGTAAAAGAAATTCAGGTTAGGACGAATACCGCTCACGTACTTGGCAACGATATCCGTTCCTCCCGTGGACGAATTGTTTTTAACCGAAAAACCGATGCAAAAGCCCATGATAAGCCCCGCGATAAGCGCAGGATATATCGTATCATGCCCGTCGGTGATATATTTAAAATACCGAATGAAACTTATCTTATCATATAATATGTACGCCAGCGAATACGCCACCGAAAAAGTCAGCGTTTTAACGGCGAATTCCTTTTCGATTTTGAAAAAGGCGAAAATACAGAGCGGCACGTTGATAAGAAGCGACATGTACGCGATGTTGAAATCGAGTTTGTATTGAATCATGACGGCAATACCGTTGATTCCCGACGGCGCGAAATTGTTCGGCACTATAAAAAGTGTGTAATCGAGAGCAAGCAACGCGCCTAAAAACACAGGGTAAACATACGAGAGAACGACTGAAATATTATGTTTTTTCATACGGTTTTATTCTGCGCGGCTTAAATTTTTTAAAACGCAGACTTTTGCGACCGAATAAGCCGCGAGGCAATCCGCAAAGCAAAAACCGAGGAGATTTTCGCCGCGCTGTTTTGCCTTATCGCCGCACTCGTCGCAGTATATCCATTCTACTCTAATTTAAACTAAAAAGCAAGGGTTTTGACGAAAATATTTTGACTAAATATTTTCACATTGTTTTTCAAGTATTTTTTCCCTTGACGTATTAAACGGAATCGAATGAGTCATAATAATAATATTCTTAGCCATAATCGCTTATGGCTGAAAGGAGGCTATAATATGCAAAACAAAAACGAAAACATCAAATGCGACGTTTGCGACTGCGAACACAATTATCACGGCAAAAATTGCTCTTTAGGAACGGTTAAAATCACTTGTTCCAAAAAGGGTTGCACCTGCTGCGGAGACTTCTCCGAAAAGCCGGAATAATAGCAATAAGTAATTTTCTGCTATTTATCGGATAACAAAACGATGCGGCATCGGCTTGAAACGCAAAGCCGATGCCGCTACACGCAAAAACCTTCCTGTCAAAAACCACAAAAAAATACCAAGCCGGAAGGCTCGGTATTTTTTTGTTTATCGGTTAAAATTCTTATTCTTTAATTTTATGAGTAATTTCAACCACTTCGTTACATTTCTTGCAAAGACGACCTTTATAAATGTAAGTCACTTCATCGATCGTCAACTCCCATTCAATTACAGGCTCATCGTCGCTATAATCGACTTCATGCTGTTCTTTAAGCATGGGTCCGATAAATTCAACGGTCTCTTTCTGTCCGTCAAGAATGACTACAAACGAATATTTGCATTCCCCTTCTTCCGCACATGTAGCAGGTTTGATAACCTCTGCTATCTTATAGAACGAATCCCCTGTTTTTTCAGAGTCTTTCGAATAAACGGTCTTATAGGTGATATGCGGAAGTGAAGGCAGTTCTTCATCTCCCAATGTTACGGAGACGTCACATCTTATACAGTGCATTTCGAACTCGGTTATTCTGTAATTATTTCCTTCGACTTTTATCGTATACTCGAACTCATGTCCCTTTGCAGGAATCGGCGTCTTTATCAACGCGCCGCATTCCGCACAAGTATATTGCGTGTAGCCTTCTTCTTTACAAGTCGCTTCAACCAACACTTCAGAGCCTTCCTGTTTTACATGGGCAGAAATAACGTCTACGAGAATCGGCTCTCCGCAAGTGTCGCATACAAAATATCCTTTAACCGGATTACCCGTACATGCAGGACGGGTATTGTCGAATACATTTACGCCGTTACCGTATTGCATCGGCTCAACGCGATCGACATATTTCTGAGCGACGTATGCGCCGTTAAGTTTATGCAATTTAACAGGATCGATCTCGGCATCGGATTCAAGAACAAGTTCGGCGAGCGTTCTGCCGTATTTATCGACGATCTTACTGTTATTCTTTATCGTAACGGTGTAATTATACTCCGCCGATTCAGTACAAGTAGCGTAGCCGCCGTTTCTGACAACATCTTTAGTCTTTACGGTAAATCTCAGATCGTCGCGAGTGCAGACGACTACGACATTATAATACCCGCTACCGGCAGATCTGACGCTTTCTATCTTATAATCGTGTCCGATAGGCCCGTATGCGTTTTCATCACCGCATCTTGCACAAGCGAAATTACTCGAATGTTCGTCAAGACAACTCTTTCCGCTATTGTAAACGACAGTTCCTTCTTTCGGTTCGTGATATGTTCTTATTTTAATCTTAACGTCCTGTCCGCACGTATCGCATTTAAACGAAGCGTCGTCGCCTTCTTCTTTGCAGGTTATGGGTCTGTTGGCAAAAATCGTGATGTTTCTCTTGCCCGACGTAATTTCGTCTTCTATATACGTATGAACCGTAGTGTCGCCGTCTCTGAAGATTTCCGTTTCGAAGTCGTTTTTCAAGGTGTGATAACCCAAGTAATATTCTCCGTTATGGAAATCGAATCTCTGTCCATGAACGGTAATCCAATAATGAACGTCGAGCTTTCTCGAACAGTTCCATACTTCGTAAGGCTCGAGTTCCCATTCATAAGGAAGCCCGTTATTGACAAACGGCTCGAACATGGGAAGAACATAAGTCGCGTCTTCCTTCATGCACTTGCGGCAGAAACCCTGAAGCAAGCCTTCGTTTCTGTTCGACGGCTCTTTTACGACTTTCCATTCTACGGATTCGTGTCCTTCGGGTTCCAAAACGATTGCCTTGAATACCTTTCCGCATCTCTCGCAATAGGTAACTTTTGTTCTTCCGTCTTCACACTCGTTTCTTCCGTCTTCGTGAGCAAACCTGATAACGGTCGTCTGTTCGTGACCTAAAGCGGGAACGATATCTGCACGTTCGGTCTCATAACCGCATGCCGCGTTTTTGCATTTATGGATGGTGTAACCTTCCTTTTCGCAGGTTGCCTCCACTATCCTTTCGTCAAATTCATGACCGGAAGTGAGTTCGATTTTAAGCGCGCCGCAGGTCTTACAGGAAGAATAGCTTATTCCGTTTGTTTCGTATTTGCTACCCGATAAAGGTTCGGCATCATCCGTATGAGCGAACACTTCGTTCTGCGAATAACTATGAGCATCGCAACCTATACGGACGCTCGAAACATAGATATCGGCATAAGTGTTGGCTGCTCCGAATGTAAAATGAAGAATCTGCGAAGACGTGAGATCTACGTTTGCGGAATATCTGCCGACAAAAGCTTCGCCGATATCGATATTCTGCGTAACTCTCGACCCGTCCGTAAATCCGACGATAACTTTACCGTCTTCGATTTTAGTCGTCGCAAGGTCTATCTCTTTCCCTTTAATCTCGGGATGTGCGGATTTTCCTTTCTTCTGAATTGCGATGATGAAAGCGTTCAGTTTGTCGGTTTTTCCGAGTTCTCTCCAAAGAGTGTACGCCGAAGTGCCGTTATTTTTAACGGCTTCGACCGTTGCGTGCCATTCCTCATAAAGCAGCGGAGTAATCGAACCGTCCTGTCTGACTTCCCCAAGGTAGTCGATATACTCATTGAGATCGTCCGACGGGTCGTCCTGATAGATCGCGGGTCTTTTCCCGCAACCTGTCAGCCCTAAAGCGAAAATCAAGCAGCTTAAAACGCTTATGAGCAATACAACCGCTTTTTTGATTCCTTTCATAAGATCCTCCTTCGGTCTTATTTATTCTGCAAGCCGGATAAATAATACTATCTTCCCGACATGCGCATTTCCCCATTGATTCAATGGAAAACCATTCGTAATATTTTTATGCTCGTATTACGGTTTTTAGCCTTGTAACGGAACAAGCTTTTCGCCTCGTCGCATTAAAACGACGAAAAAATACGAGAATCAAAATATAATAATAGCCTTTATTCTAATTTTACACGATTTACTTTTATATGTCAAATAATTTTTGAGTATTTTCAAAAATAATTAATTCTTTTAAAAGGCTCGGACGGCACGGAAGCGGTCGCCGTTTTCTGCGTCTTGAATTTTCGGACGACATAAAAAACAATTCGAGCTTTAAGCATATGCCTTCAGCCCGAATTGTTTTTCGTGTTTTTAGTTGCCTATTCCCTTCAAAAAAGGCGTTTAATCGACTTATACGCCCGCTTATTAAAAATTAAAGATACCTGAGGAGGTTTTTGTAACCTTCCTCGTCGAGATGCGAAACGATGAAATCCTTGTCTTTTTCCGCCTCTTTTAAAGCGTCTTTGCCGAATTCTTTGTAATACTTGAGAATTCTTTTAAACTTGTTCCCGTAATACTCTGCGTATTCGTCGGTCAGTTTTTCATCGAACTTCACGCCGTTTTGCTCGCTTTCTTCTATTTTCTCGAGATATTTTTCCTCTTGCTCTTTGTTATAGTCGTCCACCTTCTTTCTCTCCGCGTCGCGTTTTTCGGTGAGCAAACGCACTTCGTTTGCGATTTTCTCCGCCGTTTCCTCGTCGAGGTTTTTAATCGCATAGTAGAGTTCGTCCTTGATGTCGGCAATTTCATCGGCTATTTTCTGTTTTTTATTTGCGGCGGACCGCTCCGTTTCGGCTTTATCCGCATAAAAACCGTCCGTCAACGCTTCGGTCTGCCCGCTGAAAATAGACGATCTGCCGATTCCCTTCTTAACAGCCGAGTTCTTTACCTGCTCATAATCGTTTTCAAGCTCTTTCATGAGCTTTTCGATAGTCTTTTCCTTCGCGTCGTCAACGTCGGGCAGGCTTTTTTCGAGCTTATCGGCGGCTTTCCGACTCTTTCTTTCCAATTCGCTCTTTTCCCTCTCGGCTTTCGGCGCGTATTTTTCGTTTGCTTCCGCGCTTATTTCTTCGTCGGTTTTGCCGTCGAATTCCTTCGGCGTAAACTTCTTTATGGTCGTATCGCCGAATGTGTATTTCTTCTTCCCGTCGTACTCCTTTTTCATATCGTCGAGGTCGGTTTCGAGTTGGGTTTTCTTCTCGTTTTCAACGATTTTTCCGCCGTCGTCGTCGGGTTTATCGGTTTTCCCGCCGTTTTCCGTAGTTTTTCTCCCTCTTACGGCGTTTTTAAGCGCGTCCTCAACCATTTTTTCGAAATCGCGAGCTTTTTTTTCTTTGTCTATAGTGCCTATTCCTGCATTTTTAAGATAATCTTCCAATTTTATCTTTACTTTCATAAAAATTTATTCTCCTTGAATCATTTTTGTTTTATAACTGTGGGTATGCCGTTCGGCGCGCCCACCGTCAAACCGACGCAATCAACGACGGGAAAACAGTCGTATACAACCTTTCCCGTACCAGCCCTGCCGTTCTCAACCTTGACAGAGCAGGTTTTTGCCGTTCTTTCGTCGTCCGAACTTCCGTAAAAAACTTCCTCGCCGTTCTTATCGTCATAGCAAATGGTCGGATAGAGCTTCTTGCCCATAGAGATTGGCGAAGAAAAATCCGGCGCCCCGCTGCTGCCGATCTTATACGCAGTATAAAATCCGTAAACGTTTGCGATATAAAGATATGAGTTGTTGTAGTTATACGAACTATGAAATTTATTTGCCTTATAGGAAAAATCCTGCGCAACAAACCCGTTTTTCGTATATTTCGCAACTTTCAAAGCCCCGCCCGAAGCGTAATACATATACAAACTGTTCGTGAAACAAAAAGCGACGTCTTTAAAAACAAGCGTATCGTCGAAAAGACTGACCGTTTTCAGCTTTTTGTCGTAGGTATATATCGCGTTTTTGCCCGTAACGAACCTAACCGCGATATAGAAAAGCGAGTCCGAATAATTGTACATCGCGCTGCCCGCCTCCGCCCCGTAAAAAGAGCAGCATTCGGTAAAAGCACTCCCGCCGTACAGATAAAAGGACAATTTCCCGTCATAGAGAATTGAAAAATAATTGTTTAAAGCATAAGTCGGCAAAGCAACGTCTTCAAATTTCTTCACCCTTCCGAGAATGCTCACGTTTACGCCGAACTCCTGCAAATTCTCGCCGAAATCGATATAAAGCTTATTCTCGCCCGACCTGCATATCGCGTTTACCGAAAAGGTGCTTTCGCTCAATGAATCCTGCCCGAAAATGCATTTCCCGTTAAGCACCGCCCTTGCCCCGACGCCTGCGGAAGACGTGACGGAAACGGTGATTTTTACGTTTTCTCTGTTAGCGTAAAAACGGACGTACTTTACGCACTTCCATTTCGGATATTTAAACGTTTCGGTAAATGTAAGCTCGTTATCTTCCGTTATTTCTTCGCCCTTTCCGATCATCGCGAGTTTCTTTTGGTTTTCCGTTGCCTTTTCAAACGCGAGCCGCCCGTACTTCGAGTTATAACCGTTTATATTTTCAATCATTCGTAATACTCCAATGTAAGCTTCGGAGCCGCAATGACGAGCCCGTCCGCTCTTCCGTCGAATCTTATTTTGAATTTAGTTCCCCTTATATAAGGCTTTAAAACGGCAGGTTTAACCCCGCCTTTCACGGCGAATTGCTTTTTTACGCCGTCCGCAAAAACGCTTACCGTAATATCTTTATTCGTATAAACGCTTAGCATAGTGAGGGTTTTCTCCCCGTGAATTCCGAAATCGCTCTCGCCGTTTTCCCAGACCTGAAAAGGATTTATCCCCACAATAAGGCTGTTCTCCGTCGTCACTTCGCAAAGCTTGCCGACCGAAGCGGTCACCCCGTAAAGCCTGTAATTGTTTTCGCAGTCCAGAACCATGAAATCGGCAAGCACCAGATCGTGGATAAACGTCGCTTCTAAGGTTTTCGGGTTAAGCCTTAATATCTGCACGTCGTATCCCTCGTCCGCCTTCGCCCTCACTCTGATATAAGCGTTGCCGTTAAAATACTGTCCCTTAAAATACTCGTAGGTGAAGTCTATTTTCTTTTTGAATGCGTCGGAAATTTTTTGAGTAGACACCCCGTCGAATCTGTAAATTCCGTCCGTTGCGGCGAAAAGCATGCAATCTCCGCACACGATAATCGAGTCCTTGAATATTTTGCCCGAACTTACGAAAAGATCCGTTGCGGCAAACTGTTTCTGATCGGAATACGCCGAAATCCTCGTGATGCCGAACTTTTTGAAGGCGTAAAGGTAGTCGCCGAAACTCACGACTTTGATAAGTTCGCCTTTCATGTCGTTCATGTCGATAAAGCCCGCCTCGTTTAAAGAAACGTTCCAGTTCGCGGGGTCGAAGTCGTCGGAAAACCAAAGCTCGTTATGCCCGGTCGTAACGAAAAGTCTTTCGTAATGCACGCACATGGACGTTATCTCGGGCGCTTCGGGGACTTCCGTGAGTTCTGTGCCGTCGTATATGCAGATTCCGCCGTCCGGATTCGAAAAAATCATCACGTCTTCGCCGTTATAATTGTAACATACGCCCGCAGGCGCGGAAGGAAAGTAGGAATTATCTATCTGTCCGAACGTTCCGCCGCTCACGGGGCATTCGAATAACATATTTGACCTTGTGTATATTATAATCCTGCTGTCGTCCGCACCCGTCGCGTCGTGTTTTTTATAAAGATAGCAATTTCTCGCCATCTCCCCGGAATATTCAAACTGCGAAAGAGATTTTATTCCCTCGCCCGCCACGAGAGTTCCGTCCGAAACGACGAGGTTGCGCATTTGTTCGGCGTACATATACCCGCCCGCCATCGCGGCAAGACTATCGTTAAACCCTTTAAGCGGATTTAAAGTAACCGTCACCTCTCTCGGCGATCTTATTTTTCTTTTATTTACGATCATCTCCACACCTTTCCGCTCTTTATATTTCCGTATCTGCCCTTTTTGGGCATAACCGCCGAAATTGCGTTTCTGTACCTGTTTTCCCAATTCGAAGCTTCGGAAAACCTGCCCGAAATAAGACAATACTCGGCAGCAATGCCGTAGCAGAAAATAGTTTTTCCGATTACCGTTTTGTCATACTCGAAAACGTCGTCAACCGTCTTTTCCGTCGGTATTTTTTCATACGTAACGATTCCCGTTCCCCTTTCTTCGGTCTCAAAATAATTAACGCCGACGTAAAACTTCACGCTGCGTCCGTCCTTGCGTATCCGATTGATTTTCTGCGGAAAAGCCGAAAGCGAATCGAATTTTACGACGCCGAGTCCGACCTCTTCTTCCGTTTCTAACGGTAAAACCTCTGTCGCTATTTCGAAAAGGATGTCGTTATAGCATTTAAGCATAATTCGGGTCTTTTTTGTCGTCTCCTCGCTCGCCTCTCCCGTTTCGGTTTCGAGCGCGGCATAAAACTCTTCGTCTCCCACAAGCCTTGCCGTCTCTTTTATAACGTCTTTAATCGTCATTTTGTTCTCCTCCTTATTGTTTGGCGGCGGAACGAAAAACCGTTCCGCCGCCTATTTAAACATCGAAAATGTTCGTTTATCGGCTTATAGCCCGACTTTCACGTTTCGATTAAAGAATTATTCTTCGGCGATTCCCGAAAGTCTTGCCTGTCCGCAAGGTCTCGTGCAGATAAGCTCTGCGTACTTTACGAGCGTTGCGGAGTAAGTGGGTTTACCCGCGATCTGCTTGATAACTTTTCCGTCGTCGCCTTCGAGCCACTGCCAGTCGCAAAGCTGATGAAGGGCGAAATCGTCGGTATTTAAAAGGTACATTGTGCCTGCGGGACAGAATCTGTCGGATACAATGGGAATGCCGTTATAAGAAAGGGCTTTATAACCGCCGTTAAGCTCCGTAACGTCGAGATTTCTCTTATAAGTGGAGAGGTGCTTCATAAACGCTCTCTTAACGCCCGAAGAACAGATTATAAAGTTAATCTTACCGCCCGCGCTCTCTTCGACGAAATCGATCGCCTTCTGAATAACGGTTTCGGAAATATCGCCGACCGCCTCGATAAGATAAGGATTAAGCCAGCTGTGTTTGCTCTTATCGAGTCCGTAAAGCGTACCCGTGCTTTTGAAAATCGCGCCGAGCCCCGTAATTTCCTGATTATACGAACCCTGAACGGTGATATATGTTCCGATGGGAAGCGTAGTAGTCGTAAGTTCCGCGCCGTCTACCGTTATAGTGTTGTTAGCCCTGTCAACGCTCTTTATTCTTCTTGTTCCGACAGTAAGTTTTTCGCCGTCCTTGCTGTAGAAATCGACAACCATTCCCGGGATGAAATTTCTCACGTCAACGCTTGAAATAACGTTTTTCGTAACGGCTGCCACACGGCCGAGCGTACCCGAACCGTCGCCGAAAAGCATTCTGCCCATATTGAGCGAAGAAGATTTGACAAGCCCTTCCATTTCGGCGTTCAGAAGGTTTACGAACGCGCCCGCGTCGGATGAAGAAGCCCTCATCGCCTTATCGGAAATTTCAATCGTGCCGTAAAGGTTTTTAAGGGTAGAAACGAGCTGTTCATAGCTATTCCCCGCAGACGAGGGCAAATTTCCGTCTTCGGTTCCCGCGCCGACGCCGCCGTTGATTCCGTACTGAGCAACCTTTCTTACCTCTTTTCCCCACACGTCGGACGTGGTCTGCTTGATTTTTGCTAAAAAAGGGTTAATCTCGGTGTTGAGCTGTTCCGCAACGACGTCGAGATAGAGTGTTTTAAGCGCCTTGTCCGCGCTCTGTAATGTTACCATATAATTATCCTCCGATTTTTTATTTTGCCCGCCCGAGAGTTTTCTTTTTTGCCGGGGCAGGCTGTGTTTAAAATAATGATTTTAAAGCCCGAAATCTTTTTTTACAAGCATTCCCGCTTCTTCAAACGATTTCGGTTTTCTCGGCGGCACGACCACCGCCGTACCGCTCGCGGGCGTTACGGGCGGACGGGATTTTATAATGCTTAAAAGATATTTCTTTATTATCTCTTCCATAGCGTTATACCCGTCCGCCGCTCCCTCGCTTTTCTCTGTTTTTTCGCCTTTTTCGTCGGTTTTTTCCGTCGAATCGGCTATGCCGTCTGTTTTTCCGTCTTCTTTTTCGGCAGATTTCCGATTTTCATCATCAATCCGCCCGTCGCTCTCCGCCCCTTTTTCGGGCGTTTCATTGGCGGCGTTTTCAGGTAAATCCCCCTCGCGTTTGTCTTTTTTTCCGCCGCCGTTTTTAGTTTCGTCCGCCTTTTCGGACGAAGAGCCTTCCCCCAAGCCCTTAGGGATTACGGAAGAAGCGCCGCGCCGCGTTATTTCCTCCCTGTTCCTGAGGACTTCCCCTTCGAGTTCCTTAAGCCTCCTGCTGCGTCTGGTAAATTCGGATTCTAAGTTCTCGTAAGCCTTAAGAAGCGATCCTACGTCCTTAAATTTTCCCAACGAGACTTCGGTTGCCGCCGCGCCCGTATTCTCTTTCGCCTCCGCGATGTGCGCCGCAACCTCCGTTTGTTCATTTTCTGTTTGTTTATTTTCCGTTCGCTCCATTTCCCGTCACTCCTTTATGATCTGTTTAATTGTTCCGCCGCGTTTTCCGCAGCCATGGTTTTATGCGCCCTCAAATGTTCGAGCGCGTTTTCCTTTGTTTCGGGGTTGTTTCTCACCCCTTCGCTTTCCGCCGAAAGCAAGAACCTCGTATGCTCGGCGATATGCAGTTCGTGATCGTCGTACTCGTCAACTCCGATCGGTTTTTTGAATCCCGAAAGATTCTCTTCGTCGGCTTTATTGATGTGTAAACTCTCGATGTCGAGCGTATTGTCTATCGACCCGAAACCAAGAATTTCAAGCAGTTTCGCCTTCGTCCTTTCGGAGAGTTTTCCCGTGTCATCGGTTAACAAACCCGCGTCTATAAGTTCGTAAACGGCACTTTTCTTTTGCGCGGGAGTGTACGACAATTCGCTTTCGGTATCGAAAACGACGTCGTCCGAACCGAGGTCGGAAGAATTGAAATAATACAGTTCGACCTTGCCCTGTTCGCCCGCCGTGCGAAGAAGCCTCGTAGACGTCGCGAACTGTTTGAAAAGCCTTATCATCTGCTTTGCCGTTTCCCTTATAGCCGACCTCACGTTTTCGGTAACGGCATTCAGGCGCGCGTCTTCCTGT